>Ga0116229_10005798_pt1 | contig 20050 bp, 14 predicted proteins | sample S1TSphgellanicum_3_FD_87313 | JGI IMG/M metagenome (GOLD analysis project Ga0116229, IMG submission 87313) | Host-associated microbial communities from peat moss isolated from Minnesota, USA - S1T2_Fc - Sphagnum magellanicum MG | ecosystem: Host-associated > Plants > Peat moss > Unclassified... | reverse complement strand
CGGTGAGATCATCTTGCCTAACACACCACCCGATGAGTTGGTGGCCGCGAACAGCAGGGGATTGAGATGCAGCTGCCGCGCGGCGACGACTTGCAGGCTGCCGAACAGCGCGTTGCCCGACGTGTCGCTGCCGGACAGGAACACCGCGATCCAGCCGAGGAAAGGAGAAAACAGGACGAACGCGGGGCCGGCGGAAGCGACCGCCAACCCCAGGGTGTAGGCCAACCCGGAATAGTTCATGACGTAGGCAAGGGCAACGATCAGCATGACGGTCACGACGGCCTGCCATAACTGGCGCAGTGTTTGCACGACGCATCGCCACAGCGCCGGCAGCGGCAAACGAACGAACAGAGCCGTGAGCAGCGCCGCGGTCAGCACCGCGGTTCCGGCCGCCAGCGGCTGGAAGGTCCAGACCGCCGCATAGGGCTTGTCCTGATACAGCGTGATCGACACCGCTTTGTCCAGTCCCGGCCAATGAATCAGCCGCTGCCCGTTATTGGCGACCTTGAAGAAGGTCCACATCATGACCGCTGCCGTCGCAATCAACCAAGGCACCCAACCCTGCCAGGGGGGCACCGACACTGGTGTTGCACCCGGCCTGACCGCGGTCGGCCTGACCGCGGTCGGCCTGACCGCGGTTGGCGTGGCCGCAGCCGGCGTGGCCGCAGCCGAATTGGCGATGCGAAATTCGGCATCCGGCTGTGGACGCCACACCTGCAGAAACAAAATCGTCACGGCCAAAGACCCCAGCGCGGCAAACACGTCGGTGAGCGTGTAATCGAGATAATTCGACGCGAGAAACTGTGCGGCACCAAAACTCAAGCCGGCGACGAGCAGCACGGGCCATAGTGCGCGGACCGAGCGCCACCCACCGTATAACGCCATGACGTAGATCGGCAGAAACGCTGCGATGAACGGCAACTGGCGCCCGATCATTTGCGCCAGCGCCGGCGCGGGCAGCCCGGTCACGGCGCCGAGCACGGTCACCGGGGTGCCGAGCGCGCCGAAGGCGACCGGTGTCGTATTGAAGATCAAGACGAACACGAGCGCCTCGAGCGCCGGAAATCCGCACAAAATGAGCAACGATGCCGTAATGGCGACCGGTGCACCGAACCCCGCGATGCCCTCGAGCAGCGCCCCGAAACAGAAGCCGATGACGACCAATACCACGCGCCGGTCGTTCGGCAGCCGGGTGATCAGCCACTCGCGGAAGGCGTCGAATCGGCCGGATGCGACGGCGATGTTGTACAGGAGCAGCGCGCAGACGACGATCCACATGACGGGCCAGAGGGCAAATACCGCGCCGTTCGACGCCGCGGCGAAGGCAATGCTCACCGGCAGCTGCCAGACCGTCACGGCGATCGCCAATCCCACCACGAGGCCGGCCAGTGCGGCCTGCCACGCCGGCCGTTTCAGCAGCCCGAGCAGGACCAGCACGGTCGCGATGGGCAGCAGCGCCACCAGGAAAGACAGCGCCAAACTGCCGCCGACCGGCGTCAACAATTGGTGGAACATCGCCTCCCCTCCCCCCGGCCGCCCCTGCGCGGCCGAACGATGGCGATTGTACGACCGGCGGCGGCCTGCGTGTTACCGGGGGCGCTCTCAGCTCATCGGCCGACTCTCCTCCCCGTTGAGATGGCCAGCGGATACTCGCACTGCGTGATGCGCCGCCCGAGTTCCAGGCGCGCGAGGATCTCCTCGTTCGGAGCCCCCTTGACGACATAATCGTCTGCGCCCGCGGCCAGCCCGACCAGCACATCCTGCTCCTGGTCGCGTACGGTCAGCATGAGTACGTAAACGTATTGGTGCGGGCGGCCGAGCCGCACGTGCCGGCACAGATCGAGTCCGTTCATGCGCGGCATTTGCCAGTCCGTGACCAGGACTTGACAGTCGCCAATGTCCAACGCCCGCAAGGCTTCCTCGCCCGAGGCCGCGCCGCGCACGTCATAGCCTGAGCGCTTGAGCAGCCCCATCAGCAGGGTCCGCCCGACGTCATCGTCATCGACCACGAGCGCCCGGCAACGCGACGAGGGGTGCAATCCGGGCTCGATGGGGCCGTCGAGGATTTCCATCAGGTCGGGAAGTTGGCGGGCGAGGTGTTGTGGATGCATGTGACCTCTTTCTTGCTGTGTGTTGCGGTCCGATTCATGCGCGATGCTAGCGGCATCCCGCTGCCATTGCTGTCGGGAGTTTGTGACAAAGGCCCCCTCAAGTTGCAGCGCGTTTGGCCGCTATCAACCCCAGCGAGACTCAAAATGTCCGCGTGACGAACGGAAAGACCGGCCCGGCACGAAGATTCCCATCCAGATTGCCGCGGAGCCCAGGTATGAATTGCAGTCACTCGCGCTCGATACTCATCGTTGAAGACGAGCTGATCGTGGCCAGGGATCTGCAGCGGTCGCTGCGCGAGATGGGGTATGACGCCTTTGCGATTGCCGCCACTGCCGAGGAAGCCATTGCCTGCGCGGCCGAGCGGCGCCCCGACATCGTGCTGATGGACATCCGCATCAAGGGCAGGCCCGACGGCATAGAGACAGCTGCGATGCTCGAGCAACTGCATGGACTCGCCGTCATTTACCTGACCGCCCACGCGGACGACGCGATGCTCGAGCGCGCGAAAAGCACCACACCGCACGGCTACATGCTGAAGCCGATCCGGCTGCCGGAACTGCGCAGCCTGCTCGAAATCACTTCGTACCAACTGGACTTGGCGGACGCTCGCGCCAAATCGGTCGCGCTCGAGAGTGAAAATCGGGCGCTCATTGAGGCCGGCCGCTTGTCGGACACGTCGCGACTTGATGCGGAGATCGCGCTGAGCGCGAGCGATGACAAATTTCAGGCCGTGGTCGGCGGGATTCAGGATTACGCCATTTTCAAACTCGATGCCGACGGCCGCGTCGCGAGCTGGAATGCGGGTGCCGAGCGGATGAAGGGTTATCGGGCCGAGGAAATCATCGGCAGGCATTTCTCGGTGCTGTACCCGACCCACGACGTGGCCGGCGGCAAACCTGCCCGCGAACTGGTGATCGCCGCCGCGGCAGGCCGCCTGGAGGACGAAGGCTGGCGGTCGCGCAAGGACGGCTCTCAGTTCATCGCGAATGTCATCATCACCGCGTTGCGTGATCGGTCCGGCGCCCTGCAGGGGTTCATCAAGGTCACCCGCGATATCACGGAACGCAAACAGGCCGAAAACGCCGAGAAGCGCTCGCTCGAGCGCTTCGCGATCGCCGCCGCCGCCGCGCCGATGGGATTCTGGGATTTCGACATGGCGACGGCGACGCTCACCTGGGACGCCGGGATGTTTCGGCTCTACGGCGTCGCGCAATCCACCGCGGAAAATATGCTGGCGCAGTGGACGCGTTCCCTCCATCCCGACGATCGCGCCCGATGCACCGCGGAATGGGCCGATGCGATCGGCGGCACCAACGACTATGACACGACATTTCGCGTCATTCAGCCCGACGGCGGCATCAGGCACCTGAAAGCCGCCGCACACGTGTCGCTGAACGCGCAAACACAAACCGGTCGCATGACCGGCGTCGCGTTCGACGTCACCGCCATCTGTGAGGCGCGCAACCGGTTGGCCTCATTGGCCAGTGAAAATGCGGGCCTGTTGAGCGCTTTGCATCAACATGCGTTGGTGTCGGTCGCCGATCGCAGCGGCCGGATCATCGATGTCAATGACGCGTTCTGCGCCACCAGCGGCTACTCGCGCGAGGAATTGTTGGGGCAGGATCACCGAATCCTCAATTCCGGCACACACGGGCCCGGTTTTTGGAAGGCCGCCTGGCGCGGCATCAGTGCCGGCACGACGTGGCGCGGACAGATTTGCAATCGTGCCAAGAACGGCTCTCTGTACTGGGTGGACGGGGTCATCGTCCCGGTCCTGGATGAAGACGGACACGTCGAGAAATACATCTTCCTGCGCACCGACATCACGGCGGCGAAACTGACCGAGCAGAAACTTCGCGCGAGCGAAGCGTTTCTCGACCGCGTCGGCGCCGTCGCGGGTATCGGCGGCTGGGAATTCGATCTGGCCACGCAAGTGGTCACGTGGTCGACGGAAACTTACCGTATCCATGACTTGCAACCCGGCGTCATGCAGCCCTCCGTGGAGGGGGTATTCGGGTTCTACGCGCCTGAGGCAAGGCCGGTCCTGAAACAAGCCATTGATGCGGCGATCACCGATGGCACCGCGTACGACCTGGAACTGCGCCAGGTCACGGCGACCGGCCGCGCCATCTGGGTTCGCGCGGTCGGAGCCGCCGAAATGCAGGCTGGCAAGACGGTGCGCCTGGTCGGCGCCTTGCAGGATATCACCGCTCGAAGGTACATCGAGGCACAGCTCGCCGTGAGCAACGAGCGGTTCAAGATCGCCGCTGAATCCGGCGCCATCGGTATCTGGGAATTCGACTCCGCCAACAACACGCTGCTGTGGGATGACCAGATGTACCGGATCTACGGCGCCACCCGCAGCGCCGGTTTCGAGCCCTACGCCTGCTGGGCCGACCGTTTGCATCCGGAGGACAAGCAGCGATGCCACGAGGAAATCGAGTCGGCGGTGCGCGAAGAAACCGGATTCAACACCGAATTTCGGATCGTGCTGTCCACCGGTGAGATTCGCCATGTGAAGGCCTGTTCGCATACGACACGCGCCGCGAACGGCGCCGGGCTGCGCGTGATCGGCGTCAATATCGACGTGACGGACCAGCGGCGCACCGAGCATCGTTTGTTCGAGACCTCCTCGCTGCTGCGCACGGTACTCGACTCGGCATCCGACGTGTCGATCATTGCCACCGATCCCAGCCTGACCATCAAGGTATTCAATGCGGGTGCGGAGCGGCTGTTGGGCTATGCCAGCGATGAACTGGTGGGCCGCGCGACACCGCTCCTCATTCACGACCCGGGGGAACTTCGCGATTGCAGCGCGGAACTCAGTGCGGAACTCGGCCGCCCGATCGAGGGCGCCGATGTGTTCGTCGAGCCGTCGATGCACGGGCGGTCGCGCGTTTGGCGCTATCTACGCAAGGATGGCGGCCAGGTCCCCGTGTCGCTGGTCATCACGCCCATGAAAACCTACGAAGGCGAGTTGCTCGGCTACGTCGGTGTGGCGCAGGACGTCACGCACCAGAAGCGGTACGAGGAGTCGCTGCGGCGCGCGACCCAGGAAGCCGAGCGCGCCAACACCGCAAAGAGCCTGTTCCTGGCCAACATGAGCCATGAAATCCGCACTCCGATGAACGCGGTGATCGGCCTGACCTACCTGCTCGGACGGACCGAGCTGAATCCCGAACAGGGCGCCCTGCTCGCGCAGATCAGCGGCGCCAGCAAGTCACTGCTCTCCGTGATCACGGACGTGCTCGACTTGTCCAAGATCGAAGCCGGCGAACTGGTGATTTCGCGCGTGGCGTTCGACCCACCCCGACTGCTCGCGGATCTTTACGACACCATGCGCGTACACGCGGATGCCAAGGGCATCGTACTGCAGATGGATTTGGGCGCAGACTTGCCGCTGGCGCTGGAAGGAGACGCCACGCGCCTCACGCAAATCCTCACCAACCTGCTGTCGAATGCGATCAAGTTCACCGAGCGCGGCGCCGTCACGCTCATCGTCCGGTCAATCACCGGCACCGCCGCGGCCGTGACGCTGTGCTTCACCGTGCGCGATACCGGCATCGGCATCGCCGCGGAGGCGCAGGCGCGGCTGTTCACACCGTTCATCCAGGCGGACGAGTCGATCACGCGACGCTACGGCGGCACGGGGCTCGGCCTGTCGATCATCCATAACCTCGCCAAGCTGATGGGCGGCACGGTCGATTTTACCAGCACGGTGGGGGTCGGCAGCGAGTTCCGTGTGGTTCTGGACTTTGCACGCGCCGAACCGAAATCGCTGGCACTCGAGCAGCCGGCGGCACTGATTCGCGCAGAGCGCCCGCTCGCGGGCGTGCGGGTCCTGATCGTCGACGACTACGATCTCAATTTGGTGGTCACGAAACGCATATTGGAACAGGAAGGCGCGCACGTCTGTTCGGCGAACAACGGAAAGGAGGCCTGCGACCAATTGCAAGCACGGCCGCATTCCTTTGACGTCGTGTTGATGGACGTGCAAATGCCGATCATGGACGGCTACGAGGCGACGCGGCGTATTCGCGTCGAACTCGGCCTGGTCAACCTGCCAATCGTCGCGCTGACCGCGGGCGCACTGTCGAGCGAGCGCCAACGTGCGTCGGCCGTGGGCATGGACGGCTTCATCATCAAACCGTTTGACGCGCCGACGCTCATCGCGAATGTTCTGCACCATGCGCGCAGCGGCCGCACCCCCCCCGGCGCGGCGCCGATCGAGGCGCAGACCGAGCCGCCGGCAGAGGCGGCGGATCCCTGGCTGGAGATCGACGGAATCGACACGGACGACGCGCGCGGACGCTGGTGCGACGACTGGGATCTGTATCGCTCCATGCTCGCGCGCTGTCTCGATGAATTTTCCGATATCGCGGTTCCCGCGGCAATCAGCGACTCCGCAGCCCTGGCCATTCAGGAGTCGCGGCTGCACAAGCTGCGGGGCGGCGCCTGCATGCTCGGCGCCCGCACCGTCCAGGTCCTTGCAGCGGACGCCCAAGCGGCTTGTGCCGCGGGCGATGCGGCGCAAGCGGCGCGGCTTGCCGAGAAGCTGTCCACCCACATGCAAGTCATCCGCTCGAGCGCCGCACGCGTCGCGGCGGCGAGCTGCCGGCCCGTTGAACTCGAGGTTCAAGCATGAGCAGAACCGATTGCCCGTCGGTTCTTTACGTTGACGACGACCCTGACATTTGTGTGGTGGTGCATGCGGCGCTTTGCCTGATTTCGGGTCTCGAAGTCCACATCGCCGGTTCCGGCCTGCAGGCAATCGCCATGGTTCAAGAGCTACGGCCCGGCATCGTGCTCATGGACGTGATGATGCCGGGCCTCGACGGTCCTTCCACGCTGCTGCGCATGCACGCAATCCCGTCGCTTGCGCATATCCCGGTCATTTTTTTGACTGCGAAGGTGCTGCCATCCGAGATCATCCGCTATCGGGAAGCCGGCGCGATCGGTGTCATCGGCAAGCCGTTCGATCCGCTGACGCTGGGAGACGAATTGTTCCGCCTTTGGAATTTGGCGGACCCCGCTGTCGGCAACCACGGCGCGCCGACAACAGCGCCGCTCGAGACCCAAGGCAGGGAGCGTGAGGAGGTACAGGCTCAGATCTCAGGCCTGGCCGATCGCTTCATCGAGCGCACCAGGGCCGACGTGCTGCGTTTGACGGACGCGATCGCCCGCGCGCGCGGCGGGAAGCGCAAAACCCTGGGCGAAGTCCAACGTGTCGCCCACTCGATCCACGGTGCCGGTACGATGATGGGCTTTCCGGCCATCAGTGCGTGGGGCGCGGCGATCGAGCGCTTGAGTTCGAAAATGCTGGTTGGGAGCGCGGGCATCGAGGCGGCGCGGGAATTGGTCGCGCTGCAGAACCTCGTTGATTGTGTAGGCCAACTCGCACAGGAGGTCGAAGCCGGCGGCCGCGCACTGTCGGACCAGCGCAGCCAGAGTCAGAGCGGCGGCCTCGGCAGATAGGACAGAATGGTGCTCGCAATCCTCGCCGTGGAAACTTGCGCCTTCACGAGAACCGCGTCGACCCTCCCATGAAACCCGGCCGGCACCTCGGCCGTGGACAGGATGATCACCGGCACGGCGCGGCCGGTCAGGCCCGGAATTCGTTCGACCAAGGTCATTCCGTTTCCGTCCGGCAAGATCAAATCGATGATGATCAGGTCAAAGGCCTCGCTCTGCAGCAGCCGTTCCGCCTCCCGCAGCGTGTGGGCGCCCACGATGTCGGCGCGGCCGGCCAGCGTCGCGCGGATCACACTGATCAAATCCTCATCGTCTTCGACATACAGCGCTCTCGGCGCGCGGTTCGACCGCGGCACATCCGGCGCGGCCCCGGCCCTAAGGTCTCGAGCGTCGGGGGTCTTGACGGGCACCGCGCTCGCGCGCGGCAACTCGAAATGAAAGATCGAGCCTTTGCCGGCCTCGGAGCTGAATCCGATGGTGCCGCCCATCGCCTCGATCAAATTGCGCGAAATGCTGAGCCCAAGACCGGTTCCTTCGAAGCGGCGCGTGGCGGACGCGTCGGCCTGTGCGAATTTCTCAAAAATTCGGCTCTTGAAAGCTTCGGCGATACCGGGCCCCGAATCCTCGATCTCAACCCTTAGCATGGCCGCGACGGACATCACGCGCACCAGCACGCGCCCGCCCGGCGGTGAGAACTTGACTGCGTTCGACAAGAGGTTCGCGATCACTTGCATGAGCCGGTCCGGGTCCGCCAGCACGGCGTCATCGGCTGCGGCGCCGTCGAGGACGAAACGCACGTCATACTTCTCGGCGTACACCACATTCCCCTCGATCGCCTGGCGCAGGAGATCCGCCAGCGGCACCGTACCCATTTGCAGGGTCAGCTTCCCGCTCTCGAGGCCGCCGACATCGAGTATATCGTTGATGATCCGAACCAGCCGGCCGCTGTTCTTGTAGGCGATCCGAACCATGGCGGCCGCCTTGTCCGGCAGCGCACCCATTGCACCCGTTTGCAGCAGGCCCAGGGAACCGCTGATCGAGGTGAGCGGTGTGCGCAGCTCGTGACTGACCGTCGAGATGAATTCCGCTCTCAATCGCTCCATTTCCCGACGCGGCGACAGGTCGACGATGGAGCTCAACAGGAGCCCGGCCTCCGACGTGTGCAGGGGGTTGTGCGTGATCTCGATCGGCAGTTCGGAGCCGTCCTTGCGCAGCCCAAACAGGTCCCTGGCCGCGCGAACGGAAGAGTCCGCGGTGACCCTGGCCACGGCGGTATAGCGATCGATTTCGTCGCTGCGATAGCGTTCCGGAATGAGCATCTCGAATTGCCGGCCCACGAGTTCTCGACGCGTATGGCCGAAGAGCTTCTCGATTTGCGCGTTGACCAGCACGATGGACCCCGTGAGGCTCATCAGCAACATCCCGGTGGGGGCCACTTCAATCGCGAGACGAAACTGCTCCTCGGCCCGCAGCAGCGCCTTCTCGCTGCCCTTGATCGCGGTGACGTCGCGCGTGACCTTGATGAATCCCCGCAGCATTCCGTTGGGATCGCGCACGGCCGTAATGACGACGGACGCGAGGTATTCGCTGCCGTCCTTGCGCACTCGCCGGCCTTCATCTTCGCATCGGCCGAGCGCGACGGCCGTCGCCAGCTCCCGTTCCGGCTTGCCGTCGGCCAAGTCCACTGCGGTGTGGAACTTCGAGAAATGTTGCCCGATGATTTCCGCGTCGCTGTACCCCTTCAATCGTTCGGCCCCCGTGTTCCAGCTGGCCACGCGGCCGTCGGTATCCAGGGTGACGATCGCGTAGTCCCGGACCGCATCGACCATCATGCGAAACCTCTCGTGGTTTTCGCGCAGTTCCCGGCTCATCTCCTCGAGCAGCGCCTTTTCCTGCACCTTGACTTCCGCCGCTCTCGCGCGCGACACGTCCAACCAATGCTTGAACAGCGCGATTTCGACGCTGCTGCGCAGCTCCGCGGTGTTGACCGGCTTGAGCAGATAACCGTCCGGTTCGGTTTTCTTGACACGCTCGATCGTCGCCTCGTCCGCGTAGGCGGTCAGATAAATGATCGCGGCGGGAAACCGCGCGCGGATCATGGCGGCCGCTTCGATGCCGTCCTGATGCCCGTTGATCTTGATGTCCATCAGCACGAGATCGGGGCAGCGCTCCGACGCGCGTGCCATCGCCTCCTCGGCGGAGCCGGCGATCGCATAGGCGTCGTAGCCCATGTCCGTGAGCACCTGCTGCAGATCAGTGGCGACGATCCGCTCATCGTCGACGATCAGAATCCCGGCAGGCGGCTGCGGGCTCATGTGCGCGATTCCATGGGAAAGACGATTCGAAACGTCGTGCCCGGCAGGTGGATGATCTGCAATTCCCCTTCGAGCTGCGCGACGAGCGTGGTCACCAACTGCAGCCCCAGGGATTTCGACCGGCCGGGATCAAAGTCGGGCGACATTCCCACGCCGCTGTCGCTCACCGTCAGGACGACTTGCCGGCCGGCAACGACCTCGAGGGTCACGGCGATTTCGCCGGACCCCTCGTTGGGGAATGCGTGCTTGAGCGCGTTCGCGATCAACTCGTTCAGGATCAGTCCGCAGGGAATTGCCCGATCGACGGGCAATGACACGTCTTCCAATTGATACCGGGCGGTGATCGTGGACGGGGAGATGCCCGACGCGCGAATCACCCGATTGGTGAGCTCCTTGGCATACTTGGCAAACGGCAGGAGCGCGTAGTTCTTCGCTTCGTACAGCATCTCGTGGATCTGCGCCATCGTCTCCACGCGAGACTGGCACTGCCGCAGCGCCAGGCGTGTCGGCGCGTCGCCCAGCGCGCGAACCTGCATGTTGATGAGGCTCGATATCACCTGCAGGTTGTTCTTGACGCGGTGATGCACCTCTTGCAGCAGAACCTCGCGCTCCTTGAGTTCGGATGTCCGCGCCAGCACCCGCCGTTCGAGTTCCGCGTTGATCGCGCGCAGCTGCCGGTCCGCCGCCTCCAGCTGCTCCGTGCGCAGGGTCACGCGCGCTTCGAGCGAATCGTTGAGCTGCCTGATCTCGACATTGGCGGCCTCCATCGCGGCCCTGCTGGGCAAAGCCAGCGCGACGGGCACCAGCTTGACGAGCAGAACCGCCGTGGGGAGCGATGCCAGTGCGGTCAATGCCTTGATCCCACCGGAAGCCCAATAGGCCGGATACCAGATGGTCAGGACTTCCATCACGTGCGTGGCGCCGCAGGTGACGATGAAGATCGCGAAACACCACACCACCCAGGAAAAGCGCGCGTCCTCGCGCCTGCGCACGAAATAAATCAGGGTGAACGGAATCGAGAAGTAGGCGAGCGCGATCAGTGAATCCGAGATGACGTGCAGACTCAGAATTCCAGGCCGCCAGAGATAACACATGCCGTGCGGCATGAAGCCGTCCGGCGAAATCCACCGCTCGACCTGTACGCTGCTCATCTGGTCTGGTCCCGACGAAGCGATTCGTCCTGACGCGAAAGCGTCAATGTGGGCTCTGTTCTGGAGGGGCGTACGATACGCCTAGAATGGCCACCTGGTGGTTAATTTTATTCGCCCTCCCCCGGGACTGCAGGCTGCCACTGCCGCAGCGCGAGGCCAACCCTGCCGCAGCGCGAGGCTTCCGCCGTGCCGCGGCGCGACGTTGTCCCTGCCGCAGCGCTAGGTTGCCTGCGCGCGCCCGCAGTGCTTAGCTCAGCGGCGGGCGACGGAACCCGTTTGAGACCAAACAGCGACTTTGAAAATCCCATTGCACGACCTGCCTGACGACGCGGATCGATACAGCGCCTTGTTGAATGCAATCGATGCCGGCTTCTGCGTCATCGAGATCGTGTTCGACGCGTCCTCGCGCCCGGTGGACTACCGGTTCATCGAGATCAATCCGGCCTTCGCCGCGAACACCGGCTTCGATGCCGCGGCGGGACAGACGGTGCGCGAACTCGTTCCGAATATCGAGCAATCATGGATTGATATTTACGCCAACGTGGCTTTGACGGGCGAGAGCATCCGGTTCGTCGATCATGCCGCCGCTCTCGAAAATCGCTGGTTCGACGTGTATGCGTTCAGCATGGGTGCCCCATGGCAACGTCGCGTCGGCGTTCTGTTCAACGACATCACGGCGCGGAAGAACGTGGAATCCGCGCTGCAGATCAGCGAGTCGCGGCTCGCGACCGCGCTCAGCGCGGCCGACCTCGGAACCTTCGATTGGAACATGCAATCAAATGCCGTCGTTTTGTCGCCGCGCGCACGCGAGATTTTCGGCTACTCGCCGGACGAACCCGTGGCCTACGAGGACATCGTGTCGCGGATCAACGCCGAGGACTACCGAGCGTCGCGCAGCGCGACCGACGCTGCGATCAGGAATGGAACCCGGCGGGTGCTCGAGTTTCGCGTGACGCATCCGGATCGATCGGTGCATTACGTCAAGAGCGTGAGCAGTCGTGCGGCCGGCGACGACGCGGATGACCGGTTCGTCGGCGTCGTCGAGGACATCACCGAGCGGCGCCTGCAGGAGAAACGCCTTGGCCGCCTGAATGAGACGCTGCTGCAGGCCGCGGCGGATCGCGCCGCAATCGCCGACTCGCTGTTCGAGGAGAAGGAACGGGCGCAGGTGACGCTCAACTCGATCGGGGACGCAGTCATCTGCACGGATGTGGCGGGTCGCGTCAGTTTTCTCAATGTCGTGGCGGAACGATTGACGGGTTGGACCAGCGCCGATGCCATCGGCCAGACTCTGGAGGCGGTGTTCCGCATCGTCGACCAGGCGAGCCGCGGCGCGGTGCCGAACCCGATGGTCCTGGCGGCGCGTGATAATCGCATCGTCGGACTGCCCCCGACCTGCACTCTGATCCAACGCGGCGGAGCCGAGTTGGCGATCGAGGATTCGGCCGCACCCATCCACGACCGCCACGGCCGGGTTACCGGTGCCGTCATGGTCTTCCACGATGTGAGCGCGGCGCGGGCGCTCTCCCAGAGAATGGCCTATCTCGCCCAGCACGACAACCTCACCGACCTGCCCAATCGACCGTTGTTGAACGACCGGCTCGCACAAGCCATGGCGGTGGCGGACCGGCACGGCGACAAACTGGCCTTGCTATACGTGGACCTAGACCGCTTCAAGCACATCAATGATTCGCTCGGTCATGCGATCGGCGATCGGCTGCTGCAGTCGATCTCGGCGCGTTTGACCGCCTGCGTCCGCTCAACCGACACGGTCAGCCGGATCGGTGGCGACGAATTCGTGGTGCTGGTCACCGAGAGGATCGACGCGCGGTCCGCAGCCGTGTGCGCCGAGAAGCTCCTTCAGGAGGTCAGGCGGGCCCACCGGATCGAAGACCATGACGTGCACGCGACGGCCAGCATTGGTATCGCCGTTTATCCGGACGACGGCGCGGACGCGGAAGCCCTGCTCAAGAATGCGGACTTCGCGATGTATCAAGCCAAGGACAGCGGCCGCAATGCCTACCAGTTCTACAAGGAAGATTTGAATTCCGACGCGTCCCTGCGCCAGGCGCTGGAAATCGACCTGCGCCACGCCATCGAGCGGAACGAATTCGCCTTGTACTATCAGCCAAAAATGCATCTGGCGAGCGGCATGATCGCGGGCGTCGAGGCGCTGATCCGCTGGCGGCACCCGCTGCGCGGCTTGGTTTCACCCGCCAATTTCATATCCATAGCCGAGGAATCCGGCTTGATCATCCCGATCGGCCGCTGGGTGCGGCAGGAGGCCTGCCGCCAGGCTCAGGCCTGGGCGGACTCCGGCTTGCCGAAGGTCCGGCTCGCCATCAATGTGTCGGCCGTGGAACTGCGCGCCAAGGACTTCGTCGCCGACGTCAGGCGCACTTTGGCGGAGACCGGATTCGATCCGAAGCGTCTGGAATTCGAGCTCACGGAGACTTTTCTCATGCAGGACTCGAGATCGACCGCCGGGGTCCTGCAAGCCGTCAAGGAACTCGGCGTACAGCTGGCCCTCGATGACTTCGGCACCGGCTACTCGAGCTTGAGCTACATGCGGCGGTTTCCGATCGACACCTTGAAGGTCGATCAGTCATTCGTGCGCTATCTCACCACGAATGCCGATGACGCCAGCGTCGTCAGCGCGGTCATCCACATGGGCAAGAGCCTGCATATGCGGGTGGTGGCCGAAGGGGTGGAAACCCGGGAACAACTTGAATTTCTGGAAGAACACGAGTGCCCCGAGGCGCAAGGCTATTATTTCAGCTACCCGCTCCCGGCCGAACGGTTCGGCGAGGTGTTGCGCACCGGCATCGCCCGCGGGCAGTGATGGCAGCGCTGCGTTGGCGCTACTTCGCGGGCGGGGACTCGAGACGCTCGGTGAGCGCGTCGAGTTCTTTCAAGGTGTGCTCGAGCAGCGCGCCCGTGGCTCCGCCAATGCCGATGTTGCCCGTCTTGATGGCCTTCAACGACTGCAGGGTGATGGCGATGAGTCGGCGGTGGTCCGAGACGTAATCCGTCAGACGCTGTTGCGCGCTTCGCGTTTCACGGTCGAGCGATGCCTGGTGGGCTTCGCCGAAGGCGGAAACTGCGTCCGCAATGGCGTTGTCGAGACAGCGGTTCATCGTGCGAAACTCGTCCGAGGCGATGGTGAGCGACTGTTCGACCGCGAGCGCCGTCACCGCTTGACACACGTCCCCATAGTCGTGCACCACTTGATCGACGGTGAACCCCCGCCGCAGCAACTCGGCGCCATGAAGTGCGGCCGCGCGGCCGATGGCCGTCGGCGCCGGCGTCGGCTCGGGGTCACCACCGCGCGCGCTCGTGGTTTGCTCGGTCTTGAGGGTTTCGACCAGCTGTTCCAAAAAAAGCGGCACGCCGTACTCGATCGGTGACGCAGCCGCGGCGGGTTCAAAGCGTTTGGCCACCTTTTCCCTGCAGCGCTCGATCAATGCCTGACGATTTTGGGCGACGAACTCGTGGAGCATTCTGCGAACATAAGCGTGAGCGCCGCGCTCGTCTGTACCCCACCGCACAGAGTTTCGCAGTCCTATTGTGCGAACGCAAAGCCCGATTTACTGCCTTTGGCGACATACATGGCCGCATCCGCGCGTCGGATCAATTCGGCCGCACTCGCCCCGTCTTTTGGAAACACCGAAATCCCGATGCTGCCATTCACCCAGACATTGACGAGGCCGTTCCCCCCTAACACCTCGCAGGGCGTCTTGATCGCGGCCAGGAGCTTGAGCGCAATCATCTCGATGTGATGTTGCTCATGCAGTGGTGTGAGCAGGCACAAGAACTCGTCCCCACCAAGCCGGCTCACCGTGTCCTCGAGGCGCATCGTGTGCGCAAGCTTCAGGGCAACCGATTTGAGCAGGGTATCGCCCGCCGGATGCCCGTGGGTGTCGTTGATACTTTTGAACTCGTCCAAGTCCACGAACATCACGGCGAGCATCCAACCATGCCGCATTGCCTGCGCGAGAGCATGCGTGAGCCGATCATCAAAGAGCACGCGGTTCGACAGCCCCGTCAACGGATCATGCAAGGCGGCCTCGCGCGAACCCTTTTCCTGTTCGAACGCCGCGGCCAGTTGATGATCGATCAGCGTGCGATCGCGATTTTCGCGGACCAGCGCCTGATTGAGCGCGGTGAGTCTTGCGGCGGCCTCATGCAGTCCTCGAGTCGCGGCTGCGTGATCGTCGAGCGCGTGACTGAGGCCCGGCAAGGGCCCCAAGGCTGCGATGGCCTGCTGCGTCCCTGCACGCGCCGAGAGTACCGCAGCGGCGGATTTCTCGATCAGGCCCTGGATGCGCTCGCTCTGCGACAGCATTTGGTTGAGGAAATCAGACGACACGATTTCGAATTCCGCACTCAACAGCGGACCGCTGCATGGGGTGTCCGACTATACGCCTGCGTCGTGCTTCCCAAGCAGAATTAACGGAAGGACGCGCTCACGGCGTGAGCGGTTGATTTGGAGGCTAGGGTCGGGATCGAACCGGCGTACGCGGCTTTGCAGGCCGCTGCATGACCACTCTGCCACCTAGCCGGATCGCGTAAGCTATTGGTTCAGAAACGATTTATCATTCTAACAGGTCGGTCGACAGCGCACAAGAAGCGTCCTCTGCCGCGACCCGCGAGGTGGTGCGCGGCTTGCGCACCAGGGTGCTCTTACCGAACAAGGATTCCACGAGGTCGACGGCCAGCACCGCGGTCTTGTTGCGCACATCCAATGCCGGATTCAATTCCATGATATCCACGGAAGCCACCCGGCCCGTGTCGGCGATCATTTCCATACACAACTGCGCCTCGCGGTAGGACAGGCCGCCCGCCACGGTGGTGCCGACCCCGGGTGCGATCTCCGGATCGAGGAAATCCACGTCGAAGCTGACATGCAGATGGGTATTCGCGTCGACGTCCCGCAACGCGAGCTCCATCGTCTTGCGAATGCCCATCTCGTCGATGGAGCGCATGTCGAACACTTCGAGTCCTTGTTCGTCGACGAAGCGGCTCTCGCCGGCATCGACGCTGCGGATGCCGATCTGCCGTACACAATCCGCGTGGATCGCGGGCGTCGCGCCGCCGAGCTCGACCAGGCCGCGCGGGCCGAAGCCGCACAAACAGGAGACGGGCATTCCGTGCAGGCTTCCGGTGGGCGACAGGTCACGCGTATTGAAATCCGTGTGGGCATCGAGCCAGAGCACCCGCAGACGCTTGCGCGCGGCGCGACAGTGCCGCGCAACCGCCGCAACGGAACCGATGCTCAGGGAATGGTCGCCTCCCAGCAAAATCGGCAACCGGTTCCGGGCCAACTCGCGATGGACCGCCTGGTATACCTCGCGATTCCATGCGATCACTTGCGCGAGATTGCGGTAACCGTCGAGTTGGACGGGGCCGGGATTCGGCGGGCCGCCGACATTACCGCAATCCTCGACTTGCAGTCCGCATCGCGCCAGGCCGGCATGAATCCCGGCCACCCGCAACGCTTCGGGTCCCATGGAAGCGCCGCGATCGCTCGCGCCGATATCCGTCGGCGCACCGATGAGGCTGGCGGAACGCGGCGTGCCGGTGATCAAGCAAACCTGCGTGTGCGGCTGCGCAGAGTCTCGTGCACGAGACCCGCAAAGAGGTCCTTCGGATTTTCGAGCCCTGGAATGAGATCGATCTTCTGGCCGCCGGGCTGCTCGGCGTTCAGGCGCCGCAGATAACGCAACGCTGAAAAATCGTTGAGCGCAAACCCCACCGAGTCGAAGATGGTGACTTCGCGAGCGTCGGTGCGCCCCGGCCGCTTTTCGAGCAGCACGTCGGTGAGTTCAGTCACCTGGCCCGAGCCGTCGAGCTGTTGAATCTCTCCCTCGATTCGCGCCTGCGGCTCGAACTCGACCACGATCAAGGCATCGTCGCGCCGCAGAATGTCCACCTGCAATTCGGTCTTGCCGGGGCAGTCGCCGCCGACCGCGTTCAAGTGCATTCCCGGCTCGATCATGTCCGCGGTAAGGATCGTCGCGTTGCGCTTGTCAGCGGTGACGGTGGTGACGATGTCTGCGTCTCGGACGGCCTCGGCGATGCCATTGCAGCGGATCACGCGAAGTCCGGACAGTTCGAGATTCGCCAAATTTCGGCTGAGCTTGCCCGTTGCCTGTGGGTCCGTGTCGTAGAGCCGCAGTTCACGAACTCCGACGATGCTGTGAAATGCAACCGCCTGGAATTCACTCTGGGCACCGTTGCCGATCAGCGCCATCACACGGCTGCGCGGCCGCGCGAGTCGCGTCGCCGCGAGGGCGGAGATCGCGGCGGTGCGCAGCGCCGTGACATAGGTCATCTCCGACATCAGCAGCGGATAGCCGGTCTCGACGTCGGCGAGCAGGCCGAAGGCGGTGACGGTGAGCAGGCCCTTGGCGGTATTCTGCGGGTGCCCGTTGACGTACTTGAACGTGTAACGCCGCCCGTCGCTGGTGGGCATGAGTTCGATCACGCCGCTGCGCGAGTGGCTCGCGTGCCGCGCCGATTTCTCGAACTCGCTCCAGCGCCGGTAATCGGCCTCGATCGCGCCCGCCAATTCCTTGATGAACTGGCTCACGCCAACTCGCGCAACGAGCTCGCGCAGCCGCGCTGTTCCAATGTAATCGATCATTTTTGTCCCCATTTGGCGAGCCGGCAGTATCGTGGCAGTGCCTGCCAATTCATAGCCGGAAAACTGACCAATATGCGGCTGATATTGTACAAATAGTCATTTATCATTGGCATTTTGCGCAAGTTCTGACGCATCAGGCCGTCGCCTGCGCGCCGCGGGCTGGGTGCCCCGGGAGGACCACGATGGACGAGATCGACCGCAAACTGCTGTCACTGCTGCGCCGCGACGCCCGACTTCCGGTCGCCGCCATGGCGAAGGCACTCAAAGTCGCCCGCGGTACGGTGCAGAACCGCCTCACGAAGATGGAGGCCGACGGCACCATCGTGGGCTATACCGTCAAACTCAAGCCACATGAGGAGGATCGGCAAATACGCGCTCTGATGACGGTGTCCGTCGAGGGCAACCGCACCGATGAGGTACTGAAGTCGCTGCGCGGTGATCCGGCCGTTTGCGCGTTGCATACCACGAACGGCCGCTGGGACATCGTCGCCGAGCTGCGCGCGGACAGTCTCGAAGCCGTCGACCGCGTCTTGGGACGGATCCGGCTCATCGACGGGATCTCGAATACCGAAACCAGCCTGCTGCTGTCGACACACAAATATTGATCGCCGGTTGTCTGACAAACAGGCGGCTTCGCAGCCTACTCCGCGTAACCGCTCATCGCGGCATCATCGAGCCCGTTCTGCAATGAACCCGTTCGGTACTGAACGATGACCATAGAAACCGGAGGATCGACTATGAATCAAGATGCCACCCGACCCGACGACAAGAACGACGACTTTTTGTTGTCCGAGAAACTCGGCATACCGACGCTGACCAATTCGCGATAGTCGACCCACCCTGGCCGCACGCTGTCCACGCAGCGCGAGGCTGGCAAGGATCGCCGTCCATCAATGCTTCGCGGCTTTCGCTGACTTGGCGGCCGTGGCGGATTTGCCTGGTGTGGCAGGTTTGGCAGGTGTGGCAGGTTTGGCAGGTTTGGATTTCTTGATGCGTTTGGTTCGCGCCGCAGCGGCCGGTGAGGCGGTGACCGCTCGCCGGCGTTTCGCCGCCTTTTTCTTCGCCTTACGCCGCATGCCCATGAGTGCGTCGATCAGATCATCCACCGGTTGACGCTTTTTTGCCTTACGCCGCATCCAAACGAGCGCGTCGAGAAGCTCGTCCACGGGTTCACGCTTTTTCTTCATTCTGGCACCCCACGGGACAACGGCTCAGCCGTTCGGCCGAGCCTGGCCTTATCGTACGCGGGTTCCATGACAGGAGAAACCGCGCCCGATCGGGACGGCGACCCCAAGCCATTGACGGGTGCGGATGCGGGATCCTTCCTCGGTGCGTCGTGCTCGAGCGTGCCGTCTTCGATCGTATAATAGTCGGACTTTTCGGCGACGAAGATATGTTCCTCCTCTCGCGCCTTCCCGCTCCTGTCCTCCGGTCCTACCTGCCGCTCCTTCGCGGCACGAACACGCACTGCATGCCCGCCGCGGCGGCAGCCTCCACGCCGAGCGGACTGTCCTCGAACACCAGGCAGTCGGCCGGGGCAACCTGCAGGCGCCGCGCCGCTTCCAGGAACGCGTCCGGGAACGGCTTGCCGCGGGCGTAATCCTCGACACAGACGACGGTGTCGAACAGCGGGCGAATCCCGAGCGCATCCAGCGTCAATTCCACGATCCGGCGCGATCCCCCTGAGGCCACAGCCAGCGGCTTGATGTGATGCCATTTCCGCGCGATCTCGAGCACGGGTTCGATCGGTCTCGCCTCGCCGATGAGTTCGAGAAAATATTGCTCCTTGCGCGCGGCGGCATGCGGCACGTCGTCGATCTTCAATCCGTGCCCATCCCGCAGCGCTTCGACAATTTTCCGCGTCGGCTTGCCGCCCATTTCATAAAACAGGTCTTCGGAAAGAGTTGCGCCATACTCGGCGAGGAGTCGCTGCCATGCCCGGTAGTGCAGCGGCATGGTGTCGGCCAGCGTTCCGTCGCAGTCGAATATATACCCGCCGAAGTCGCGGTCTGGAACGGCCAATGTCATGCGCGCTTCGCTCTACCCGCGCGTGGCGGGCCCGGCGTCGGCCGGCGGCGCCAATCCCGGGAGCACCTTCATGACGAATACCAGCTGCGGTCCTCCGGCCGCGGCACGGCTGATCTCATCCGACAGGACATGCAACAGATGCTCGAGCTCGCCCCAGACTTGCGTGGACAGCGAGTTGGTGCGAACGACCAAATCCGCATACGTGCCCAGCCTCGCGACGAACTCGCGTATCGTCGGACGATACTCGTCGGTGAGCGGATACAGGCTGATCTCCACCGCAGCGCGCATTCAAGCACCCCCGCCGTGCAGCTTTTGGATGCGATCGT
>Ga0116229_10005797_pt1 | contig 20050 bp, 17 predicted proteins | sample S1TSphgellanicum_3_FD_87313 | JGI IMG/M metagenome (GOLD analysis project Ga0116229, IMG submission 87313) | Host-associated microbial communities from peat moss isolated from Minnesota, USA - S1T2_Fc - Sphagnum magellanicum MG | ecosystem: Host-associated > Plants > Peat moss > Unclassified... | reverse complement strand
AGCGGGGTCCGCCAGGGCCTCGAGGCGAACAAAGAGGTCGGGGCCAGGCAGTGCGCCGCCCGCCCGCTCCGGCCATTCCACCAGCAGCAGCGTGTCGCCGTTGAGGTAATCGCGCACACCCAGCTGCTGCAGTTCATGTGCGCCGGCAAGACGGTACAGGTCGATATGGATCGCCTCCCCGGCGTGCGCCCGATAGGCCTCGATCAGCGCATAGCTCGGGCTGCGCACGGTGTCCTCGACACCCAGCGCCTGCAGCAGTGCCGCGGCCAGCGTGGTCTTGCCGGCTCCGAGTTCGCCCGACAGGAACACCAGCCGCGGTTGCAGCGGGTCCCAGGGACAGTCGCGCGCCAGCGCCCGCCCCAGCCCCTCGGTCGCACGCGCGCTCGATAAGCGCCAGGTGGCATTCATCGTCGCAGGTTCACCCAGCGATTGATCGCATCGGCCAGCTCCAGCGCCAGGATGCCGCGCTCGCGGTCGCGCGCCAGGTCGTCTCCTGCGAGCGCATGCGCCATCACTGCGGCGCGCGCGGCGAGCCACGGCTCGCGGCATTGTCCGAGGATCCCGGCAATCGCCCCGGTCAGTACATCGCCCATGCCGGCCGTAGCCATGCCCGGATTGCCGCGCTCGCAGATCGCGGGTATCGGCGCCGGCGCATCCGCTGGCGCCAGGCCGATCAGGGTACCGGCGCCTTTGAGCACAATCACGGCACCCGGATGGCGCCGCGTCAGCGCGCCGAGCGCCGCCAGGCGATCCGCCTGAACCTCGGCGCTGCTGATCTGCAGCAGTCGCGCGGCCTCGCCCGGATGCGGCGTCAGCACCGCCCCGGCCGGGGCGATCTGGCGGCGCTCGGCCAGCAGATTCAGCGCATCAGCATCGATCACCAGCGGCTTGCGCGCAGCCAGCGTCGCATCCAGTAATGCCCGCGACCAGTCGCTGCGGCCCAGCCCGGGTCCGATGGCCACCACGTCGGCCGGCGCCATGAGGGCGGCCAGATCCTCGGGCCGGTCCACGCCCTGAACCATCAGTTCCGGGCGTCCGGCGACGATGCCGAGCAGGTTTTCCCGCGCGCAGGCGACCGTCACCAGTCCGGCGCCGACGCGCAGGCAAGCCTCGCCCGCCAGCCGCACAGCGCCGGGCATGCCGGGACCTCCGCCTACGATCAGTACGCGTCCGAAGTCGCCCTTGTTCGCCTGGCGGCGGCGCGAGGGCAGTGCCCGGGCAATCTCCCCTTCCCCCAGCCGCTCGAGGATGGCGTCGAAGCGCGCCTCCGCCGGCGGTGTCAGCTCCAGATCGTCGAGCAGCACCCGCCCGGCGTGCTCCGGGCCGTCGCCCAGAAACAGGCCGGTCTTCAGCGCGACGAAACTGATGGTGCAGTCAGCGCGCACCGCCGCGCCCATGACCGCGCCGCTGTCGGCGTTCAATCCGGACGGCAGGTCGAGCGCCAGCACCGGACGGCCGAAGGCATTGATGGCCTGGATCGCCTGTAGCATCGGGGCGCGCACCGCGCTGGCCAGTCCCGTGCCCAGCAGCGCATCGACCACCACGTCAGCTTGCGCCAGTAGTGTTTCCGACCAGGGCAGCACCTGGCCGCCACTGGCGCGAAAATCCTGCCAGGCGCGCATCGCCTCGCCGCGCAGCTGCTCTGGCGCCGCCACCGCCAGCACGCTTGCGCTGAGTCCGGCGGCCTGCGCGAAGCGCGCCAGCACGTAGCCGTCGCCGCCGTTGTTGCCGCCGCCGGCCGCCACGATTACCCGCAGTGCCTTGGGCCAGCGGCTGCGCAGCATCCGCAGCGCCGCTTCGCCTGCGCGTTTCATCAGCGTGTAGCCGCTGGTGCCCTGCGCGATCGCGTACGCATCGAGCGCACGCACTTGCGCTGCGGAATACAGCAGGCTGGCAGCAGACATGGCGCGATTATAATGCGGCGATGAAGCTCACCACGCGTCCGCCAGCCACGCCAGCGCGCGCGCCGCTGCCGCCGGCAGGCGAATTGCGCGCGGCGATAGCGCGCGTCGCGCGCGAACTTGGCCTGGATGCCATTGGCGTCAGCCAGATCTCGCTTGCCGAGGACGAGCGCCACCTGCAGCGCTGGCTCGAGCGCGGCTGGCACGGCGAGATGCACTACATGGCCCGGCATGGCAGCAAGCGCAGCCGTCCGGCGGAACTGGTGCCCGGCACGCTGCGCGTGATCAGCGCCCGCATGAATTATCGTGCGCGCGAGGCCCGCGATGCCGAGGCGGTGCTGCGCGAATCCGACACCGGCTACGTGTCGCGTTACGCACTCGGGCGCGACTACCACAAGCTGCTGCGACGCAGCCTGCGGCAGCTGGCCGAGGCGGTCGCGGCGCTCGCCGGTCCGCATGGCTATCGGGTGTTCGTAGACAGCGCGCCGGTGCTGGAGAAGGCGCTGGCGCGCAACGCCGGGCTGGGCTGGATCGGCAAGCACACCAACCTGATCGCGCGCGATGCCGGCTCCTGGTTCTTCCTCGGCGAGGTGTTCACCGACCTGCCGTTGCTGCCGGATGTAGCCGCGGAGGCGCATTGCGGCAGCTGCTCGGCCTGCATGCCGGCCTGCCCGACCGGCGCCATCGTGGCGCCGTATCAGCTGGATGCGCGCCGCTGCATTTCCTACCTGACCATCGAACTGCAGGGCTCGATCCCGACGCCATTGCGTGCCGCAATGGGCAATCGCATCTATGGCTGCGATGACTGCCAGCTGGTGTGCCCGTGGAACAAGTTTGCACGCGACGCCTCGCATCCGGATTTCCGGGTGCGGCACGCCCTGGATTCGCCGCGCCTGACCGAGCTGTTCGGCTGGAGCGCCGAGCAGTTCGAGCAGCGCATGCGCGGCTCGGCGATCTACCGCATCGGCTACCAGCGCTGGTTGCGCAACATCGCGGTGGCGCTGGGCAATGCCTCGAGCTCCGAGGCCGTGCTGGCCGCGCTGGCCGCGCGCCGCGAGGATCCGTCAGCACTGGTGCGTGAGCACGTGGATTGGGCGCTGCTGCAGCATCGCAGCCGCCCGCAGGCGGCAGCCGGCACCGCCCCGGCCTAGACGCCTAGGCTCGATGAGTTCGCACGTTGTCGATCAGCCGCGCGCGGCCCAGTCGCACCGCCGTCATCACCACCAGGTCGGTCGAATCGGCGCTCGCCTCGCTCAGGTCGGCGGCGTTTCTGATCGCGAAATAATCCACGCCCATGCCCGCGCCCGCAAGCAACAGGCTGCCGGCGCTCGCCAGCTCGGCATAGTCGGTGCGACCGTCGTGCAGCGCGCGCACCGCCTGGGTCAGCGACTGATAGATCAGCGGCGCACGCGCACGCTCCTCGGCGCTCAGGTAGCGGTTGCGCGAGCTGAGCGCCACACCGTCGGCCGCGCGTACCGTTGGCGCCCCGACGATTTCCACCGGCAATGCCAGGTCGAGTGCCATATCGCGCACCACCAGCAGCTGCTGGTAGTCCTTCTCGCCGAATACCGCCACGTCCGGCGCCACGATCCCGAACAGCTTCGCCACCACGGTGGCGACGCCATCGAAATGACCTGGCCGGAACTGCCCGCACAGGATCTCGGACAGTCCACGCACCACGATCAGGGTGCGCTGGTCGCCGCCGTTCGGATACATATCGGCCACGCTCGGCGCGAACAGCAGGTCGCAGCGCGCTTCCTGCAGCAGCTGCTGGTCCGCGAGCAGCGTGCGCGGATAGGCGGTGTAATCCTCGCTCGGTCCGAACTGCAACGGATTGACGAAGATGCTCGCGACCACCCGGTCGCCGCGATAGCGGGCCGCCGCCAGCAGGCTGGTGTGACCGGCGTGCAGGTTGCCCATGGTCGGCACGAACGCAATGCGCAGTCCCGCGGCGCGCCATTCCTGCACGCGCGCGCGCACGGCGGCCACCGTGCTCAGGGTTTGCATGACGGCGGCGCGATCAAAAGCAGTGTTCCGGCGCCGGGTACTCGCCGGATTTCACCGCCTGCACGTAGTGCGCGACTGCCGCCTGGGGCGTAGCGCTGCCGGACATGAACTTGCGCACGAAGCGCGGCATGCGTCCGGCGGTAATATCGAGGATGTCGTACAGCACCAGTATCTGCCCGTCGGTGTCGGGACCTGCGCCAATGCCGATCACCGGCACCTTGAGCGCCTGGGAGATGGCGCGGCCGAGCCCGGCCGGAATGCACTCGAGCAGCACCAGGTCCGCGCCCGCCGCCTCCAGCGCCAGGGCATCCTCGAGCATCCGGCTCGCCGCCTCTTCGTCGCGTCCCTGCACGCGAAAGCCGCCGGTCTTGTGCACCGACTGCGGCCGCAGGCCAAGGTGCGCGCACACCGCGATATCGTGGCTGGCGAGGAACTCGACAATTTCGGTCTGCGCCTTGCCGCTCTCGAGCTTGACCATGCGCGCCCCGCCGTCCTGCATCAGCCGCACCGCATTGGCCAGTGCCAGCTCGCGCGACGGATAGCTCATGAACGGCATGTCGGTGATCAGGAACGGCCGGTGCAGGCCGCGCGCGACCGCGGCGCTGTGATACACCATGTGCTCCATGGTCACCGGCACGGTGGTGTCGTGGCCCTGGATCACCATGCCGAGCGTGTCGCCGACCAGCACGATATCGACGCCGGCGGCATCCAGCAGCGCGGCGAAGCTGGCGTCATAGGCTGTGAGGCAGGCGATCTTCTCGGCACGCTGTTTCATCTGGCCCAGGGTGTTGAGCGTCACCGGCGGGCGATCGGAGTCGCGCAGCTGCAGCTGGGTGTACATGGAACGCTCCTATAGCGCCGCGTGCCGCATCGGATTGTAGTAGAGACGGCCGCGGCGCAGGCGCCGGATCGCCGTCAGCAGCTCCTCGTAGTCCTCGTCGGTGTTGACCGGATCGATCGTGGCCGCGTTGACGATCAGCAGCGGACCGGCATCGTACTCGTGAAAAAAGCGCGCATAGGCATCGTTGAGCCGCTCCAGGTAGCCGCGATCGATGAACTGCTCGTACTGGATGGCGCGGCGGGCGATGCGCGACAGCAGCACATCCACCGGAGCCTGCAGGTAAATCACCAGGTCAGGCCGCGGCGCTTCGATCGCCAGCTGCGCATACACCCGATCGTACAGGTGGTATTCCTCCTCATCGAGCGTCGCGCGGGCGAACAGCCGGTCCTTGTCGATCAGGTAGTCGGCAACTCGCGTCGCTGCGAACAGGTCCTGCTGCTTGAGTTCCGCCATCTGCTGGGCGCGCTGGAACAGGAAATACAGCTGCGCCGGCAGCGCGCCGGCGCGCGGATTGCGGTAGAAGCGCTCCAGGAACGGATTCCTGTCGGCGCGCTCCAGAATCAGCTCCGCCGCCAGCGTCGACGCCAGCTTCACGGCGAGCGTGGTCTTGCCGACCCCGATCGGTCCCTCGATCACGATGAAACGGTGCGGCAGTATGTCAGGCGCCATGCGTTTTCTAATTGTCGTCCAGACGCCAGATGCCAGCGGGATCCGCGCGGGCCGCAAGCTCATTCACCCACCCGCAGCCTGGCACGTACAGCCCGGGCGCCACCTGCTGCAGAGGATACAGAACGAAATTACGCTGCACTATCCCGGGATGCGGCAGCGTCAGTCCGGGGCCTTCAATCCGCTGGGCACCAAATAGCAGCAGGTCCAGGTCGATCAGCCGCGGTCCCCAGCGCACCGGAGGCGGCTCGCGTCCCAGGGCGATCTCCAGTGCGCGCAGCGCGCCGAAGAACTCCTCGGCCGGAAGCTGGGTGAGTACGGCGCCCACCGCATTGACGTAATCCGGCTGCGCGGCAGGTCCGAGCGGCTTTGAGCCGAACAGCGAGGACGCCACGATCAGCCGCGTCCGCGGCAGACCCGGCAGTGCCGCGAGCGCGCGCCGTACCTGGGCGGCCGGCTCGGCCAGGTTGCTGCCAAGGCCAACGTAGGCCGGATGCCACAGCATTCAAGCCGGACCGGGAAATCCGCGGCGCCGACGACGGCGGCGGCGCGTCCGGCGGCTGGGCGAATCCGCCGCTGCCGCAGCCAGCAAATCCTCGCCCGGCGCCTCCGTCACCGCAGCCAGTTCCACTGCAGCCAGTTCGTCCGGCTCGTCCAAACCGTCCGGCGGATTCGACTCCGACAGCGACGGGGTAGCCCCAGGGGCAGGCGCCAGCCGCGGGATGGCGGACTGCGGGGTGGCTCCAGGCCGAGACGGCGCCGCGGCCGGCGATCGCGCCGCACGGGCGGCGCTCGCGCCGTCGCCACGCGCAGGCGGGCGCGGCGCTGGCAGCGAGTCCAGCATGCGCAGGCGCTCGTCCGGCGACACCTCCTGCAGCCGCGTCCACCAGTCCGCGATCTCGCGCGGCGCCAATCCCAGCTGCGCGCGCAGCGCCAGCAGATCATAGGCGGCGCGAAAACGCGGCTGCTCCAGCAACCGCAATGCGCGCTTGCCGCGTGGCTGCTCCAGCCGCGGCTGGAACGCAAACATCTCCCGCAGCCCGAGCGCCACGCGCCGCGGAATCGTCACCCGCGCCGACGCCTCGCGCAGCGCCCGATCGCAGGCCTCCACGATCGCTCCAATCTCATGCCAGCGCTGCCGCGGCAAGGATTCGATCGCCTCGGCTATCGGCCCATACAGCAGCAGCGCGAACAGGAACGTCGGCGTCACCGGCTTGTCCGCCGCCACGCGTGCATCGGTGTTGCGCAGCCCCTGATGCAGGAACTGCTCGACCCGGCCGCCCGGATGCTTCGACAGGTAGCGCTCGATCGCCGGGAACAGCACCTCCAGCAGCGCACGCCGGCGCAGCACCGCCAGGCTTGCCTCGCCATGTCCGGTCAGGAACAGCTTCAGCGTCTCATCGAACAGCCGCGCGGGCGGCACGCCTGCCAGCAGGCCGCGCAGCCGCGGCATCGGTTCCGCGGTCGCCGCTTCGAGCGTAAACCCCAGCTTGGCCTCGAAGCGCGCCGCACGCAGCATGCGCACCGGGTCCTCGCGATAGCGCGTGGCCGGATCGCCGATCATGCGGATGCGATGGGCTATCAGGTCCTCGGCGCCGCCAACGTAGTCCCACAGCGAGAAATCGGCGATGTTGTAGTAGAGCGCGTTGACGGTGAAGTCGCGCCGCCAGACGTCCTCCTCGATGCTGCCGTAGACGTTGTCGCGCAACAGCCGGCCATGCGTATCGAGCACCCGGTCGCTGTCGATCGATTCGAGTTCCGATTCCTCGTCGAGCTCCGGTGCCTCGCCCTCTTCCGGATCTGCTTCCGGCACCGGCTCCTCGCTCGGCGAGGGTGCGGTGGCGGCGCGAAACGTCGCCACCTCGATCACCTCGCGGCCGAACACGATGTGCGCCAGGCGAAAGCGTCGTCCGACCAGGCGTGAATTGCGAAACAGCCTCCTGACTTCATCCGGCAACGCATTGGTGGCGACGTCAAAGTCCTTGGGTTCGCGGCCAAGCATCACATCGCGCACGCAGCCGCCCACCAGGAATGCCTGGTAGCCGGCCTCCTTCAGCCGATACAGCACACGCAGGGCGTTGCCGGAGATGTTCGAGCGCGAGATGTTGTGGTCGGCACGGCCGATGATGCGCGCGGTGGTGCCAGGGGTGAGCACTTGGGGGGTATCGTTCAAATCGTCCAATCCGCTTGAGCAATCGAGATGGGCGTCTATAATACCGCGCCTCTCAAGTTCCCTTAGGTCTCGCTGCTCCCGTCGTCTAGAGGCCCAGGACACGGCCCTCTCAAGGCTGGAACACGGGTTCGACTCCCGTCGGGAGCGCCATCCGGATACCCATTAATCTCACGCAGGGCATCCTCATCCTGCGAGCGGCCGGCAAGCGGGTCACGCCGGTCGATAGCTGCTCCAGCGTGGCCGCGGATGGCGTTTGCTGGCCAGGAAAGCCGCAATCAGCCCTGGCAGCATCAGCAGCAGGCGCGGCGCGGCGATTAGCAGCGCTGCCGCCAGCGGCCAATGCCACAGCGCCACGGCACCGAAGAACACCGCAATCCGCAGCGGCCAGAGCAGTCCGGCGAGCAGCAACGCCAGCACCGCCACGACCGCCCAGCCGGTGCCGACCGCCACGGCCAGCGCCAGCACTGCGAGCCACAGGCGCAGCAGCGTGCAGGCCGCCAGCCCCAGCAGCACGGCAGCGCGGCGCAGCGTCCGCATGGCGGAGCGGTCAAAGGCTGTGTTTCTGCCTGGCATGCCTCGATCCTACGGCAGCGCGACTGCGCTTCGCACCTGTCATTGCGCCATCTGGGGCTTGCCCTACAGGGAAAGCGCGCAGATTATCGGCGTTTTCGATGGGGACGCTGACCCGCCGACTCGCGCGCACGCCAGGCGCCGCGGCAGTCGCTGGCGCCGGGAGATGGGTGATGATGATTCCGGATGACGTGTTGGCCGCCTATGTTGACGGCGAGCTCGAGGGCGCCGAGCGCGAGCGCATCGAGCAGGCCATCGCCGAGGATGCGCAGCTGGCGCAGCGCGTGGCGCAGCAGCGAGCGCGGCGCGATCGCGTGCGTGGCGTCTTCGATGGCGTGTTGCACGAGGCGGTGCCGCGACGGCTGGCGCAGGCCGCCAAGTGGGCCGCGCCGGCGGGGCCCGCCCAGATCATCGACCTGGCACGGGTGCGGGCTGAGCGCGCCCGGCGCGGGAACAACGGCCAGCGCCAGCTGAAAGTGCGCCGCTACAGTGTCGCGGCCAGCCTGGCGGTCGGGCTGGTGGGCGGGGCGTTGATCCAGTGGTTGTCGGCACCCGCCGCCCTGACGGAGATCCGCGACGGCTCGATGCTGGCGCACGGCGCCCTGGCGCGCGCGCTCAACGAGCAGCTAGCCGCCAGCCCGGGTGCCGCGGCACAGGTGCGCATCGGCCTGACGTTCAGGGCCAGGAGCGGCAATTACTGCCGTACCTTCACCATCAGCGCCAGTCGTGCACTTTTCGGCCTCGCCTGCCGGTCGCAGCAGCAGTGGCAGGTGTTGACCCTGGTCGGCAGCGACAGCCCCGCCGGCGCCGGTACCACTGTCGCGAATCCTGCTGCCGCCAGTCCTGCTGTCGCCGGTCCAGCGCTGGCCGGTCCCTCCAGTGCCGGTGTGGCGTCGGCCAGCCCGCGGCTGTCTGCATCGACGTTGCCCCCGGCACTGTTGCAGGCACTCGATGAGCGCATCAGCGGCGAGCCGCTGAACGCGGCGGCCGAACTCAAGGCTCGCAACAACGGCTGGCACTGAGGGACTGCGTGCGCGCCGGTGCCTGCTGCTTCAGCGCACCCGCCACATCATCGTTGCGGTGACCAGCGCCAGCAGGCCCGCCGGAACCCAGGCCAGTATCAGCGGATCCAGGTCGAATACCTGCGTGCCACTCTCCACCAGCCGCTGCAGGAACACATAGACAATGCCGAGCGCCACGCCGAAGGTGGTGCGGGCGCTGAGCGATGCGGTGCGCAGCGAGCCGAATCCAAACGGCAACGCAAACAGCAGCGCCACCACGATGCCGACGGTGCGTGCCACCCGCGACCAGAACGCAATCTCGTACTGCCCGGTGCCAAGGTTGTTCGAGCGCAGGTAGCGCATCGTCGCGTACAGCGTGTGCAGCGACAGCTCCGAGGTATCGGTGTTCACGAGGCGCAGGAAGTCCGCGCCGGCTGCGGTACGCAGCGGCCGCTGCGCGGCCGCCAGGCTGGTGACCGAGTCGTCCACAAAACGCGACTCGACGTAGTTGCGCAGCAGCCAGGACTTCGGACCGGCCGCGGTCGCATGCTCGGCGCGCGCGATTGCGGCCAGGCGATTGTCCGGGGTGAGTTCGAAGATCAGCATGCCGCCGTACTCCGCGGCGCTGGAGCGATCCTGCACGTTCAGGATGATGTCGCCGTCGCGGATCCAGGCGCCAGCGCCGGCGAAACTCACGTTCGAGTACTTGGCGTAGGCCTTCTGCTCGTCGGCCAGCTGCCCCAGCGGCTGCGCCAGGAATTCGCCAACCAGCAGCGCGATCGCCACCAGTAGCGCGGCGCATATCAGCACCGCGGTGCCCAGGCGCAGCTTCGACATGCCCGAGGCCCGCATCACGGTCAGCTCGTGACTGCGCGCCAGCACGCCGACGCCCAGCAGCGCGCCTATCAACGCGCCGGCCGGAAACGATTCGAGTGCAAATTGCGGCAGGCTCAACGCCGAATACTGCAGCGCATCGAGCATGCCGTAGTGCCCAACCCCAACGTTGGCCTGCTCGCCGATGAACACGAACAGCATGCCGAGCATCAGCAGCGCCAGCATTACCATCGCCACCGCCGACAGCAGCGTGCGCACGATGTAGCGATCCAGCAGCGTCATGGCGCAGCGTGCCGCGCCCGATGCGCGCGCGCCAGCCCCGGCCCGAGCAGCGCGACCAGGCTCATCGCCAGGAACAGCGCGTGCACCCACCACAGCCCGAATGCGGCCGGTATCACGCCGCGTTCCATCCAGGTGCGCGCCGCAAGCGCCAGGTTCGCGTACAGCGCGAACACCAGCACCGCAACCCACACGTGAGCGTAGCGACCCTGCCGCGGGCGCAGTCGTCCAAGCGGCACGGCGAATACCGTCAGCACCACGGTCATCAGCGGCAAGCCCAGCCGCCACTGCAGCTCGGCGCGCTGCCTGACATCATGGCTTGCGAGCAGCGTTGAGGTGCTGAGCTCGCCGACTCGCGGCGTCAGCGCGCCGCCCTCGGGCGTCTGTACCGGTATCAGCTGCTGCTCGAAGCGCATGATGCGGAAACGACTGCTGCCCGGCGTGCCTTCGATGCGCTCGCCGTCGTACAGCGTGATCGTCTCGGCCTCGCCATCGGCCGAGCCGGAGTAGCGTGCACGTCGCGCCACCGTGGTCTCGACCGCAGCACCGTCGCTGCGCTTGACGAATACATCGGTGAGATCGCCGTTGCGCTCGGCGCCGCGCGCATACACCACGATGCGCCCGCCGCCGAAGCTGCGGAACTTGCCAGGTTCGACCGGTGCGTTGATGCCGGCACGCAGCGCCGCGCTGCGCAGCGCCGCTTCGGCTGCTGCAGCGCGTGGCGCGAGATCAAAATTGAGCCAACCGATCAGCAGCGTGACCGGCAACGCCAGCAGCCACACCGCCGCCGCCACCCGGCCGACGCCAACACCACAGGCCTGGGCCGCTGCCATTTCGCTGTCATGGTAGAGGCGTCCGAACGCCAGCACGATGCCAATCACCAATCCGAACGGCAACAGGATCGCTATGTTCTGGGCGGCACTGAGCGCGATCAGCTCGAGCACGTAACCCTTCTGGTACTGCAGCTGTGCCGCACGAGCGAGCACCGAGCCGACCTGGTTCACCAACAGCAGGGCGAACGCGATGAGCGTCACTCCTATGAAGTTGACGGTCATCTCCCAGAGCATGTAGCGCTGCAGAATTCGCAACCGGCCCTCATCCTCCAGCGGCTTGGGCTACACTTGCGCCCGACTCTCGCACCGCACGCAAGCCGGCGTATGTGGTCACTACCACCCCGAGACGGGGGTTTACGCCGCAATGGGCGCTACGTTATACGAACATTTCCCGCGCAAACAAGGATTAAGACGATGCGATTCGAAGCTTTCAGCCGCCGGGCTGCCGCGCAGCGCAGCGATTGCCTGGTCATCGGGGTGTTCGAGCGCGGCGAGCTGGGTACGCAAGGCGCCGCGCTCGACCGCAGTGTACGCGGTCGCGTGCGCCGACTGCTCGCCAGCGGCGATTTCTCCGGCCGTGCCGGCGAGAGCATGCTGCTGCCCGATGTGCCCGGACTCGCCAGCGCCCGGCTGCTGTTGATCGGCCTGGGTAACAAGGCGCAGTACCACCGGCGCGCCTGGCGCCGCGCGCTGCATGGCGCGATCGGCGCACTGGCCCGGACCCGCATCGCCTCGGCCGCGATCGCGCTGGAACGTCCGGCGAGCGGCGACCTCGACGACTATTACTTCGGCCGCGCGGCAGCCGAGATCACCGGTGCAACCCTGTACCGCGTCAATGACCTGAAGACCGAGCGCCGCCCGCGCGCCCCGGCACTGGCACGCCTGCTGGTAGGGCCGGTCGACGCCTCGGCGCTCGCCGCGGTGCGGCGCGGACTGGCTGCAGGGGCCGCCGTGGGTGAGAGCGCCAGGCTGCTGCGTGACCTGGGCAACCTGCCGCCCAACATCTGCACTCCGCGCTACCTTGCGGGGCAGGCGCGCATGCTGGAACGCAGCCATCGGCGCCGCCTGCGAGTGCGCATATTCGACGAGGCCGGCATCCGTCGCCTGAAGATGGGATGCCTGCTGGCGGTAACCCGTGGCAGTGCCGAACCGCCGCGATTCATCGTGCTCGACTACCGTGGGGCGCGCCGCAGCCGCGCGCCACTGGTGCTGGTCGGCAAGGGCGTGACCTTCGATACCGGCGGTATCTCGCTCAAGGACCCACCGGCGATGGACGAGATGAAATACGACATGTGCGGCGCCGCCACGGTGCTGGCGGCGATCGATTTCGCCGCGCGCGCCGAACTGAAGATCAATCTCATCGGCCTGATACCGGCCTGCGAGAACATGCCCGACGGACGTGCGGTCAAGCCGGGGGATATCGTCACCAGCGCCTCGGGCCAGACGGTGGAGATTCTCAACACCGATGCGGAAGGACGGCTGATCCTGTGCGACGCTCTAGACTATGCGCGCCGCTACGATCCGGAAGCGGTGGTCGACTTCGCCACGCTCACTGGCGCCTGCATCATCGCGCTCGGCCACCATCACAGCGGCGTGATGGCGAACGACGACGCGCTGGCGCGCGAACTGGTCGAGGCCGGCGTACGCACCGACGATCGCGCCTGGCAGCTGCCGCTCACCGAGGAGTACGGCGAGCAGTTGCGCAGCAACTTTGCCGACATGGCGAACATCGCCGGCCGCGAGGGCGGCGCGATCACGGCCGCAGCGTTCCTCGGCAAGTTCACGCGTGGGCTGCACTGGGCACACATGGATATCGCCGGCAGCGCCTGGACCAGCGGCGCTGCCAAGGGCGCTACCGGTCGACCGCTGTCGCTGGTGGCCGATTTCCTGACGCGCCGCGCCGCCGGAACCCGGACCTAGACACGCGGGTTCGCGGTGACCACGTCGAAGGTGGATTTCTACGTGCTGCCGGGAACGGAGCCGCGCGCGCGCCTGAAGTTTGCATGCCGCATCGCCGAAAAGGCCTTCCTCGATGACCTGCGCGTGTTCGTCTGGCTGGATGACGCCGCCGAACTGCGCAGCTTCGACGAGCTGCTGTGGACCTTTGCCGATCGCAGCTTCGTGCCGCATGAAGTCTTCAGCGATGCGCAGCAATGGCAGGACACGCCGGTACTGCTGAGCTGCGAGACGCAGCCACAGCAGGGCTTCGACCTGCTGCTGAACCTGGGCCTAGAGGTGCCCGCGGCGGCCGCGGGCGCCAGCCGCATCGCGGAAATCGTCGATGCGCAGGAGCCGCTGCGGCGCGCCGGGCGCAGTCGCTTTCGCCATTACCGCGACCTGGGGCTGGCGCCGGAAACACACAACATAGCGGCCGAAGAATCGCCTTGACCCGCCTGATCGAGACCGTCGCCGCAATCGAGCGCGTCATCTTCGGCAAGGGGCAGCAGGTGCGGCTGTGCCTCGCCTGCCTGGTCGCGCGCGGTCACCTGCTGATCGAGGATGTGCCGGGCGTGGGCAAGACCACGCTGGCGCACTGCCTGGCGCGGGTGCTCGGGATCGCCTGGACGCGCGTGCAATTCACCAGCGACATGCTGCCGGCCGATATCATCGGCGTGTCGATCTTCGATCGCGACACCCACAAGTTCCAGTTCCGGCGCGGCCCGGTATTCACGCAGCTGCTGCTGGCCGATGAGGTCAATCGCGCCAGTCCGAAGGCGCAGAGCGCGTTGCTGGAGGCGATGGAGGAGCGCCAGGTCAGTGTCGATGGCGTGACTTATCCGCTGCCGGAACCATTCTTCGTGGTCGCCACGCAGAATCCGCACGAGCAGGTCGGCACCTACGGCCTGCCGGAATCGCAACTGGATCGATTCCTGATGCGTGTCAGCCTGGGCTATCCGGATCGGGCCTCCGAGCGGCGCGTGCTGATGCAGGGTGAACGGCGCGAACTGCTGAACGACACGCCGCCCGTGCTCAGCGGGGCGGAAGTACTGGACCTGCAGCGCCAGGCACGCGCGCTGCCGGTGGCCGCGGCGCTGCTCGACTATGTGCAGGCACTGGTGGCTCATACCCGGCAGCGGCTGGCGCTCGGCCTGTCGCCGCGAGCCGCGCAGGGACTGCTGCGCGCCGCGCAGGCCTGGGCGCTGATCGCCGGCGAGAGCGCGGTACTGCCCGAACACGTGCAGATCGTTTTTCCCGCAGTGGCAGCGCATCGGCTGGAGTCGCGCCAGGACGATGGCGCGGTGCGTGGCGGGGAACTGGCCGATGCGATCATCCGGGCCGTTGCGATACCTGTTTGAGCCGCGCGCCGCGCTGGCGGCGACGCTGGCGCGCTGGGCGCGCGCACGCCAGGGCGATGACACGCCGCCGCTGGCGCTGCAGGCGCGTCGCATATACATCCTGCCAACCCGCACCGGACTGGTGGCGGCCGCGCTGCTGTTCCTGATGCTGCTCGCAGGCATGAACTACAGCAACAGCCTGGCGCTGCTGCTGTGCTTCCTGCTGTGCGGCGTGACGCTGGTGTCGATGCACGAATGCCACGCCATGCTGTCGGGCCTTGGCGTGCTGCGCGCCGAGGCCGGGAACAGCTACGCCGGCCAGTTGGGAGAGCTGCAGGTCGATCTCGAGAATGCGCAGGCGCGCGCCCGCAGCGGACTGCAGCTGCGCTGCGCCGGCTGCCCGCCCAGCTGCTTCGAGCTGGGGGCGGGCACCAGCCAGCGGGTAACGCTGCACTACCAGGCCGGGGCGCGCGGTCGCCAGCGCATCGAGCGGCTGGAGCTGTCGAGCACCGCGCCGCTGGGGCTGTTTCGCGCCTGGACCTGGCTGCACCTGCCGCTGCAGGCCATCATCTATCCCGAGCCTGTCGGCGACCGCGCACTGCCGGCGCATGGCGGCGAACCGCGCCGGACTGATCGCCGCATGCATGTCGGTGGCGAAGAGGAATGGGCCGGGCTGCGCCCGCTGCAGGAGAGCGACTCGCCGCGCAGCGTCGCCTGGAAGGTGTATGCGCGCGGCGGTCCGTTGCTGGCAGCGCACTATGATGCGCCCGCCGGCATGCAGCGCCTGCTCGACTTCGAGCTGCTGCAGGAGCTGCCGCTCGAGCGGCGCCTGTCGCAGCTGGCGCGATGGGTGCTCGAGTGTGAGCGCCTTGGCGAGAGCTACAAGCTGCGGCTGCCGCAGCTGACACTGCCGGCAGGAAGCGGCGACGCGCAGCAGCGCCGTTGCCTGACCGCCCTGGCGCTGTTCCGCCAGTGAACGCCCGGGCCAATCCGGCCGTGCCATCGCCCCGACTGCCGGGGATCACCGTGCTGCTGCTACTGGGCGGCTTTATCGGTGCGGCGCTGCTCAATGCCCAGCACACCGCGCCCTGGTGCCTGCCGCTGGCCGTGGTCGCGGTCGCCTGGCGCGCGCGCGGCCTGCGCGCGCCGCTGCGCCTGCCGGCGCGTTACCTGCGCATCGGCGTGGCGTTACTGGTGACCGGCGCGGTGCTGGCGGGTTTTCACACGCTCAATGGCCTCGAGGCCGGCGCAAGCCTGCTGGTCGGGATGGGGGCGCTGAAGCTGGCCGAAACCGAGCGTCCGCGCGACTGGCGGATCCTGGCGGGTACGGCACTGTTCCTGCTGCTCGCGGCCTGCCTGGACGGCCAGGCGCTGTGGCGCCTGCCGCTGTACGCGGCCGAACTGTGGCTGCTGTGCGCGGCGCTATACGCGCTCGGCGCCGGCGCCGACGCGCCGCCCGTCGCCGCGCTGCTGCGCCACGCGGCACGCAGCCTTGCGCTGGCGCTGCCATTTGCGCTGCTGCTGTTCGTGTTCGTGCCGCGGGTCTCGGGCTCGTTCTGGGCGCTGCCGCAGCGGCATGAAGCGTACACCGGGCTGGGCGATGAAATGAGTCCCGGCAGCATCTCCGAGCTCACGCAATCGGGTGAGCCGGCGCTGCGGGTGCGCTTCGACGCCGATTTGCCACCGGCAGCCGAGCGCTACTGGCGCGGGCCGGTGTTGCATCGGTTCGACGGCTACACCTGGCGCCGCCAGCCCTCGCATGTCGGTCCGGTACCGCCGGTGCAGTACCAGGGCGAGGCCTACAGCTACCAGATCACGCTGGAGCCGAACCAGCACCATGTGCTGATCGCGCTCGAGATGCCGCAGGCCGCCCCCCAGGACCTCCCCGATACGTACCTGAGCTCCGACTACCAGCTGATCGAACCGGCGCCGATCGAGCGCGCGCTCAGCTACCGGCTGCAGTCCTACCCGCAGCATCGCACCCTGGGTGCGTTATCGGATGCGGCGCGCCAGCTGGACCTGCAGTTGCCAGCGGACCGGAACCCGCGCAGCGTCGCACTGGCGCACTCGCTGCGCGCCGGCGCCGGCAGCGACGCCGGATTCGTCGACGCGGTGCTCGATTACCTGCGCCAGGGTGGATTCACGTACACGCTCGAGCCGCCGCTGCTGAACCTCGATTCGGTCGATGACCTGCTGTTTCGAACGCGCGAGGGATTCTGCGGCCATTATGCGTCGGCGTTTGTGATGCTGATGCGCGCCGGCGGGGTGCCGGCGCGGGTGGTGACCGGCTACCTGGGCGGCAGCTGGAATCGCTACGGCGGCTATCTCTACATCACGCAATCCGACGCCCATGCCTGGGGCGAGGTGTGGCTCGACGATCGCGGCTGGGTACGGATTGATCCGACCGCGGTGGTCGCTCCCGGACGACTGACCGAGGGGCTCGATCAACTGCTGCCCGGCGTCGGCGCCCATGGCCACGGACTGATGTCGGCGTACTGGATTACCAACGCGCTGCAGGCGTGGCAGGGCATGAATGCCTGGTGGCAGGCCAAGTTCGTCGGCTTCAGCCTTGCACGGCAACTCGCCCTGCTGGACCGGCTCGGGTTTCGTCAGCACGACCTGCGCGCGTTCGCGCTGCTGCTGGCCGGCGGTGCCGGCATCTGGCTGGCATTCATCGCCTGGGGCATGCGGCCGCGCCGCGCCGCGGCCGGCGACGGCCTGAGTCGCAGCTGGCGGCTGCTGGAACACAAGCTACGGCACGCGGACGCGCCGCGCGCTGCGCACGAGTGCACCTCGGCGTATGCCGCGCGCGTCGGCGCCAGGCTCCCGGAATGGTCCGCCACCCTCGCCGCGCTCGCGCGCCGCTACGCGCGCCTGCGCTATGGGCCGCCCCCGAGCGCTGCCGACCTGGTGCAGTTCCGGCGCGCAGTGCGGCGGCTGCGAACCCCGGCGCGCGTGCGTCGCGCCCGGTAGTCAGCGCGCCGTGTCGACATCGCGCACGCGCGCCAGCAACAGCGCGCCACCAATGAAAAACAGCCCGAGCACCAGGATCGACAGGCGCTGATTGCCGGTGGCGATGGCCACCACGCCCATCGCCAGCGGACCGAGCACCGCGGCGAACTTCGCCAGCATGTTGTAGAAGCCGAAGTACTCGCCGGCGCGCTGCGCCGGAATCAGCCGTGCAAAATACGAACGCGACAGCGCCTGGACGCCGCCCTGCACCGTACCGACCACCGCGGCCAGGACGTAGAACTCGCGCTCGGTCTGCATCACATAGGCATAGCAGGTGAGCGCCAGGAATACCGCCAGCCCCAGGTAGATGGCACGCTTGGCACCGATTCGATCCCCCAGCCGGCCAAACAGCAGCGCACACGGGAACGAGACGAACTGCACCAGCAGCAGCGCCTGGATCAGGGCGCCGGATGAAAACCCGAGCTTGAGGCCGAAATCGGCCGCCATCTGCTGCAGTGTGCCGATGGCGTCGATGTACAGCCAGTAGGCCAGCAGGAAGTTGAGCACCGGCCGGTCGCGCAGCACGCCGCGCACCGTCTCCCACAGCTCACGCCAGCCAGTGCTGCGCGCGGTCGGTGGCGCCTCGCGTACCAGCCGGAACAGCGGCAACGAGAATGCGATCCACCAGACGCCGACGTCGACGAACGCGATACGGATCGCCACGCTGGTGCTGGCGATGTGAAACCATTGCGGATTCTTGACCATCAGCACGTTGAACAGGAACAGCAGGCCGCCGCCCAGGTAACCCAGCGCGAAGCCGAGCGCGGACACGCGGTTGCTGTCGCGGCCGTCGGCCACCTGCACGATCAGTGCATCCTGGAACGAGGAGCCGGCGAAGAATCCGACCGAGCCGAGCGCAAACACGATCAGCGCCCATGACCAGTGCGCGGCGCCGATCAGCGCCAGGGCTGCGGTGGCCAGTGCGCCTATCACGGTCCAGATACCGAGCCACAGCTTCTTCTCCCCGCGCCGGTCGGCCAGTGCCCCGAGCCAGGGGGCGATCAGCATGACGCTGAACGCGGCGCTGGAGTTCGCCAGCCCGAGGTAGAACGTCGAGGTCGTTCCCGGCAGCGCGGCCGCCCAGTAGGTGTCGAAGAATATCGGGAACAGCCCGACCAGCACGGTAGTACTGAAAGCGTGGTTGGCCCAGGCGCTGAGCGCCCAGGCCCATTGGGCGGCGCGTTTGCTGTTCAATGTCCTGTGACTGTCAATGCCCTGTGACCGCCGCTACTCCACCAGGTGTTCGCGCGTCGCGTGAAATCCGATGCCCGGCCAGCGCTCCTGCGTCAGCTGCAGGTTCACGCGCGATGGCGCCAGGTACACCAGCGCGCCGTCATGATCGAGCGCCAGGTGATCGTGCGCCTTGCCACGGAACTCCTCGAGTGTCCTGGCATCGCTGGCGCTCACCCAGCGGGCCGTGTGTACCGCGATATTATCGAACACGCATTGCACGTTGTATTCATCCTGCAGCCGGAACGCGACCACCTCGAACTGCAACTGGCCGACCGCGCCCAGTATCAGGTCGGCGTTGCGCAGCGGCCGGAACAGCTGTGTCGCCCCCTCCTCGCACAGCTGGTCGAGCCCCTTGGCCAGCGCCTTCATGCGCAGCGGATCCTTGAGGATCGCGCGGCGGAAGATTTCCGGAGCGAAGTTGGGTATGCCGGTGAAGTGCAGCGCTTCCCCTTCACTGAAACTGTCGCCGATGTTGATGGTGCCGTGATTGTGCAGGCCGACGATGTCGCCGGCGTACGCTTCCTCCGCCTGGCTGCGGTCGGCCGCCATGAACGTGAGCGCATCGGCGATACGCAGCTCCTTTTGCTGGCGCACGTGGCGGATGCGCATGCCGCGCTGGTAGCGGCCGGAGCACAGCCGCAGGAACGCAATACGGTCGCGGTGCCCCGGGTCCATGTTGGCCTGGATCTTGAACACGAAGCCGCTGAGCTTCGGCTCGCTCGCCTCGACGGTGCGCTCGCGGCAGGCGCGCGCCAGCGGTGGCGGCGCGTTGCTGACGAAGGCCCGCAGCAGCTCCTCGACTCCGAAATTGCTGATCGCCGAGCCGAACAGCACCGGGGTCTGGCGCCCGGCGCGATAGCTTTGCGGATCGAAGCTGGCGGTGGCACCGCGCACCAGCTCGATCTCGGCAGCCAGCGCCTGCGCATCGTCGCCGAACAGCTCGCGCGCCGCCTCCGATCCAAGTCCTTCGATAACGCGGTTGCCGCCGACGCGGCCGCGCTCGCCGGCCTCGTAGACGTAGATCCGGTCCTCCAGCAGGTGATAGATCCCCTTGAGCTCGCGCCCCATGCCGATCGGCCAGGTGATCGGGGCGGTCTGTATCTTCAGCACCCGCTCGATCTCGTCCAGCAGCTCGATCGGCGCCCGGCCATCGCGATCGAGCTTGTTGATGAACGTCATGATCGGCGTGTCGCGCAGCCGGCACACCTCCATCAGCTTGATGGTGCGCTCCTCCACGCCCTTGGCGCAGTCGATCACCATCAGCGCCGAATCCACCGCCGTCAGCGTGCGGTAGGTGTCCTCGGAGAAATCCTCGTGGCCCGGGGTGTCGAGCAGGTTGATGATGTGTTCGCGGTAGGGAAACTGCATCACCGAACTGGTCACCGAGATGCCGCGCTGCTGCTCGAGGCGCATCCAGTCGGAAGT
>Ga0116229_10005795_pt1 | contig 20057 bp, 12 predicted proteins | sample S1TSphgellanicum_3_FD_87313 | JGI IMG/M metagenome (GOLD analysis project Ga0116229, IMG submission 87313) | Host-associated microbial communities from peat moss isolated from Minnesota, USA - S1T2_Fc - Sphagnum magellanicum MG | ecosystem: Host-associated > Plants > Peat moss > Unclassified... | reverse complement strand
TACCAAACAACTTTATAGTCTATTATGTTCATTTTGGATTTTGAGAAGAGCAAATGTTATACGGTTCAATCTGCGAATTGAGACTAATTTCCTTCTGTTACTGGTCTCAAAGGTGCAAAATTAAATGGAAAAATGGAAAAGATTTGCTCATCTGTGGATTCTTGTTAGAATTTCCACTTTCCTTTTGAATCGCGCCATATTCTCCAACTGATGACAGAGATCTCGATCCACCGTGTTCCACCCTGACAAGATGATCTCCAATTTGGAACAAATTTTCCACACTGGGAATGTAGAATCTGGTGAAATGGTTAGGTGACACAGCAGACTTAGGAACCCAAATGTCTCCTAACCTAGGCACACTCCGCTGCCTTTCGGTAAACAAAGGCATTACTCTACGCAAGGTACAAAGTGTAGTAGTACTGCGTCTATAGCTCTGAGATTGACACCCATCCCCTTGCTCCATCTCTCACCTTCAACCAAACCTTAACGCGCGTATAAAGACCACTATGAGCTACTTCTACTGCTATGTCTCCGACTCGAGCTTCCTCTGGATCTATTCCCACAAGCGTTACCACTCCAAAACCCAGTAAACGCAGGACTACCGCTCCTCTTTGTGGTCCACCTTGAGTAGTCAGATAATCGAACTTATTAACGATTTGTTGTTCATGAATCTCCTGTGTTAATTCTTCTACTCCACCCTCATCTGCACTAGGCGTAGACATGATACTTCAATTATCATTCTAGCTTGACATCCACAGGTTCTGCCAAAACTGTCAGATCGGAACCTGCTCTGATACCAAAAGAGAGGGTGTAAGACCAAACAACAAACTGGACGATCTGATGGCCCTACACAGAACTGAGTTCTGTGCGATTCTAAAATCAACCAACACCTTCTGATCTTCTCTCTCCTACACCTGCTGATCTTCACACAGATGCCACTTATGCTTACAAAACCAACAGATTCTGATCATCAAATCTGAAGCTTACATCTTCATTCATAAAAGTCCAGAGAGTACAAGCATACTTGCTGCAGTGCATTCATCAAAGACAAAAGAACTTGGCTCCCTCCCTTCTTAGCTATTTCTACAAATCACTCATAGCTGTCCAGCTAAGTTGTTGGCGCAGCGGAATTTTTTTAACAACCAGCCAGAGCTAAAAACTTTCTCTACTATCTAGTCATGCATCTCTATACTCATCTACCACGATCTGAACTACACTCCCGTCCACAGCCCACTAAGTCTCCAAAAATTTCCTTCGATCTTCCCTCCTCTCCACCGGTCCTCTTTGGCCTTCTATCTTGCCTCCTCTCCATCCGTCGTCGTTCCATCCACTCCTGCTTCATCAATGAAGCTCCACTCCGCCATAATCCGTGCCGCCTCACTTGCGCGTGATCCGATTTCACAGTACCTCTAGAAGCAGCCGCCATGCATTCTTTGTAGTAGTAATGGAGAGATCCTTGTAGCTAGAAACATTGACGGCTACAAAATCAACTCAACCAACAGGCCATGTTCACACTAGCTTGGTGACCTATTGTCCGGTCACACCATCAAGGTTGGTTCATAAATGGGCACACTTTAGGTTAATAAGCCCAAAAAAACCCATAAAACCCATAACAAAATCCTGTAACAAATCTACCTAGGTGGTATATTAGGTGGTTCTCAAGGCGGGTATTTGCAAAACCAACCATATGCATAGCATGTGTGTATTGCCCTTTAAATAACAAACCCCAACCTAATTGATAGATGAGGATATTGGGTACTTCGACATTAATTGATAACATGCAAGAAGTTTGAAAATTTTGAATTTTTAAAATATTGATACCCTGTGTGCTGATGTTTTGAAAAAATAAAACCCTAACAAAAAACATAACAACCTGATATGAAAAAAGACTGGTAACTGGACAACACTGGATAGGACACACTTTTTCATTGGGTTTGGGTTCCGTAGTTACCATTGTAGTTAGTTAGCTCAATTGTTGTGCTGAAGACAAAATTTTGGGCTACCTATTTTCTTCACTCATATTTGGAATCCCCAATCATCTATCTCATGCAGCATACCTACAAAAAGTGATTAAATTGTATTAAACTCTTTCATCCTAAACCTTATTTTCACCCCTAAAATACCTGCTAAATATTTGCAACCCTAGATTATAGAAACTTAAATATGCATGTAAAAACCCTAGTACCTAGGTTTAGGGTTTAGGGTCAGTTAGTTTTTTACCCAGCCCCAAATAGACACTTAAATTATGCACTTTTGAACCCCTTAAAACAAAACCGACATATAATGCATATCATGGCTAACCCTAATATCTAAGTCCCAAACCCTAAACGTAAAGCAAATATAATAAAACACCTAAATCCTAATTTACCTGATAGACCATAAACCCTAATTAACCCTACCTTGGCACTCAGAGTTTCTTCTTATAGGAATTTTATTTTTATTTTATTTTTTGATTTTTCAAAGTGGCAAATTTTTGCGGAAAAAACATATTTTATGAATTTCAGAAAAGAAATTGCTTTGTGAGCATTTTTTTGGCGACATTTACCGTTTTGTAAAGCATGAGATGAAGGTTATTATGAACTTGAACATATGTACATCTCGAGGAGAGGAGGGTTTCTTTTGCCCTTAAGGGGTAGGAGGACTTAGACCTAAGACAAGATCTTACACCTACTTATAGGTATAAGATCCCTCTTATATTATTTTAAGAGGATTATTCATGAATATAATATGCCCTCCAAATACACTTAGGGAATTTCTCCAAGTGTTTTTCAATAATGTATTCATATATATAATATTAGAACAAATATAAATAAAATTCCGGTTCCTAGTCCGGTTCTGAACATTGACATTGGGAACTGAAATGTACATTGATTTGAACCTGAAGTTTAGTTTTCTCATTTTGTTTTAAAATTTGTGATTAGGCTTAACTTTAGTCCAAACTAATGTTGGGTAGTTACCAGGTTTGGCTAGGGTTTAGTTGGGTAAAGCTCGAGGCCACGGGCTTTATTGAAATAAGGGCCCCTGTGAGACCAAGGGCTTTAGAGACTTGGTCTGATGTTTTGTTTTTGGTTCTTTTCGCATGATACCCAATGGGGACCATGGGAACAAATAGAAAAAAATGTGGGGTGTTTCCAAAATCTGAACAATTGCCAAACAAATGCTTTGCAACTAGCCAAAGAAAAAAATACTTTTGGTAAGTTGCCTCCGATTACACTAAAAATATGTTGGAGTAAGTCTTTCACTAGTGTTGTGTAATTCTTCATTTTGGAAAGAACCTTTGATCCAGATTTTGACTCTATAAAATTTATTTGGAGGTTCTTTGAGTGAGGGTTTGAGGATGATGTTGCCAAATTAAAAACCCTTTGGTTCCGGTTTTAGCACAATTTTTTTCAAATTCAAGAACCTCAGGGTCCAAGTTTTATATGGGGTAGAATTGCTTATCATTGAACATGTACTTATTATCAAACATTTTTCGATATTTTCCTAATTCATTAGACTAATTGAGCAATTTTTGTGGCATTGGATGCACAAACTGAAGGGCTACAAATGTTCTTTGAACAGTAAAGGAGCAACAAAGAAAACATAGGAAGAGGGTGACCGATAGTTTGCTTCAATTTGTTTGAAAAAATAGCTTTAGACTCCTCTTTAGTTTCAGCCTCATATTTTTCTCACTTTTAGTCCATTTTGAGCAATTTAAACATGATGGGTGTGTCAATTAGAGCTTTATTAAACTTCTTTGGATCCCAAAGGTAAAGATGCAACAATCAAAGATCTTAAGCTTAAAATTCTAATTTATTTTAAATCACCCATCACCAAACATTGACCCCCCTTACACAAAACATCCCATACATCCCATAGCTTGTCCATTTCTTTACTAAACTGAGAGATTTTTGCAATGTTGGGAGCGCTACGCTACAAAATGTTCTTCAAGCTTCAGAATTGGAAGAACAATGTGCGAGGATTCAAATTCATTTTAGTTCTTAAGTGTTCACTCACTGGCCTATCTATCTTACACATTCTCCAATGCTAGGGATTTAATGAATACAAAGTTTTACAACAAATTAAAACATGGGTCTATAATATTCAACTATAAAATTTAACCTACTTATCAACTTTTCGAGAAAAAAAACCCCATCCTACTCAAAGATCCTGACCTTACGTTTAAGAATGTCTTCTCATGATTCTGGTTTTGGATGTAGCAAAACACAAGTTCCATGGCTCAATTCTTGCACCAATTCCAACAAAGGGTGTCCACTTGGGTTTGGGTCACAAGAACCTGAACTCAGGATTTATCCCTGCAAACCGGATACCCTCACAACACTGATCTTTATTCAACTGCAATTCAACAGCTCTGATTCACCCCCATCCCAAATAGATAAAGCTTTTCATCATGATGAACAAAAATATGATAAATTTCAAAAGGGTTTTAAATTTTGGTTTTTGAAATTTATCATATACCCTAAACCAAATTTAATTCCAAAGCTCCAAATTAAAAACCTAATGGTCTTCTTCATCGAACCATTTTGCACTTTCAAAGGCAACCAAAAGTGTAGTGCTTTCAGAGCTTTTAGATCAGACCTAGACTGGAACATGCAATGTGTTTCTTGTAGTAAGGGTTTTGCGGGCCACATGTCCTTCCTTCGTCCCCCATCCCCCCCAAGCCAATTATAAGATCACCAACAAAACTCAAACCCTTTCACACTAAAGCGTATATTGCAACTATAGATTGATTTAGTTCTCTTGCAACAAGCTTTCAATATGGTTGATGCACTTTCTAGTTGCAAAAGAGACTAAGTTCTATCTCATGTTTGGTACAAAATCGCTTTGGTTTAGGGTTAACAAATTAGGCCTCTAATTTTCAAAGCCTATAATTTCCAAACTGATTCCCCCTTTTTATGTGCCTACAAAATGGTTTAGTTTAAATTCCTTTCACTAATCGAACTTAACACCAAAATGACCCATAACTAAATTTTGCAATGCTGAGCTTTTCCTGACTTGCTCACCTAGTTCTTATTAGTGTTTGTGTTTTTAGGAGGTGAATTTCCACCAAACTATCACTTATCACCTCCAATATGTCCCTTGCAATTAATGAAGGGGGACTTTTGGGACAAAAATTGGGCATTTTTGAGGGACAAGCTCTCACCTAAAAACTTAGTTGAGGTAGCCACTTTCTTTCTAAGGCCAAAGGATTTCAGGAAGCCTATCTTTTTGTAATGCTTTTAGCCAAACAAGCAAACCTAAAAGTATAAATTAAAGTGCCCCACATTAGCAACAAAAGCAAAATTTGAAATAAAACAAATTTAAAAGCCTTTTGCTCTTGCTTTGCTCATTAATTGGGTCATAGGGCCCACTCATGGGACCCCCCTTTCCCACCCCGAAAAGATGATCAAAGCCTCAAAACTTTGGACCCCCAATACTATTATCTCTAAAGTCACTTGGACTTAGGGTTCTCCCTTTTTCCACCCCCTCTCTTCTAAGATTGAGTTTGTCCCCCTTTTCACCTTTCCATGGTTTATGTTATATTTTCAATTGAATAGATTGATGTTGGTATTTCATCATATCAATTATCTATTGCTTTTGCACAAGCGCTCAATTGCACTCAAGTTTCATTGGGCTACAATTTCCTTGAACTTTCACACAATTCTCACACAATCCTCATTTGGGCAATCAAATTGATTGAACATTTTATTTTATTCTTGCTTTTCCCCTCTCGGGATCATGTTGGTTTTCAATTTGTGTTTGTAGAAACATAGAAAGAAATTTGCACTTGAACACAAACCTTGGCATGCAAGGCCATGGCCAACAACAACACGTAACATAGCTTCACAATGATTTGGTGGGGCTAGTCTAGAGTCTGTTAGGAAACAGGTATGACACAATAATGAATTGTGAGCTAAAAAACTGATTCTGGATATTCCTAGTGTGGGGGGCCTCACAGTCCTCTATACATGATGAAAAAGGGCAGCCAGCTACTTGTTTTATAACAACCAATTTGACGACGGGCTTTTAATAATCTAATTTCCCCAATCATGTTTAGAATTCATAATTTATATTAAGTTCCAACCCTTTCACATAGGTATACACTTTCTTGTCTGTGCTTTAATTTTTGTAAATTTTAATATTTTTGCAATTTTCATAGGCATGGACAAGGGGACTAGAGCTGCATACACACCAATGATTATGAGGGCATCTAATTTCCTATGTTCAAATTGGGGTTCAAGTTCAGGTTGTTGTGACCCATACCCAAACTCACACCATTTTGTTAGAATCAGCATAAGAACCGGATCGTGGAACTATTTATTTATTTATTTATTGTTACATTTGGATCCAAAATTGAAATTGTGAAAAAAAACTTGTTTGAAAAGAGAGACAGGTTCTTAAGTATGGAAGTTGATTTTTTTTTTTTGAAAATTCGATAAGTAGGTTCAACTTCAAAGTAGGTATTAATTCTTTTAGGTTGTTGAACTCCATAACAATATAAATCTTGATTTTAATTGGTGATAAAACTTTGTACCTACACAATATTTAGCATACGGGAGTGTGTAAAGTGTACATGGATCTTGACTTGGTTTTGAATTGTGTTTGAAGGTTCTTGAATTTGAAAAAATGTGTCAAAATCAAAACTGCAAGACTTAAGACTGAAAAGAATCAGGCTCAAACCCGCATCCAAAGAACCTCCAATTTTATTTATTTTAAAATCAAAACCAAGACTGGAGGTTCTCTTGAAAGGGAACCCGTACAACACTAGAGGTTCTCTTGAAAGGGAACCCACACAACACTAGTACACAGACATACACAAAACATTAGTGTGCTAGCAAATTTAGAGGGACTTTGAGGGAGAGAAAAAGAAGAGACAATATTTTGTTTTGGAGTTGATGACACATGACTCCATTTCCCATTTGCATGCGTAACACATGGGGATGCAATTTCCCCATTTTTTGTTGAAAAAATCACAAAAATATTTGGGAAAAAAGAAGAAGAACCCAACTCAAGTTATCAGATAAATTAGCAGAAAAATAAGATATTTTTTATTTTAAAAATAAATTTAATTTTGGGTGCTGTCCCTCATGACATTAACAGTTCCACTAGACACTTGTGGGTACCGGTGTGTAGGAGAAAACTTCATGTACTGTTCATCAAACAAACATATAATGTTTGTGGGATGTTGTTATGCGCACTGAAAGGAACTTGTTTTCCAACACTTTTTATTTTGTGTTCTTTTCGGGAACAGTAACCTAATATTCTGAGTGTTGTTGAAACAATAGACTGTTTGGGGCCCTAATCTTTTTGGCCTCACCTAAGACTCATGACTATGGAGGCTTTTTGATATGGTGTTGTTTGGTGGCACCTAAGTTTGTTGTACAAGAAATTATGGGCACTTTACCCAAATCTAGTTCTAGTTAAGAATGACACGTGCTTCTTCTTCCCTCTATAAACTCTCTTTTTCTTTCTCCTCTCACCAATAGTTAGATGACCCAACAATTCCCTAGTTCATGTTTTGGCCTTTGTGGAGTCTAAGGCAAGGATAGATTCAATCATGTAAAACCCCTTTCTAGTCATGTTTTTTTGGAATCTTCAAAAAGTGAATTTCAAAATAAAAAGTTGGATTTATAGTTGGAGGCTAGATGAAGTGTGGGAACTACTAGTAGCTAGCTAGAGAGCCTAGCTAGTTTTATGATTTACTACAGCAAAAGTTGCACACTCAAAGGTCTACTGAGTCAAGTGGAATCTGTTCATACTCTTGTCCATTATGAATGAGTAGTACAACCATCCAAATGAGTCCCCACCTGCATATATTCTTCTTTGCTTTGAAAAATGTCAAAGTTTTCTCCCCATTGCAACCTTGGCCCCCTCCTAATTGGAAAGCTCCCCTCTCCTCTACAATCAGCAAGCAATGTGGTCATGCCTTATATCCATCCATGCACACTAACTAGTGTACACTCTTTCTTCTTCCCCTTTTCTTTGGGAGGGGTGGGTCGTGCAGCTAATTTGCTCAGCCAACCAACCAAACCTACCAACAACCTCAACTCCTTTTCTTTTTTGTTTGAAAAAAACCCAACCCAGGAACTTGGAGTTTAGTTCTTCTTCAGCTTTTTTTTGTCTTTCATGCACATCTTGTGTTCACACCTGAATTTTTCTATGTAATATTCTCCATTTCCATTGAGAGTACACTACAAGTACATGCATTTGTCCCATCTAGTATCTAGAATTGCACATGAAATCCCTCCCCGCCAACCCCCAACCCCAGAAAGGGAATAGTCAAAAAAATTCCCTTGAAATTCAAAATATATGGTCATCTACAAATCACTTTATAAAAATAAAATTAAAAAATCTGGTCATCAATATCAAGTCTAAAAAGTGCACACATGCAATTTCTTTCAATATATAATTTTCCACTCAAAATATGTTGAAAACAAAAATTATGCAATTTCCAATGTGTGAAATAACCAATGAATTACAGAGTAAACACATGTGGGGAAATGAAATCTCCATCCCAGGTATAGATGAGCTTTCAATGAGTTTTAAACTGGAACTAGTTCAAATGAACTGTTCACAAAATGTACACAACACAAATAGATTATGATCAGGATCTAATTCTAAACATATTTAAAGATTTAAGCTGCAATTAGACCTAGTGTTATGCCTTGTAGTGTTAAGTAAGCTAACATTTAAATAACATCATGTGAAAGAAAATGACCTAATATGTTACTAATATAAAAGTTAGTTAGCTATTTTCTGTCCATTCACAGCTACAAAAACCATGAAAAAATATTTTGTTAACTTAATATTGACTTAAGGCCCCTTTTTTACAAAGTGCTTCTACTTAACATTGTGTTTTTACTTTCAAAAACTTTTTATTAAAAAACAAATTGATGTTGAGCTAACATTTGCTTAACATTAACTTAAGACCCACTTAACATTATGTGCTAGAGATTAAATTCCACCTAAGATTTCATTTTACTTAACATTCTGCATGTGAATGCAACCAAAAAAAACCCTAACATCAACTTAGCATTAATTCTGATTGTGGCTTAATTAAGATAAACTAATTTAAATATACTCTAATCTAGACAACTATCTATTACAATTTATAAGGGTGGATTCTACTGTAGATAACTATTATCTGCATATATATTAATCAGTATGATTTCATCTAGAAAACTAGATTAGATCAGTATGTAATCTAGATAACTAATTTGTATATATATTTAATCAGTATTATTATTTTAGTCTAGACAAAAGTTGTCTATATAGATTAGATGCTGTAGATCAGATCAGCATCTAAATCTAGATAACTTGATTATGATCAGGAATATCTAATACACTAGAGATTGATCACACTTGAAGTGCTTGCTCAATGCATGTTTTGCTTTGTTTGCAATATAAATAGAATTGAAAGCCTTTTTTTTAACAACATAGAAAGCACAAATTTAATTAATAGCGTGTTTGCATGTTTAACGGTTTTGCAACCTTTTAGTTGGCCTTGCCTACTACCAAGGCCCTTAAGGATATTGAGTTTAGATTCATTATAGAGTAATAGTAGCTTCAGGGACTTTGGCCCCTAGGTAATAATAGGTCTGTAAACCTACCTTTTATATGAGGATTTTTGAAAAGATGATATATTTTGGCTTGTGTTGAAACTTGAGATTGATCAGTTATTACAGAGTTCTAATAATATCTTGAAGGATTTTGGTTTCTTTTAGAGGATTTTCTGTTGAGATTATATTTTTTTGGGTGACCAGTGAAACATTTGAGTTTCCATAATTCTTCTTTTTGCCTTTAAGATACTTTTTAATGTAAATGGCAAGGTCACTCACAGTGTGACACACCCCTTGTTTTTTTTTCTCATCATTGCATTTTGTTGGGTTTTTTGGGTTTTAGGGAGACTGATCTTTATTCGCACGGCTGCTGAAATAATTATGATTATAATTTAGACCCTATTGCAGGAGCAGCAGCGGATCACCTTTTGACTTTGCATTGACTGACTGGTCAATGCAGCTAGCAGCCGCTGTAATTGCTGCTGCGAGCTTGCTGCTACTAGTCGTCATGAGATCTGCCACTAGAGAATCTTGGAAAAGTTGTGGCGGGGGGTGGGATGGGTTGGGGTGAGGTGAGGTGAGGTGTATCGTGTTCATAGCTGCTGAACTAGATTTTTTGTTGCCGCAGAGAAAGGTCTAGCATCATCACTCATTGACTAGATCTCTTTTCAGATCTTGTATATATAAGCCACCAATTCCATTGTTGAGCAAGGCAATTCTGGAGTTTGCTAGATCAATCGACATACATCAGTAATTGCAGCACAGTTAGCTCATCAACTGTTTGTGGAGTTTCATCGCTTGCAAAGCATGTAAGAAGAAGCTCTAGAAGTTTAAGAGTAATTGCAGCTGCTGATCTCTGCAGCAGCAGCTGGACGAACTCATTATACAGGAACTTCTTGATATTCCTGCACTAGGCCTTGACGCATCCAGCAGCTGCAGTACCCAGACAGACAGACACTCGAGGAGTACTTAATCTCAAGAATATTATCCATGGGGATCATTGGACTCATGAAGACCGCTGGATCTCCTGCATGCACTGGCCATTTGGTGCAGGTGGCGGCATCGTTACTGTTTCTGGCAGTAATTCTTCTTCCTTCATGTGTCGTGGGGTTTCAGCTGTGGGGACTAGAGGAGTTGCAATCTCCTGTTCCAAGGCGGGCTCTTTTGCAGCATCACAACCATGATCAGGCAAGAGTACTTACCTTTCGCTTCCTATTATAAGATGCAGAATATATATAGCGAGCTAGTTCCATGCACGCCAATTCCAGTATGCTAATTTGCAAATTAGTCCAGAGATGTGGAGTACCATGCAGACTCGCCGGCTATAGCCAGAGTTGCAGCAAGAGTAGCTAGTACAAAAGGTGCTAGTGATTGTTGCATCCGGCGCCCGAGAGCTTTGAGGACTTTCATTGAGGACTTGCATGGCATGTTTGGATGTTTGTGTGTTTGTTGTTGAGCACAGGTGATTAGAACAGAGATGATACACAGAGACCACCCAGCGTCGCCTCTGAGGAGCACATCCAGCGAGAAGACATTGAAGGAGAGGTTTGTTGACGCTCTGAAGAGGGGTAACAACCGCATTCAGAGTATTGCTCATCACATCGCAGTCGGAGGGGGCAAGTCCTTTCAGAGTCCAGTCTCCAGTGGTAACGGAGAGTATCTGATGCCAATTTCACTGGGCACTCCCGCACAAAAATCCACTGTGATCGTCGACACTGGTAGTGATCTTATGTGGACTCAGTGTTTGCCCTGCGATTCCTGTTACCCCCAAAACGATCCTCTCTTCAACCCCGCCACCTCCTCCACCTATAAACTCGCCACCTGCACCAGCGCCTTGTGCCAGGTGATGCAGCTAGCAAGCTCTACTTGATCACACACCACGCAGCAACTCACGTTCCTTTCTTGCGTTGCAGATGATCTGTTGTTACATGATCATGAGAGAATGACTGATTGGTTTCTTCTTCTGCATGGCTGTCACAGGCATTGCCCAGTACCGCTTGCACAAATGCAGGAGATTGCGAGTACGGGTATGGGTATGGAGATGGATCCGTGACGGAAGGGTTGTTTGCGTCAGACACACTGTCTTTCGCCGGCAGTGCCGGAAACGTGGCCAATTTCGCATTCGGATGCGGACTTGCCAACGAAGGCAATTTCGGGGCTGCAGATGGTATCGTGGGTCTAGGACAGGGACCCGTCTCTCTGGTCTCGCAAATGCGCAACTCAGCTATAGAGGCTATCTTCTCCTACTGTTTGGTGGGCATAGACAGTACCAGGACGAGTCCACTGCTGTTGGGAAATGCAAACGCTGCCGGTGTCGCGTACACCCCTATTGTCTCCAATCCCGTCAATCCCACCTTCTACTACGCAGGAGTGACAGGCGTTTCTGTGAACGGCGTGCCAGTGAACTACCCGGCTGGCAGTTTTAACATCCTTGCGAACGGAAACGGAGGCTTGATCATCGACTCCGGCACCACCATCACATACTTGGTGCAAGCTGCGTATACTCCAATCTTGCAGGTACATATCTTCATGTGGGGAATCAAATCAATCCTGCACTAGATCACACACTGCTAGAAGCTTCGATCACACACGACTAGAAATCTACCAGATTATTACAAGGGCAAGTCGGTCATTTTTCCTTCCTAATCTCGAGAGTCACGTTTGTGTATGACAGGCCATCCAGAATACAATTAACTACCCGAAAGTGGATGGATCTGCCATAGGCCTCGATTTGTGTTTCTCTACAAAGGGAGTCGCGAATCCGGTATATCCTACCGTCACGTTCCACTTCGCCGGCGGCGCCAACTTCATCCTTGCGCCCGAGAATAACTTCCTGCTCTTGGACCCAACTGCCGACACAACTTGCTTGGCCATGGCAGGAATCGATGGGTTCAGTATCCTTGGAAACGTGCAGCAGCAAGATCATCTGTTGGTTTTCGACGTTGCTGCAAAACGGATCGGCTTCAGGTCCGTCGCTTGTGACACCATCTAAAAGACAGTATCATGGGTTTGAGAGCATTCTACAAAGTACAATTCGCAAACCCTAGGCCCGGGCAACGCCTACTTAATCTCCTCCTCCCTCTACTCCTCCTCCACCTTCTACCCTGTTGCAGAAAAAAGGATGCTGAAAAACTAAACAAAACAAAGATGCTGGTGACGATTCTCATGTACTCTTGCCTGCGCGCAATTGGCAATATTCTCTGTCGAAGTACGATTTGGCCGCGAGCTGCAGCTGATCATTGAAATTTCGACCATTGCAGCGTGATCATGCTCCAAATATTTATCCCAATGTCCTACTATAAGACAAAGCAGATCTGCCAGCTCTTGCAAGCGGTAGGACTGATCCGATCAGCTGCACTAACTAGTGCAGCTGCTGTGAATCTCGATCGATCGCCGAACGCATTCAGCTGCACATGCATACAGCAGCTTGCAGGGATCTGTAAAAAATGTGTTGCAGACCTGCACGCCAGCTCCATATACCATAAAATTCTTCTTCTAGCTGCTCTAGATCTCAAATAACTTCTGTTGCTAGATCTGCACTGCAATTAAATGATCTAGCTCCATTAATCACCACGTCCCTGCAACTAGTTCTTCCTGTAGCAGCAGCAGCCCCAGATCCAAATTGCTCTAGGACTAGTTCTAGAATAATACGTGGGTGGTAACGAAATCAGCTACCACCCACCCAGCAAGCCGAGTGCGGCTTACACGACCCCATCGATCATCAATAAGACCAGCTGCAGCTATGCAAATCTAACAGATCCTGCAGCTGCCCCAGTACTAATACTCAACCACCTAGCTAGCTAGATCATAAAAATCTCGAACGTTTAGAAATTGCAGCATGAGATTTCTTGCTACAAAGTCATAAATTTAGAGTCTAGCCATGATGATGAGATCCTGCAGCAGAAATGGAGCAGTACTCTGCAACTAGCTAGCTAGATCATCATAAGAATCTCGATTAACCTTTTACAAATTGCAGATCCATTGCAAATATTATCATGAGATTCGTTGCTAGTCGTGATGAATTTTAGAATCTAGCAGATCCTCCTCATTAATTAATTAGTTATAATATGATTTTGTCATGTATGTAGCAGCTTCTGATGATCAGCAGCTGCTGATCTTGACAAAATTTGTTGAGGAATGAATTCTTGAGGAGCTACTGCAGGTTTTAAATTGCGTGACATTAGAGTTGCTCACGACACTCTTGTTGACAATATCTCTCGAGCTTGTATGTACCTTAGAGAAGCTTGCGTGCTGCACTTCTTTGCAAGGGGTAGTAAGTAGTGCCACACGACCGTATGAGGATCAGCTCGGCTGCAAATTGTATAATACAAGTTCTAGTTGTATGCTGTACTTTATACATACAATTGTACTGTAGTCGACAAGGCAGCTGGCCGCGCACTAGTGGTAGCAGGCGCGCCTCCTGCATTTGTAGAATAATGGGGACTCCTCCATCCTTTGTATGATTGTGTACAATTGAAATCAAACTTTCATAAATTCTTATCTCTAAAATTGTTCCTGACCTGAGAGGTTATAGTTCTCTTTGTATATTTTTATGAAGCATATGTGATAAAGGGGGCTATTTTTTTAATGCTACAAAATATTTTAAATATTTTAAGAATATTTTTAAATCAAAATTAAGAAGATTTAAAATATATTCTCATAATCCAATTTTTGACACATTTATCATATTGAAGTGAATTTTATGCTTATATATATATAGATATCTATCATTAACACGCACCCTATATATTTTTTAAATGTCATTTGGAGGGGAAAAAAAAAATGAAAGTAAACTACCATGAAATTATTCCTCTGATATATAGAGCTACAAAGCACATGAAGTACTTTTTATAATGGCCCACACAAATCAGTGCCAGTGATCTCAATAAGAGCATCCCCAGTAATGTTCATTGTGTGACCACTTGACAAAACATTTCACATCCAAGTTTAGTTATTTACATTTTTGCAACCCCACCCATAAAGATGAAATTGGGTCTCTGAATAGGTAGGGGAGTAATAATAGGAAACCACCTGGATCAATCATTATGATTGGCCAATCTGACAATGGTGTTAATAAGTAGAAAACAACCCAAGAATCTGAATGTGAAAGGAGGGTCCACCTTCTACACAAAAACTTGACATTGCCACCATTTCACTTGCAAGGGATTGCACACTCCACATTCGAGATCTCTAAGTCTCTTTGGAGACACATTGAAACAATGAATAGAACTTTGTAGTTTGTCTTCTTACATCAATCATGTTTCACGTTCACCTCCCCCCATCCCCTTCAATATTTTTATGTGGCTGCATAATGTATTTGAATGGTTCAATTCACATGCCCACCACAGTTATTATGTCCAAATAGACCTGAAATTTTTCAATTGGTGAAAAAAACACTACTAGCATGTTCACATGTACAGGCATCTAGAATAAATAAACATTCACAAAGCACAAAACATGCAATAAGCACCTTTAAAGCACAAAGTGCAATCAAATACACCTCCCAAAGCACCCATCAAATTTTTTTGTACCAAGTCCACCATACAAGCTCAAGTGCTACCCCTTTCAAATGTTGGAACAATACTCAACATTATTGAAAGTGCAAACATCTAAATCTCACAATGTAAACCTAGGTCATTAAGTAAACACCCAGGTTCCAAGTTATATTCCATGAAGTTTAGCTGTATGAATCAAAGACCACACAAATCTAGCTCAAATTCATGGCAAAATAGGTGCATTTTGAAAACAACTCAAAAAAAAACTCCAGCTTCTATACAAAAACTTGACATTGCCGCCAATTCTCTTGTAAGGGGCTACACAATCCACATTTAGGATCGTACATCTATCTGCAAGCACAAAACAAGTAATGAATACAACCATGTTTATTTTCACACATCAATCAAATCTCCCATTCTTCTCCCCCACTTGGAACAAAACCTCACATTTGCAACTACATCTTCAATTCATCATAAATCACAATTTGTACTTAGTCGAAAAATGATTTTTGTAACAAAAATATATTGTTTGTAGCTGAAAACCACAAAAGTTGACAAGTATAAGTCAAAAATGACATTTCAATGACAAACATCAACCACATGTCAACATCATGACAATAGCCAATTTAATTACAAATAACTATTATTGTAATAAAACATTTTTTTGAACTATAACCTAGGGTGGATGAACTTCATTCACTAATGTTGTATGATGTCATCAAATTTTTAATTGTAAATTTGATTATGATGTAACTAAGCTGAACAAAGGGTTCAACTAGTTGTTCAATGACAGATGATACATCCACATCCATATGTTAGGTCAGTAGCATGTAAGCTAAGCCATGTAGAAATAAGGATAGGTTAGACCATTTGGCATTTAATCTAGGCTAGTCACATGGCACTTAAACTAGGCCTAAACCTAGGTCAAGCTTAAACTTAAGTCACATGGCACTTAAAGTAAGTTTAGACCTAGGCCATGTGGCATGTAACTAAAAAAATCTTATTCCATTTTGGATTTAACATTTAGGATTGAGCCTCTTTTATTCACTCATCACAAATTGCAATCCCATTTTCATGTTTAGATTGTGTTTCTTCAACAATTTTAGTGCACCTCCTTGTATAATTTAGAAACATGAAACATGGAAGGTCTTCAATTCAAGGTTTGAAAAAAAGTTAATGTTGAAAAACATGCATATGAAAATGCATGAAGTTTACATCAAGAATAACATAAGTAATTGGACATGAAAAATGTGGTATTAAAAAATATATAATAGGTTTGAACTTGGACTTGGAAAAAAGTCAATGTTGGAAGATGTGTGTATGGAGATGGATTGAACTCCAACATTCAAAGAGGTAGAGGTGACAATAAAAAAACAGGTTGAAAAAGTAGTCAATGTTCTAAAACAAAAAAAATATTGAACAAGACAAGAAATAGATACAAAATCAACTTAACATGCACAAGATGTGCATCATCCCAATAGGAAATAAATTTCTTGAATAACTATTATAAATTTGATATGGTAAGTAGATTCATTAAAAAAATAATTGAAAGATTATTATAAAGAAATGAAAATCAAAGTTATTTGAACAAAAATGACATTTTATATGACAAAAATTACTAGGTGATTAAGGGATTCAAAAAGGTTTGCATTTTTTTCCCTTAGCAAATTAAGATGATGAAAAAACTATTGGTGGAAGCTAAATGTTAAAATTGACGAGTTTACTTTTTAAGAAAATTTTATTTATAAAAGGTTAACCATAGAATATCAATAAATCACATGCAACACCATCACTAGTTATACTTTAAAATTTGGTTATTCAAATTTGTAAGACTACTAATTTGAGTGTTTTTAGATAAAAAATAAAAATTTCTTCACCTACATTATTCATAACCCAAAATACAATATTTATTTAATAATAGATTTGTCAATCAACTTCAACTAGCCCAAGATTTTTAAACTCATGCAATATTATTTTAGTTGACATACCTCATATAACCCAAAGATAAAAGATTGTGCAATATTATTCTTGTACAACTAATTGGAAGTGGTTCACATGTATTCTCAATGAGGCTTCTTTTTTTTCATTTACTAAATTCATAATTACATGCTTAGATAATTTAAACTTATTTATAAATAAATCATAGACCAATTCAAATTTTGGTTTTAATTCTTACGTGGGCATATTCATAGTTACGATATTCCTTTTTGGACACATGACTCAAGGACTTTGTTTTTGCTATTTTCCAAATATAAAATCTACATGGAATAAATTTAAGTGAAAAATATTTGATAATTTGCATGGTGGTGGTGATTTTTCACATGTGTATGTAATAATGCATAAATATTTTAGTGAAAAATCAAAAATGTAAAAAATGAATATATAAGCTTTTATAGATAGCATGACATATTTTCTCGCATGAAAATTTCCTGGATATGTTGTCAACACTTGGGGATGCAATTTTTTAATTAGTGAATACAAAAAATCAACCAAATGGGAAAAAATTAAAAAATTAAAAAAACATCATTTTCCTTGCAGCCTTTTTAGCATGGATTATATAACCTTTAGAATTTTTGTATCATATATTATTTAATCAAATGCATCATATGAACATTGCCAAACATAGATGTATGCATTACTTACCCATGAAAGAAAATTCAAGTCAATTGCACTATTTAATATATTATTTTTAATTCCTTTAAGATGAAAATTACAATTAACACAAGGACTCAAATTATTTAAGAGGATTCAAAAGAACATCTATATATATTGTATCCAATCTATTCTTGGATTTTTTAATTAGCATAACATGACATCATTATAGTTATAAACATACACCAATCTGCTATAATCATGAAATAGTAAATGCACTAAAAATCCAAAATAGTCCTTTGCAAACACAATTTCGTTAAATTGTTCTTTTTTGTACCATCATCATTAATATGTCCGCATTTGGTTAATTGCATGGAGGCCTAGTTTCAATGTTAATTCTATCAAGATTTTAAACCTTTAACACAAGCTAATTACTCATAAATCATATTGAAAATTAATTACAAATGTGATGTAATATCTTCTACTAACCAACAATAGTTATAATTTGCATGACATATAGTCTTGCAACAAGGATGACCTAATATTGCATAAAATTTTAATCTAACAATCAAAGATATTTTCATAAATTTTAGGGAAATATAAATAGAATATCACAAAATAATGCATACATGAAAAGAAATAAGGACATGTACAATGATTTTTTTTTAATGTCAAATTATCAAACATTTATCATGACCAAATCCCTTATTATTGATTTTATCATCCATTTTCATTTCATCCTTGCCATCATAATTGTACACTTTAATTTTTTGTCATAAATGGGTCCACTCATGATTGGGGTACCAAAAAGAAATTACCTATTTTTAAAGGACTACAAATGATAACTTTGAATTTTTGTTTATTTTACATTATTAAAGTTGTAATGAATTGTTGTGTGCCAATAAATAAAATGATGTCTTGTTAAATTAATGTAAAATATTTTAACTATTTTAAAATAATTTAGATACTATGTAAATGTCATTTTTGGTTCTTTAAACTAACTATATCAAGTGTTTCAACTGCATTTTTTTGTTAAATCATATAATTCATTTCAAAAAATTTGGACAACAAAAACATGTCCCCTTCTATGAAAATACATGTTCATTGGGTGGATTTGATGAAAAATCAAATCATACAAAGATTTCAAAGCCTTGAAATTTTTAAGGAAAGGGTTGCAAATCAGAGGATTCATTTTTTAACCATTTGGCAAAAAAATATGTTCAATGGGTTCAAAAGGTCTAGCTTTAGGTGCAAGTCACATATGTAGGAAATAATCTTGCCCAAAAACATGTTTGATTGTCCATTGAAACTCATTTTAGGCTTTCTAAGATTTTCTGCATTTATGATCATAAACCAAAATATTAATACACAATTATGTATGCATATGAAAAATCATCACCATCACACGAATTATCTTAAATTTGACTATTCAAATATTTCCACTCAAATTTATTTCAAATAAATATTATTTGCAAAAAATAGCCATACAAAAGTCATGGAGTCCTTTTCCTTTTTTTTTGGAACCCCAACTTGAATAGGCCCAAATCATCATAATCAATTTTTAAAAGTGCAATTGCCTTTACCATGAACTGTTCACTTTTAAACAAAAAAGTGATATAATATAAATGTAAATGCACTCATTCATTTTTTTTGTATGTCAATTATTTAATGCAAGGTGCCAATTTACACCAAGAACAATTTGATCTGATTTACTTTATTAAATGTGAATAGTCCCAACATAGTTTATATTCTTAATCTTATGCATTTTTCAACTAAACTTATATGAATTTTTAATTGTTTAAATTTTGAAATGTTTTCCTATCCTTTGAATCTTGTGAATATCACAAACATAATGTTTAACTTCAAGAGATTTGGAAAATATGTAATTTGTTTACTTTGATTTTGCTTTCCTCCAATAAACAAACTCCAATATTCTTTTTTTTTTCTGTGAATTCTTTAAGTCGATTATCACACCTTTATTCTTTAACACCTAATGGATTTATGTATCTTGGAGTTCAATAAAATGATTGTGATATTTACATGTTTGATTCAATCCTTTGCAATGTGCATGCAGATATATGTAAAAATGAATGAAAGTTTGAAATAATGATTGATGTTTTGTTCAATAGATAAATATATTTTATATCATTTACAAAAAGTCTCGCATCATTCGCAAACTACAATGTACATCCCCTATATTTCCATTGCCATGCAAAATTTAACATTTACTAATAAAAATGTAATATTGTAATTAGAATTTTCAATTTTCAAAATTAAAACCTTGATAATGACTCCATAACATAATACCAACTAAAGCAACATACAAACATGGATATTTATGTAATTTATATGAATAGGTGGATTTAAATTAAGTTAAATTAAAAGGGTTTTCAATTCCATTTAAATCACTTATCAACATTCAATATCTCCT
>Ga0116229_10005790_pt1 | contig 20063 bp, 21 predicted proteins | sample S1TSphgellanicum_3_FD_87313 | JGI IMG/M metagenome (GOLD analysis project Ga0116229, IMG submission 87313) | Host-associated microbial communities from peat moss isolated from Minnesota, USA - S1T2_Fc - Sphagnum magellanicum MG | ecosystem: Host-associated > Plants > Peat moss > Unclassified... | reverse complement strand
CGGCGTCTGCGGCGCCAGCGCATTAATCGCGGCACCCGGATCTGGCCGGTCCATCGCGGCATCGAGGGAAGCGGCAATATCGATCGGCTCAGGCTGCAAAACCTCGTCATCGCTGCGGCGCTCAACCGGCACCGCGCCGCGCGCCAGCGCGTCCGCATAAGAGAGGAAGGCGTCAGACAGCACCAGGTCACGGTCAAGCGGCGACAATGAAGCCCTCTGCCGCAGCAGATCGGCGTGGAACAGCTCGGGCTCCAGCCCCTGATCGCCGGCGTGCAACACGGCCTCCACCAATGATGCCGCCGCCGCCGGCCGGGTTGTCCACACCGGCGCGAAGCCATGGCGCGCGTAGAAGTGCCGCAGCAGATCGGCGTTCAGCCTTACACCAGCAACAATCGGCGCGTCCTCAATCCGGGCGCCGAGTTCCGTGTTGGCGTGCCGCGCCAAATCGGCGCCGGTTTCCGGCTGGTAATTCATGTCGCAGGCACTCAACGCACAGGCCGCGACCAGCGCGATCAGGCCGCCGACACCCCTGCCGCGTCGACAAAATGCCGGCCAGGCGAAGGCCAACGGCCTCTGGCGGTGCAAGCCTGCCGCCCGCCGCATCGTGCATACGCCCATCATTCCCCGGCCTTACTCTGCTCACACACTAACTATTTGACTTTCAGGCCAGAATTGCTTCTTCATTGCCGCTTACCATCAGCAATTGAATGAAGGAGTACCGGGTGACAGCCGATTCTAAAACAATGGTCTCTCGCAGGCTATTACGTGGTGCGGCAGTACTTGCCGTCATGGTCCCGGTGTCCCTTCTCGGGGCCTGTGCCGATACCCCCCCACCGCCTCCGCCGCCCCCACCTGCCCAGCCGGCCCCGCCGCCACCGCCTCCGCCCCCACCGCCGGCGCCAGTACCGCCAGCGCGCGGCTAATCTTCCGGATCCGAAAGCCCTTGTCTTTCGGATCCAACCTGGCCGCTGGCTAGGCCAATGCCGTGGCGAAGCTAGGGTGCAGTGCCAAAGCGCGCTGCACCCTATTCTCGGACCACATAGGTGTAGAACCGCACCGACCCATCCGGCTCCTTGCCCCGATAAACCCCCTGGATTTCGTTATCCAGGCCAGGAAACCGGTTGGCCGCGCGCTCAAAAATCCGCAGATAATCGATCATCGGCCGCGCCCGCGCATCCACCCGCTCGCCCGGGATGATGGTGGCAATCCCCGGCGGATACACCACCCACAAAGTGGTGGCGATCCGCCCCTCCACCTGGTCGATCGGCAGAAAATCCACGTTGTTGCGCACCAGTTCGCGCACCGCCTGGTCCGGCCGCATTGCCATCACCGGAAAATGTGCCGCCTGGAATTGCTGTTGCTGCAGCTTGCTGGTGTCGTGCACCCGGTAGAAATCATGCATCTCCGCGCATAAATCGCGCAACCCTATTCCGGAATAGCGCTTTGGCCGCTGACGCACGAAATCCGGCATCACCTCATCCAGCTTGCGGTTATCGTCATGCAGCCGCTTGAAAAACACCAAAGCGCTCAACAGCGTGCCGGCCTTGCTGCTCTCCACCCCTGGCGTCAGCAGGAACAGAATCGAATTGAGGTCGTTCTTCTCTGGAATAATCCGGTTCTCGCGCAAGAACACCGCCAGCACCGGCGCCGGCACGCCATGCGCCGCATGCGCCCCGGTGGCCCTGTCGAACCCAGGTGTCAGCAGCGTCAGCTTGTTGGGGTCGGTAATCGCAAACCCCTCCTTCACCGCGCCAAACCCGTGCCACGCCTGGTTGGGCGAGAGCGCCCAGTAGCCGGCATGCGTCGTCAGCTCGTCGGTCGGCACATCCTCCCACCGCGTCTCCACCCCCTCGCGCAGCACCATGTCCGGCACAAAGGGTTCGAAAAACCAGCGTTTCGCCGGGTCGCTCTCGCGGGCGAAAATCTCGTCGCGCACCGCGCGCAGTTTCTTGCGCAATTCTATGCCCAGCCGGATCGTATCGTCCCACAGCACCTCGCCCTGGCGGCCCTTCATCATCTGCGCGCCGACATCGAGCGAGGCGAATAGCGGGTAGAACGGCGAGGTCGAAGCATGCATCATAAAAAATTCATTGAACCGCCGATGTTCCACCCGCCTGCGCTGACCCTTGATGTGGTTGTCGCGCATATGGATCTGGCTGGATTGGCTGAACCCGGCCAGTTGCTTGTGGGTGGATTGGGTGGCGATAATGCCGGGGCTGTCCGCATGCAGCGGCTGCAAGCCCATCGCGAACCGGCCACGATACAAGGGATGGAACTTCATGAAACCGGCCCAGGCTTCATCGAACATGATATAGTCGCAGAGATGGCTGAGTTTGCTCAGGATCATCTCCGCGCTGTAGATGGTGCCGTCATAGCTGCATTGCTCGATCACCGCCACGCGGAACGGCCGGGGCCGCTGCCACGCCTCCGGGTCGGTCACCAGCGGATTTGCGCGGATTTGCGCGCGCAACGCCTCCTCGTCCAAGGCGGCAAAATTCAGCGGCCCGATCATCCCATGCGCGTTGCGCGCGGTTTCCACAAACACCGGAATGCCACAGCCCAGATAGAGCGCGCCGTGATGCGCCGCCTTGTGGTTGTTGCGGTCGAACAGCACCAGATCGTCATCGGCCACCAGTGATTGCAGCACCACCTTGTTGGATGTCGATGTGCCGTTCAGCACGAAATAGGTGCGCTCGGCACCAAAAATCTTCGCCGCCTCCATCTGCGCCCGCAACGGCGCGCCTTCATGGATCAGCAGGTCGCCCAGATCGAGCACCGAATTATCCAGATCGTCGCGGAACACCGCCTCGCCCAGATGCTCCACGAATACCCGCCCGATCGGGCTGCGGCTATAGAACACCCCGCCATTATGCCCAGGGCAGGTCCAGAGCTGGTTGCCCTGCTCGGCGAAATCCAGCAGCGCGCCGAAAAACGGCGTGCGGAGTGTTTCGGCGTAATGCCGCAAATGGCTGGCCAGGTTCTTGGCGATGAATTCCGGCGTCTCCTCTGCCAGGAACACATAGCCATCCGCCTCGTGCAGCACATCCACCGGGATGTCCTCAAAACGCTGGCGGCGTACCAGGATGATGATCGGCACATCCAGCCCGCGCTTGCGGATGAATGAAACCAGCGCCGCCGCCTTGCCCTGCGGCCCGCGCTTGCCCCAATCCACCACCACGCAGCCCACCGCGGCGTCGGCGCGGATAATCAGCTCGGCTTCATCGATCCTGCGGGCGCGCAGCGAGGCGAAGCCGATTCGCTGGATTTCCTCGGTGATCTGCTCCAGCCGCTCGCCCTCTATGTCGCCTGGCTCGAAGGCGGGGGCGCAGATCAGGAATTTGAATCGGCGTTCGAACTGCATGGGCGATGCGCTCCGGCGGGCGCCGGAGTGTTATCCCCTCGCAGCCGATCTGTCGAAGCCCCCCCCCCCCGGCCAGGCCAGAGTCACGTCAAGACGACCCCCTGGCTTTCCAGTGCATCCAACGCGTCTTTGCGCGAGCCATGCTGGTCGATCGCGCGGGTGGCGCGGGTGATCACCTCAGCCTCAAATCCAAGCGCCACCGCGTCTTCGGCGGAATACCGAACGCAGAAATCCAACGCCAGGCCAACAAAGATGCAGCGGCGTAACCCGCGTTCGCGCAGATAGCCGGCGAGCCCGGTAGGTGTCTTCCTGTCGTTCTCGAAAAACGCGGAATAGGAATCCACTGATGCGATATAACCCTTCCTGATGATCAGCTCGGCCCTGGTCGCCGCACCCTGCGCGATGACGGGATGAAACGCCGCACCTTGCGTTCCCTGCACACAATGGTCGGGCCACAGGATTTGGTCCCCATAAGCGACCTCGATGGTGGAGAACGGTGCCGCCCGGTGGGTGGACGCGAAGGAGATCTGGCCGTTCGGGTGCCAGTCCTGAGTCAGCACCACATGCGCATAGGCCTCCGCAAGCTCGTTGATCGGCGCCATGATCTCGTCGCCGCCTGCCACCGCCAGGGCGCCGCCCGGGCAAAAGTCGTTTTGCGCGTCGATCACGATGAGCACGTCGGTTGAACGCGGCGCGAACACAGGGTTTGGCCCTCCTGGACTGGCTGGCCGAAGGGCCGGGTTGCCACATTTCGGCGCAAAGCCAGATAAGGTTGTAGGGACGTGATATGGGCCCGGTCCAGCGGCGTTTTGCCGGAAACCGTCGGTCTTGCCTTTATGGGGGGAGTTTTGGCTTGGGTGGTCTGGCCGAATGGCGCGCGCGGGTGGAGGCGTTCGAGCGTGAGGTTGGCCGGGTGGTGATCGGCCAGGACCACGTGATCCGCATGCTCACCATCGCCATTCTCTCCCGCGGCCATGTGCTGCTGGAAGGCGATGTGGGCGTCGGCAAAACCACCTTGCTGCGCAGCGTGGCGCGCGCCCTGGGCGGCCCGTATGAACGGGTGGAGGGCACCATCGATCTGATGCCGGGCGATCTGGTCTATCACGCCTCGATCAGCGAGGAGGGGCGGCCGCGCCTCGATCCCGGCCCGGTATTGCAGCACGGCGCCGATCTGGCGGTATTCTTCTTCAACGAGATCAACCGCGCCCGCCCGCAAGTGCACGCGCTGCTGCTGCGGCTGATGGCAGAGCGCAGCATCACCGCCTTCAACCGCGAGGTCAGCCTGCCGCATCTTCTGGTATTCGCCGATCGCAACCGGATGGAACGCGAGGAAACCTTCGAACTGCCGGCCGCCGCCCGCGACCGGTTTTTCATGGAAGTGCGCGTGCAGACCCCCGCCGATCCTGGCATACGCCGCAAGCTGGTTTTCGATACAAGCTATCACGATGTCGATGCGCTGGTGGCAAATGTGCAGCCGGGCGTGCTGGATTTCGCCGCCCTCGCTGGCGTTGCCAGGCAGATCCAGGATCATGTGCATGTCAGTGAAACTCTGGAACGATATGTGATCGGCCTGTGGGATGCGCTGCGCGATCCTGAAGCCGCCGGCGTCCGTATCGAAGGTGTGGAGATCGGCCGGCTGGTCAATGGCGGCGCCAGCCCGCGCGGCTTGAGTTTTCTCGCCCGCGCCGCCCGCGTGCATGCCTGGCTCGCCGGCCGCGACATGGTGGTACCGGCGGATATTCGCGCGGTCTTTCCTGAAACCATGGCGCACCGGATTTTTCTCAACCCGATCTATGAAAGCCGCGCCGAGATATTGGTGCGTGCGCTGTGCAAACAGGTTTTCGAGTGCGTGCAGGTGCCGTGAGCGCGCCGGCCGAGGAAATCCCCTATCTCGATTACGCCGTTCGCTGGCGCTCCGGCCAGGCGTTTCCGGGCCGGCATGCGGCGCGGGCCAGCGGCCAGGGCGGTGATTTTTCCGCCTATCGTCCGTTCTGGCAATTACCAGATGCACGCCGGATCGATGTGCGCCGCTCCATCATCGATCCGTTCGACGATGTGGTGGTAAGGCAGACAGAGAACCGCAGCAGCCTCACGCTGATGGTTGCCGCCGATCTTTCGCGCTCCATGCACGCCGCCGAGGGCAGCCAGAAGAGTGGCGCGGTGGCGATGCTGGCCGAGGCCGCCGCACGTAGCGCGCATCGGGCCGGCGATGCCTTCGGGTTCGTCGGGTTCGATGAAGCGCTCAGCGATGATCTGTATCTGCCGCCATCCCGCGCACGCGGCGCGGCCGCCGATCTGGTCAGCCGGCTGCGCGCCCGCCGGCCGAACGGAGGCAGCGCGAACGGTATCGCCGATCTGGCCCAGGCAATGCCGCCGCGCCGATGTCTTCTCGTTCTGGTCTCGGATTTTCTGCTGCCGATGGCACTTCTGGAACAGTCGCTGCTGGCCTTGGCGCGGCACGATGTGGCCCCGGTGGTGCTGCATGATGCGCGCGAGCGCGGCATCCCCGCTTATGGTCTGCTCCGCGTGCGGGATGCGGAAACCGGGCGCACGCGGTTGCTGGCGATGCGTCCGGCCTTGCGCCGGCGCTGGCAGGCGGCGCGCGCGGAGTGGCGCGCCAGGCTCGATGCGCTGTTCCTGCGCCATTGCCGCCCGGCCTTCCATGCCGAAAGCGGGCTCGACATAGCACGCCTCGGCGAATATCTGCGGGCCTGCTGAGATGCGGCTGCTGCTGTGCCTGGCAGTGCTGGCCGCCTGGGTGTCGCCCGCCGCGGCGCAGACGCGTTCAGTCGTGCTGCATGTACCAGCAAGGGATTTCGGCATTCTGGTGGGCGATGTCCTGACCACCGAGGCGGTCATTACCGTCGATCCGGCTGCCGTGCTGGATTGGCGCACCGTGCCGGTGGCCGGGCCAGTGGATGCCGCCATCGAACTGCGCCATGTGCAGCTCACCGATACGCTCGCCAACGGCGCCAGAACCATTATCATCAAACTGGACTATCAAAGCTTCTTCGCACCCGATCGGGTGATGCAGACCGAACTGCCGGCCAGCACGATCGGCTTCGTGCAAGGCGGCAAATCGTTCACCGCCAAAATTCCCGCCTGGCCCTACCATGTGTCGCCGCTGCGTGTGCCGGAACGCGCCACCGATAACCTGGCCGATCTGCGCGGCGATCATCTGGTTCCCGCCGTCTCTCTGCGGTGGGCGGAGCTATGGGTGGCCGCATCGGCCGCCATCATGGCCGTCGCGTCCCTGGTGCTCGCCGGATGCCTTGGCCTGCTGCCCGGCCTCGTGCGTGCGTCACACCCATTCGCCCAGGCCGCACGGCGCATCGCCCGCCTCGATATGTCCGGACCCAATCGCGAATTGGCCTTCAAGACCTTGCATCGCGCCTTCGATGCCACGGCGGGGCGCCGTGTTCAGCCAGAGGATATCGATGCATTCCTGCGTCAGCATCCGCGCTACGCCGCCTTGCGCACCGAGATTATCGGCTTCTTTGCGGCCTCGACGGATTTCTTTTTCTCTCCGGCAGGATCGGCGCAGACGCTGCCGGCGCTCAGGCCGCTGGCGAAAAAACTGCGGCGCGCGGAGCGGGCATGGTGATGCCGGCATTCGACCACCCCTGGGCTCTGCTGCTGCTCGCCGCCGCATTGCCCGCCTTGGCCGGACGTGGCGAACACTGGCATGGCATCTCGTCGATTGCCGAAATCCCCATCGATCTCGCCTCAACCAGCCTCGATGTCGCCCTTCGCGCGCTGTCGGCGCTGGCCATCGTCTGCATCGTTCTTGGCCTTGCCGGTGCGCATAGCGGGCCGCGCAGCATCGCCCGCATTGGCCACGGCGCGCATATCGTGCTGCTGCTGGATCGCAGCCTCAGCATGGATGAGGGCTTCGCGCTCACCGGCAAAACCGCCAAACGCAGCAAGACCGTCGCCGCGTCGCACATCATCGAAGCGTTTTTTGCCCGCCGGCCGCATGATAGTTTCGGTCTGGTCGCGTTCTCCACCCAGCCGATCGTGGTGATGAACCTCACCGAACATCGCCAGGCGATGGCGGCCGCCATGGCGGCAATGGCGCAAAAGGGCCTTGCCAATACCGATATTGGCGCCGGACTGGAAACGGCCCTGTCCTTGTTCGGCCAGGATGATCCGCAAGCCTCCCGCGTGCTGCTCTTCGTCTCCGACGGCGCCGGCGATATTCCATTGGCCGTGCAAACCCGCATCCGGACCCAGGCATTGCTGCAACGGGTGCATATCTATTATCTGTATCTGCGCTCCGGCGATGCACCTTCTCTGGCCGCCAATATCGCCGGCCATAACGATCCCACCCAGCCGGCGGCGCTGGACGCGTTTTTCCGCAGCCTGGATGTGCCCTATCGCGGCTTCGAAGCAACCGATCCGGACGCGATCACCGCAGCGACGGCCGCCATCGACAAGATCGAGACCAGGCCGATCACCTATCGCGAGCCGGTGCCGCGAATCGACTATCACGGTCTATGCTACGGCCTTGCCATGTGCTGCCTGCTCTGCGTTCTGCTCGCGCGTCTGGCGGAGCGGGATTTTATGCCGCTCGCCCGGGCCAAATCCCGATGATGCGAACCGGCATTGCCGCAGCTTTTGTGCTGGCCGCCGCCGTTTCGCTGGCGCTCGGCATCTTTGCAGTCTGGCAAGGCAAAGTACTCAACACGCAGCTGGCGGCATTTGCCGCCGGCCACGACATAAAACGCGCCCAGGGCGCCGATCCTGCACTGCACGCGGCGCGCGGCGTTCTGCTGCTGTCGCAAGGCCGTGTCGATGATGCACAGGCGGAGCTCGACATGATCGGCCAGCGCGATCCGGTGGCGCGGGAAACCCTGCTCTATGCCCTGGCCAATGCCCATCTGCGCCGTGCGCTGGAGGTGTTCGACAGCGCGCCGATGCGCCGCGTGGCACCCCTGATCGGGCTGGCGCGATCCGAATACCGCCAGGTGCTGCTGCTCGACCCGGAAAACTGGGATGCGCGCTACAATTTCGATATTGCCAGCGCCCTGGCGCATGATCCGGAAGCGGCCTCGTTCCTGAAGGGCGACGACATGGCGCGCCAGCATGCTCTGGTGCCGGACGCGCCGGGCGCGCCAAACGGCTTGCCGTGACCCTCAAGCTGGATCGCCGTTTCCTGCTCGGCTGCGCCGCCCTGCTGCTGCTGGCAAGCACGTTTGTCGTGCCGCCCGTGCATGTGATGCGTCCGATCTACGATGTGGTGGCGGTGCTGGATATCACCGGCAGCATGAACACCCGCGATCAGGTCCTGGATGGCGCCCCGGCCAGCCGGCTGACAATGGAAAAAACCGCTTTGCGCAATCTGCTCGCCGCCTTGCCCTGCGGGTCCAAGCTCGGTGTTGCGATCTTCGTCGAGGAGCGGCCATTTCTGCTCTTCGAACCGGTCGAAACCTGCGGCAATTTCGCCGCCATCGACCAGTCGATTGCCGGGATCTCCTGGCGCATGGGCTGGGATTCCGAAAGCCATATCGCCGCCGGCCTGGTGGCCTCCATGGTCACCGCACGCGATCTGAACGCCGATCTCGTGTTCATGACCGACGGGCAGGAAATGCCGCCATTGGCGTGGTCCGCCCCGCCGGCATTTTCCGCCGTGCGGGGCGGGGCGGGCGGCCTGATCGTCGGCGTTGGCGGCCATGATTTCGTGCCGATCCCGAAATTCGACAAATTCGGCCGCGAGATCGGCGTATGGAAGCCGGGCGAGGTGCCCACGGAAACCGGCGGCCTGTTCAAGGGCCACGAACATCTCACCGCGGTGGACGAACCGCATCTGCGCGCGCTGGCCGCCGAGACCGGGCTGACCTATCTGCATCTGGAGCGGCAAGACGCCATTCTGCCCGCACTCGCCCACGCCACGCCACCACGCGTGCGGCAGGCCGAGATGGATATGCGCTTTATCCCGGCATGTTTGTCGTTACTGGCGCTTCTGGCCGCGCATTTTCGTGCGAATGGCCGGCGCGCGCGCCGGCCATTTCATATCCTCGCGTAACGAGATCTAGCTCAGCAGATTCACCCCGGTTATCGCCATCAGCAGGAACACCAGGAAAATCACGATGGCGATGAAGAAGAATATCTTGGCAATGCCCGCGGTGGCCGCGGATATGCCGCTGAAGCCAAGAACGCCGGCAATGATCGAGATGATCGCGAATAACAAGGCATAGCGTAACATGTGCGTTTCTCCGGGCGTGGCACCAGATGGTGCGCCGTGCTGGTAACGCATCAATCGGCAAGGGCGTTCACTGGCGGTATGGATCGGATGCGCAGCTTTCGCCGGGAAATTCTAACATTTCCGTGACCGCGCTGGCTGCTACGTGCCGCCCTTCTGGTCGAGATACGCCAGGCAGGTTCTGCTGATCGGCGCGCAATAGGCATCCGGCGCCAACGTCGCGTTCTTCTCGCCGGAATACAGAACATGCGTCACCCGCCCGGCATCGACGCGAAAGGTCGCGTGGCAGTAAGCGCCATTGCTGAACCCGATGCCGCCGACCAGCGGCACCGAATAGCTGATACTGCTGCTGGAGGTGGCATAATAGGTCAGCACATCGGTGCTGCCAAAACGCGCCTTTTCGTCAGGCACGCCAAGGCAGGCCACCAGATCGAGCTCGCTCAGCCCAAGCAGCCTGGTTTGCGCGGTATGCGCAAGCCGCGAATCCTGCACCGCGCAGCCGCCGAGCACAGCACCTGCACAGAGGAGCAGCCAGGGACGCCCCCAGTGACGCCCCCAGTGACGCCCATGACGATATAGCAAGGGCACCCCTCCGATCCATATCCGCGGCTACAGCGCCGCAGCGCAGCAAAGGTTCGATGGCCCGATTACGATCCGCTACAATCCGTAGCTGGAGCCGCAACATCCGCCGCCTAGATTTCCCGTTGAAAGCTCACTCAAACAGGAGGCAAGGATGAGAAATTTGAAGCGTTTTATCTTTGGCTGCGCGGTTGCCGCGGCGATTGCCGCCCCGCTTGTCTCCCCCACTCCAGCCGCGGCCTGGGGCGTGCACCCGGGCTTTGCCTGGCACGCCGGATGGGGCTGGCATGGCGGCTGGGGGTGGGGCTGGCGCGGCGGCATCTATGTCGGCGGTCCTGCGGTGGTGGTAGGCCCTCCCGCGGTCTATGCCCCTCCGGTCTACGCGCCGCCTGCCTACCCCGCCTATCACTGGGTGCCAGGCTATTATGCCGCCAACGGCGCCTGGGTGCCCCCGCACTGGGGCTATTAGAGCGGTTTAACGCCGTGGGGTGGGATGCTCTTGGGCATCCCACCAATCGCACAGCGAGCGAACGCCGCATTCTGTTAGGCCGCATTCTCCTGGAGGGCGTCGGCTATCCGTCGGCCTGCGGCTTGGGTTTGGGCTGAGCCAAAGGCGGCAAATGGCCTGATTTCAGCATATCCGGGTCCAGCGGCAGGTTTCGCCTCACCACGCCATTGCCGCCCAGATTGGCCGTCGGCGTGCCATCCACGTCGATCTCGGTGCCGCCGGCATTGCCGGTGGTCAATACCAGATCGGTCTTGTCGGCCGGCACCGGGTAGGTGTCGCCGGCATGCATAAGCTTGCTGAACAGGGCGGTGCCACCCTTCTGCTTCACCGTCACCCAGGCATCGGCAGTGGCTTTCAGCACCATCCTGGTGCCAGGCGGCACCGTCGGCGGCGTTGGCGCCGTGGCCGCTGCCGGCTGAGCCGGCGGCAAGGCCTGGGGTGCCAAAGCTGGCGGCGTGGTGTCAGCCGGAACACTGCTCTGCACGCCCGGCCCCTGGCCGGGCGCCTGAATGCTCGGCAACGGCAACGGCGTGACGGCCGCCGGTGGCCCGGCCACCGCGGGTGGCGCGGCCGAAGCTGCCGGCGCGGCGGCCGGGCTGGGCGGCGCCGCATTTGGCAAAATGCTGGCCACCTGTGGCGAAGGCGTGGGCTTCTCCTGCGCCGGCGGCAGCAGATGATCAGGGATTGGCGGCACCGTCTCTGCCGGCGTGCGCTGGTGCTCGGATACATAGTACCAGCCGGAATAGGACCCGGCGATCACCACCAGGCCAAGCAGCATCAAGGCCCCCGCAGGCACCCCGCGCTGCGGCACCGGCGCCGGAAAGGTCAGGGCAGGGCGGCTATTCGCCTCGCCCGATTCGGTGCGGAACCGGCTCGCCACCTGTTCGCCAGGCAGGCCCAGCGCCGACGCATAGGCGCGCACAAAACCAAGCGCGTAGGTAATGCCGGGCAGCTCCGATAACCGGCCGGCTTCGATCGCCTCCAGATAGGATTGCCGGATTCGCAGGCTGCGGGCGAGATCGGCGAGTTCCCAACCCAGATTCAGCCGCGCTGTTCTCAGCTCCGCACCGAGCCGCGCTGCTGGGGCAGGTGGAGCCGCAACGCGGGCCTCGCGTGCTACTGCTTCAGACATGATATGCCGTGCTTCGGGTCAATACGCCGTCCTACTCGGTCACGCCCGGTTCCGCCAGGGCTTGGCGGCGCCGAGTCCCGGCGCAAATCACCATAAATCCCGCTTTTATACGTTCAAGCCGTGATCGCGTGCCCAGGCGCCGATCGGTTCACGCAAGCTTGTATACGTGGCCGCGGTGCGGCGCAGCGTCTGCAGGTAGGATTTGAACGCTTTCAGGTCCAGCGCGCTCAAACCCTCCTTCACGCCCAACAGGCTGGAGGCCGACATGGAGAGCGTATCGATCCCGATCGCCAGCAACACCGCCGCATCCAGCGGCCGCGATGCGGCCTCGCCGCATAGCGACAGCGAAACCCCGGTCGCCGACGCCGCCTCGATCACCGAAACCAGCAGCCGCAACATCGGCACGGAGAGAAAATCATAGCGTTCCGCCAGTGCCGGCGTGCCACGATCCGCGGCGAACAGGAACTGCGTCAGGTCGTTCGAGCCGATGGAGACGAAATTCGCCTCCGCCATCAGCTCCGGCAATTGCCAGAGCAAGGAAGGCACTTCCAGCATGGTGCCGATGGAAAGCTTTTCCGGCGCCGGCCGTATCCGCGCCGCTTCGGCAAACAGCAAGCCGCGTGCCTGGCGGAATTCCGAAATCGTCGCCACCATCGGGAACATCACGCTCAGCTTGCGGCCGCCGGCGGCCAGCAGCAGCGCCCGCAACTGCCGGCGCAGGATGGCCGGGCGATCCAGCCCGACGCGCAGGCTGCGCCAGCCCATCGCCGGGTTCTCTTCCTCCGCGCGCGGGCTGTCCGGCAATAATTTGTCGCTGCCGAGATCGAGCGTGCGGAACAGCACCGGCCGGTCGCCGGCTACATCCATCACCCGGCTATAGATCGCCGCCTGCTCGGCCACATCGGGAATGGAGCCGCGCGCCATCATCGCGATCTCGGTGCGGAACAGCCCGATGCCGCGCGCGCCGGTGATGGCCAGCTGGTCCAGTTCCAGCCCAAGCCCAGCATTGATCATCAGGGAAAACGGCGTTCCGTCCCTGGTCACCGAAGGGGCATCGCGCAAGGCGTGCCAGGCGGCGCTGCGCATGGCGCGGGCGGCCAAAGCCCGCTCATAGGCTTCCCTTACGCTGGGATCGGGGCGCAGGATCAGCGTGCCCTCATCCGCGTCCAGCACCGCCTCGTCACCGGATTCCGCCGCATCGATCACGCCGCGCGCGCCGCCCACCGCCGGCAGGCCCAAGGCGCGCGCCACGATGGCCGCATGGCCGCCGGCGCTGCCCTCCTCGATCACCACCCCGGCAATGCCGCGCCGGTGCCACTCCAGCAGCTGCGCCGGCCCCAGCCGGCGCACCAGCAGAATGGCCCCGGTCGCATCCACCGGGTTGCTGTCGGAGCCATCCAGCGCCGCGATCAGCCTGGCCGCCAGATCTTCCAGATCGGCCAGGCGCTCGCGCAGATACGGATCGACGATTTTCCGCATCCGGGCGCGGAAATCCTGGGCGATGCGATGCACCGCGGCCTCCGCACTCAACCCGCCGCGGATCGCCTCCGCTACCCGGCGCAGCCAGCCATCATCGGCCGCCACCTGGCGCGTCGCGTCCAGTATGTCGCGCGGGGCGTCGCCGGCCGGCAACTGGGTCTCGATCAGGCTGTCCAGCCCCTGCCGCATCGCCCCCAGCGCATGTTGCAGCCTGGCCAGCTCGGCCGCGCTGTCTTCAGCCAGCAGCCGCTTTGGCGCCATATCGGCGCCGGCCAGCAGAACTGCGCCGAACACGATCCCGGAGGAAAGTAGCGAGGCATCGAATTGCCGCGGCAGGCTGCCGGCAAAACCTTCGCGCGTGTCGGTGCCGTCGCTCACCAGGCTGTTCGCCAGCAGCATCGCCACCGTTTCCAGCACCTCGGCCTCATCGTCGGTATAATGGCGAGAGGCGCGGTTCTGCACCGTCAGCACGCCAAGCGTGCGGCCGCCACGCCGCACCGGCACGGCGAGCATCGAGGCATAGGGCTCCTCGCCGGTCTCCGGCCGGTAGGCGAAGGCAGGGTGGTTCTGCGCATCGGCCAGATTGAGCGGCTGGCCGGTCGCCGCCACCAGCCCGACAATGCCCTCGCCGACGCGCAGCCGGGTACGGCCGACCGAATTCGGGTTGAGCCCCCGTGTCGCCCGCAGTTCCAATATCTCGCCGGCACGCAGCGCATAGACCGAGCAGACTTCAGCCACCATCTCGCCGGCAACCAGGGCCACGATATCCGAAAGGCTGGTGGCGTCGCTGGCCATCATCACCCGAAGGCGGGACAGCAGCCGGCGTGCCGGGCTTTGCACCGCCATCAGGGGGGAGCCGGTCTCACCCGGCGCGGTCCGCGATCGCCAGAACGGCCTGCTCGGTCAGCTCCTCGATGATCTCGGCAATGCTCTGCGCGCGGGTCACCATGCCCACCGATTGCCCTGCCATCACCGACCCGTTCTCGACATCGCCGTCGATCACCGCGCGGCGCAACGCGCCGGCCCAGAAATGCTCGATTTCCAGCTGCGCCGCCTCCTTGGTCACCTCGCCCGCCTGGAAGCGCCGCAACGTCTCCGCCTGCACTTCCAGAAACCGGCGCGTGCCCTCATTCACCAGGCCCCGCACCGGGATCACCGGAAACCGCACATCCAGCTGCACGCTCGGCAGCGCATCCCGCGCATTGGCGCGCATGAACGCCTTCTTGAAATTGGCGTGGGCGATGCTGTCAGTGGAGGCGGCGAATCGCGTGCCGAGCTGCGCGCCCGCGGCGCCCATTTCCAGGTAAGACAGAATCGCCTCGCCACGGCCCAGCCCGCCGGCCACGAACACCGGCACATCGCGCAGATGCGGCAGAATCTCCTGCGCCAGCACCGTCAACGACACCGGCCCGATATGCCCGCCCGCCTCGGAGCCTTCGATCACCAGCGCGTCGGCGCCGGATTTCACCAGGCGCCTGGCCAGCACCAAGGCTGGCGCGAAGCAGATCAGTTTCGCACCACCATCCTTCACCGCCCGCACCGCCGGCCCTGGCGGAATGCCGCCGGCCAGAACGATATGCGTCACCCCGGCGCGCAGACATACCTGGACCAGCTCATCCAGCTGCGGGTGCATGGTGATCAGGTTCACCCCGAACGGCCTCTGCGTCAGCGCCTGGGTCGCCGCGATCTCGGCGGCCAGAAGCGCCGGCCCCATCGCTCCGCAGGCGATCACCCCGAAGCCGCCGGCATTGGAAATGGCCGATACCAGATGCCGCTCGCTCACCCAGCTCATCGCCCCGCCCATGATGGCGACACGGCTGCCGAGAAAAGCGGTGCCGCGCGCCCACAGCCGGTCCAGTTTCAGCCGCGCCTGATCCAGCGCCGGTGCCGCGTCGAGAATGGCGATATCAGGCGGCATCGAGGCCATACGCGGTATGCAGGGCGCGAACCGCCAGCTCGGTATATTCCAGCCCGATCAGCACGCTCACCTTGATCTCGCTGGTCGAGATCACCTGGATATTGATCGATTTCTCCGCCAGCGTCTTGAACATGGTGTTGGCGATGCCGGCGTGGCTGCGCATGCCCACCCCCACCACCGAGATCTTCGCCACCTCCCGGTCGGTCAGCAATTCGGAGAAGCCGATCCGCCCCTTCTCCCGCTGCAGGCAGTCGATCACCCTCGGCAGGTCGCTGCGGCCGATCGTGAAGGTCATGTCGGTGGCACCTTCGGCGGAGATGTTCTGCACGATCATGTCCACGTTCACATTGGCCGCCGAGAGCGGCCCGAACACCGCGGCGGCAATGCCAGGCCGGTCCGGCACATGGCGCAGGGTCACCTTCGCCTCGTCGCGCGAATAGGCGATCCCGGTCACAATTTCCTTTTCCACGATCTCGTCCTCGTCCACCAACAGGGTGCCGTTGCTTGTGTCATCCGGGTCGGCGAAGCTGGAGAGCACTTTTACCCGCACCCGTTCCTTCATCGCCAGCTCGACGCTGCGTGTCTGCAGCACCTTCGCGCCGACCGATGCCAGTTCCAGCATCTCCTCATAGGCGATCTTATCGAGTTTTTTCGCCCTCGGCACGATTCTGGGGTCGGTGGTGTAAACGCCGTCCACATCGGTAAAGATATCGCAACGATCGGCGTGCAGGGCCGCCGCCAGCGCCACCGCAGAGGTATCCGATCCGCCGCGGCCCAAAGTGGCGATTCGGTTATCCGGCGCCAGGCCCTGGAAACCGGCCACGACCGCCACCTGTCCAGCCTCCATCCGGCCGATGATGTCGGCTGCATCGATCGAGACGATGCGGGCCGCGCCATGCGCGTCATCCGTCCGCAGCGGGATCTGCCAGCCGGTCCAGCTGCGCGCCTCCACGCCGATCGTCTGCAGGGCGATGGCCAGCAGCCCGGTGGTCACCTGCTCGCCGGTGGCCACCACCGCATCATATTCGCGCGCATCATGCAATGCAGAGAGCGCCTGGCACCACGCCACCAGCTGATTGGTCGTGCCAGCCATCGCCGAGACCACCACGGCGACCTGATCACCCATCTCCACCTGGCGCTTCACGCGCAGGGCGACGTTCTTGATCCGGTCCAGATCGGCGACGGACGTGCCGCCGAACTTCATTACGATGCGGGCCATAAAATCCTCGGGGCGCGGCGCCACGCGGCGGCGGAGCCGGACCGCGCTGGGGTGGCCGTGGTCTAATCGGATGGGGGTGGTAAGACAAGGCAAGGCAGGTGCCAGGTTTTCGGTTGCCTATGTTAACGAAAGGGCATGCGGCGTGGCGGATGCAAGACAGGTCATCGACGAGGAAGTCGCCCGCTTCGGTGCGCTGGCGCCGCGCTGGTGGGATCTCGATGGCCCGATGCGGCCGCTCCACCGGATGAATGGGCTGCGCGTCGGCTGGATCACCCAGCGCGTCAGGGCCCGGCTCGGCCCAGGGGTCAGTATTCTCGATCTCGGCTGCGGCGCCGGCATCGCATCGGAGGCGCTGGCGCGCGACGGCTTCCAGGTCACCGGGATCGACGCCTCGGCCGAGGCGATCAGCGCCGCCCGCGGCCATGCGGCCGCTTCGGGCCTGCCGATCGATTACCGGCTGGGCCTGGCCGATGACCTGGTGCAACAGGGCCAGCGTTTCGCGGTGGTCACCGCGCTGGAACTCATCGAGCACGTGCCGGACCAGGCGGTGTTCATGCAGAGCCTGGCGGCGTTGCTGGCGCCCGGAGGAATGGCGTTCGTCTCGACCATCAACCGCAGCGTCAGATCGCTGGCGGTCGCCAAGATCGGCGCGGAATATGTGGCCAGGCTGCTGCCGGCCGGCACCCATGACTGGCGGAAATTCGTCAAGCCGGACGAACTCGGCGGGCTGGGGCGGCAAGCCGGGCTGCGCCTGATGGATCTGTCGGGAATGACCTACCGCCTGGCCGGCGGCACGTGGCACGCCAGCCAGGATGTCTCGATCAACTACATCGCCGCTTTCGCGCGCGATTGAGGCCGATCAGCGCATCAGCGCGTGCGGTGTCTCGCCGATCTCGATCGGCAGGGCCGCCAGGGCATGGATACCGCGTGCAACCAACATGCCGGCATAGAGCCCAACCGGCAGCAGATACGCCACCGCCATCACGCCGCCCGCCAGATCGCCGCCGCCAATCGCGACCAGGGTCAGCAGCGTGTAGTACAGAAAGGCCGCGATAAACGCATTCCAGGGCAATGCCACGGCAGCCAATGCGCTGGTGGCGATGGCGTTCAGCCTGGAAGAGTTTGTGTTGGCCATGGTAGTGCTCCGCATCCGATATCGCAGAGCAACATAAGCCTGACGCGGATGATTATAAGCAGGCTTATAGTATCTGAGATATGCGCTCAACGCATGGCTCAGATAGGCACGGCTGCGTTTTGAAGATGCTGTTCAGGGTACGTCATGAAAATGGCAATCGCTGGCCGCCGTGCCCTTGAAGGGTGGCCAAAGCTGGGTCGTCCCCAGCAGCGGAGTGCCGATATAGCCGCGCAGGCGCAAAATGCCGTCCGCCGGCACCCAGAGCTCGGCGTCATACACCTGGCCATCCTTCGGATTGGTCACCGTGCCATGCCAGCGCTGGTCATCCTCCAGGCGCAAATCGCGCAGCAAGGTCAGGTGGCATTGCGGCCTGCCATGAATATCGCGCAGCACGTCATGCGGCGGCCACTCGGACAGTCCGATGATCACCCCGCACAAAGCCGAGCCGCAGGCGGCTATTTTCACCACCCCACCGCGGCCCTGGGTCAGCCAGTCGCCCTCGGGCGTGCCGCTCTCGGTGGCGTGGGCCGTGCAGAGCAGCGGCAGCAGAACCAGGGCGGCGGCGAGAAACCCGGAAACCCGCTTACCCATCTGCGCGCGGCACCCACGGCACCCGGGCGATTTCAATCCCTTCCTCGGCGAGCGCTTCCGCCTGGTCGGGGGTGGTCTCCCCATAGATCGGCCGGCGGGGCTGCGCGCCGTTATGGATGGCGCGCGCTTCCTCGGCGAAACGCGGGCCGACATAATCGCATCGTTGCTCCACCTCGGCCCGGATGCGTTGCAGCACGGCGCGAACCTGGTCCGGCATCGCCTGCGCGCCGCCCACCGTCATCGCACCCGGGCCGGGGCCAGCCGGCTCTACCTTGGCCACCGCATGGGTGGCAGACGGCGCCTCCGTCTCTGGGCTGGCCGATGTCCCGGCTTCGGCAGGCGGGGCGGCCGCGCCACGCGCCAGGCGCGGTGCCATCAGGGCACGGGAGACAACATTGCTCGCGCAGACCGGGCAATCGACCAGGCCCGCCTCTGCCTGCTGATCGAACGCCGTGCTGCTGCGAAACCAGCCGTCGAATAGATGGCCTGCGCCGCAGCGCAGGTCGTAATGGATCATCTCAACTCGCCCGCGGCTGAATATGGGGCCGCCTTATTCCACCAGATGATGGCAGGATTTTGATCTTTCCGGAAATCACGCCGCCAGAAGCGCATCCAGCTTGCCGGCGCGCTCCAGCGCCATCAGCTCGTCGCAGCCGCCCACATGGTGGTTATCGACAAAAATCTGCGGCACCGATGTCCGGCCGCCGGAACGTGTGGCCGCTTCCTGCCGGGCCGGCGTGCCGGAAGGGGCATCGATTTCCCGAAACGCCACCCCTTTCCTGGTCAGCAGGTTCACCGCGCGCGCGCAAAACGGGCAGAAAGGCTGGGTGTAGATATCAATCGTCGGCATCGTCCAGGTCTTGCTCCGAGTCTGGATGCCAGCTCCACCCCGGCATCCGATTCCGCCGCGGGTCAGGCACACGGCTTGCCACCAGCACGTCGATGCTCATCGCCCCCGCGTCAAGGAGGGCCTGTGCACAGGCATTGGCTGTTGCCCCGGATGTGAGCACGTCGTCGATCAGCAGAACGCGCTTGCCGCGCAGCAAGGCGCGCCTGCTGTGTCTCACCTCGATCGCCCCGCTCAGCATCTGCCGCCGCTGCACGGCCGACAGCCCGCCGAGCGGCGCGGTGGGCCGCACCCGTCGCAACGCGTCGGCGACCACCGGGCGCTGTGCCCGCCGCCCGACCGCATGGGCCAGCAGCGCCGCCTGGTTGTAGCGCCGCTGCAGCAGCCGCCAGCGATGCAGCGGCACCGGCACCAGCAGGTCGGCACGCGCCAGCAGGGCGGCGCCGGCGCGCTGCATATGCAGGGCAAGCACCGCCTCGGTCTCCGCGCGATCGGCATGTTTGAGCGGCAGGATCAGTCTCCGTGCGGCATCGTCATAGAGCATGGCTGCCCTGGCCTGGCGCCAGGCCGGCGGGTTTGCCGCACAGCGCGCGCATAGCCGGGAAGGTCCTGCCTCGTCATTGCTGCTGAATGGCAGGCCGCACCGGCGGCAAAGCGGTTCGCCGATAAACGCCATCTGCTGGAAACACGCCGCACAGAGCTGCGCCGGCGCGCCGACCAGCGCGTCGCAGCCCGCGCAATGCGGCGGCAGCAGGAAATCGAGCATCGCCCGCGCCAGCGCGGCAAGCCGTTCTTGTCCAATCACATGCCGCTATCCAACGTGCCGGGATGGCGATCACCGATAGCATGGGTGAAACCAACGGCGTCTAACAAGTCGCCGGGTGCCGCCGCGATCAACCGATCGAGCTGGTCGATCAGCAAAGGGTGGCCAGCCAGCCGCCAGCCATGACGCTCAAGCATCGTCGGCTAGGGATCGGCGCACGATTCGTCCAAAAGTGCACGGTAAGGGGCCATTCAGGTCACCATTGCCTTTGAAGTCTGTCTTGAAAGAGGGTTTTAGCAGGAAGTCGTCTAATGCTGCCGTCGTGGGGG
>Ga0116229_10005785_pt1 | contig 20076 bp, 16 predicted proteins | sample S1TSphgellanicum_3_FD_87313 | JGI IMG/M metagenome (GOLD analysis project Ga0116229, IMG submission 87313) | Host-associated microbial communities from peat moss isolated from Minnesota, USA - S1T2_Fc - Sphagnum magellanicum MG | ecosystem: Host-associated > Plants > Peat moss > Unclassified... | reverse complement strand
TTCCGTTTCGCCTTTCGCCTGGTGAGAAATCCATTCATTTCAAAAGCCTTGAGGGACCGCCTTGACCATCGCCCGGTTGTGCAGCAGCGCGATCCTCCACAGACTTATCCACAGGCCCAAAGTCGCGCAACAAAGCATGCCGCCAATGCGCCTGAATGGTGTCCAGCAGAGCGTCCCGTCCTGTGCCGGCGGGAACCGGGTGCCCCAGCGCGATATGAATTGTCCCCGCTCGCTTCATGAAGGCGCGGCGTCCCCAGCACAAGCCAGAATCGGTCGCCACGGGAATAACCGGCAACGCGAGGTGCCGCGCCACCGCGGCAATGCCAGGTTGCAGCTTGACGTCCGCGCCCGGCGCCACCCGCGTACCTTGCGGGAAAATGACGATTTGCCGGCCCGCCGCGCGCGCCGCCGATGCCGCCTGCAGCAACGCGCGCAATGCCTGCGCCCCGCCGCCGCGGTCCACCGGGATCATGCCGGCGGGGATCAGCATGGGACCAAACAGCGGCACGCGCGTCAGTTCCCGCTTCATGACGTAGCTGGCGCGCGGCACCAAGGTCAGCCAGACCAGCGTGTCGAAGGCTGATTGGTGCTCGCTCGCGATTATGGCCGCGCCGTCCAGCGGCAAGTACTCGGTGCCGGACACCTCGATCCGGATGCCGCACAGCACCCGCGCGCCCCACAATACCAAACGTATCCAGGTGCGTGCGTAGGCATAGGAAAGATGGCGGGCGAAGAGGCGTACCGGGACGGCGGCCAGGCCCATGATGGTGGTTAGGCCGAAGAACCAGATGTTGAAGATAAAGGAAGGGAGTATTTCTTTTTTGAAGAAAAGAAACAAAAAACGTGTATTTTTTTTACCCATGTAACCGGGTTAAACCCACCTGCGCGGCGAGCCATTTTGTATACTCATCGGCCAGCAGCCGCAGCGTCCCTAAGCGCCTTACTTCACGCAACGCCGGCGGCATCACCGGGGCGGGATACAGCACCACATCCGGCAAATCGCGGCCAAGCTCCGTGAGCGCCCGCTGCATATGATACCCCGCCGTGACCACGATCAGCGAATGCAGCCCGTTTTCACGCACCCAGTCGGCGGTCTCCGCGGCATTGCCCGCGGTATCCGTCGCCTCCCGCCCCAGCGTCACCCGATCCCCCAGCGAAGCCGGATCGACGCCCGTGCCGCGAAACAATGGCCCAAGTTCCGCCCCAGGGCCCACGCCTGAAATCAGCAGCAATCGGCCCCGTCCGCCGCGCAAAAGCTGAATGGACGTCGCAATCCGGTCGGCCCCACCGGTCAACACCACGATGCCGTCGGCCACCGGCGGCAGCCTCGGCGACCGCACCGCGTCATCCGCGAACCACACGAATCCCGCCAACCAGACCGCCGCCAGAGCCGCCGCCACCGCCGCGAATCGCCCGCGCACGCCACCCCGTGCTGTCACGACAGCCCGTCCTGCCAAAACAAGTCGTCTCACGGCAGCCGCCTGAGCCAGCCGCGTACGGTCAGTTGCGCCGTGCTCCATCCGATCAGGCCAGCTGCCAACGGAAGTGCGGCCAATGACACCCATAAAAACACCGGCAATGCGGCCAGCAGTGCCTCCGGCGAGTGGAACCCCGCCGCGTCGGCCTGAAACGGCGCCGACACCTGCGCCAGCCCGATCAGCAACGGCACGACAAGAATTAGTCCTAATAGACTGCCGCCAAACGCCAGCCCGGAAATGCGCGCCGAAAACGGACCGGCAATGGCGCGATCAGGCGCACCCAGCCCGTGCACAATTTCGATCGCGTCGCGCCGTGCCGCCAGCCCTGCCCGCGTCGCCAGCGCCACCACCGCCGCCGCGATGAACGCCACCATCGCGAGCGCCACCGCGGCGCACGCTTGCAAGCTGGCCGCCAGGCCGGTCAGCCGCGACAGCCACACGCCATTACGCTCCACCAGCGTGCCGGGCGCCACACGCGCCAACGCGGCATCAAGCCCCGCCGCGCCAGCGGCAAGAGCAGCACCCGCCGCGCCAGCGGCAAAAGCAGCAGAAGAGTACTTCATCCGCACCTCGAACACGGCCGGCAGCTTGAGCGACAGCGCCGCCGCGTCCACCCCGAGCCATGGCTTTAGCAACGCGCCAACCTCGGGCTCCGTCAACAGGCGCGCGCCCGATACCCCCAACCCGCCGCGCCCTTGCAACATTTCCAGCAAGCGGGCCACCGCAACCGCCCGCGTAGTCCCGCCGGGCGCCGCATCGGATGGGTCCGGCACCTGCACCGTGACCATCGTCGCCGCGCCGCCGCGCCAATGCCGCGCCAGCCCTGCCGCCGCGATCGCGCCCGCCAAGGTCAGTGCCGCCAGAATAGTCATCGCGGTCACCAGCAGCGGCAGCAGCCGGTCCGACAAGGCGCGCCGCAAGCCAAGATCGTCCGCCTTCGCCGGCCGCAGCGATGGGCGCATCAGGCGCCGCGCCACTGGGTGCCATCGCACGCGGCGAAAGCCACATCCGTGCCATCTTGCACCAACCTGCCATCCGCCAGCACCAGTGCACGCCCAGGGTAGCGTTGCACCAGCGCCTGATTATGAGTCGCCACCACCACGGTGGTGCCGAGCCGGTTCAACTCTATCAGCAATTGCATCAGCCGCGTTGCCTGAACATCGTCCAGGTTACCGGTCGGCTCATCGGCCAGCAGCAGCTTGGGGCGCGCGATCACCGCCCGCGCAATCGCCACCCGTTGCTGCTCGCCGCCCGAAAGCTCCGCCGGCCTGGCATCGCTGCGGCGCGTCAGGCCGACGAAGCGCAGCATTTCCTCCACATCGGCCCGCACCTGCCCCTCCGGCCGGCCCGCCAGCCGCACCGGCAGCGCCACATTATCGAACGCCGACAGATGCGGCAGCAGCCGAAAATCCTGGAAGATCGTGCCGATCCGCCGCCGCAGCGGCGGCAAGTCGCGCCGCTTGCACCGCTCGATCGCGGTGCCCAGCACCTCCAGCCTGCCGGAGCTCGGACGCACCGCCAGCATCAGCAGCCGCAGCAAACTGGTCTTGCCGGCGCCCGACGGCCCCAGTAGCCAGCGAAATCCGCCGCCTGGAATATAGAAACTCACATCGTGCAAAACTTGGTCATGCAGCGCCTGGTTGTGCCCCGCACCGGGACTATCCGCCCTGCCGTATCGCAGCCCCACGCTCTCCAGCCTGACCATGCACCGCGACCCGCCGAACTGTCGCTTGTTTGTGCCGCCCGCAACCGCCCATTGCCAAGCGGGGGCTTGATTTGGTGCGTGTTCAGTTTAAGGCGGCACCGGCCGAAGGACCGTCCATGAAAATCGTTTGCCCGTCTTGCGAAGCCAGTTACGAGGTGCCGGAAGCCGTCGTCGCTGCCCGCCGTCCGGTCCGCTGCGCCCGGTGCGGCAACGACTGGGTGCCCGGCGACACCCCGGCGGCGGCGCCGGTTGCCGCCGAACCTGAGCCTGAGCCTGAGCCCGACGCCGAATTCATCGAGGCACCGGAAGCCGCGCCGGATGCAGCAGCACTTGTCCCAGCACGTGTCGAACACGAACCGGCGGACCAACCCGCCGCTGCCGACGCCATTGCCGAGCCTGAGCCGGTGCTGGTCACGCCGCCGGACCCCGAAGTCGAACCCGCATTCGAGCCGCCGCCTCCATCACCGGCCCCGCCTGTCCCGCCCGCAGCACCGTTGCCGCCGGTCGAGGACGCGCGACCCGTTCCACGCGCCGCCGTGCCGAGACCCGCAGCACCCCGCCCCGACGTACTCCGAACGCTGCCACCCCCGCCGCCACGCCAGCCGGCGCTCGCCTGGGCCGCCAGCCTACTGATCATCCTGGGCGCGCTTGGCGCCGGCATTTTGTTCCGCGCGCCGATCATAAAAGCCTGGCCGCCCAGCACGCGTCTCTATGCCGCGCTCGGGCTCTACGAAAAACGTTAAGCCGGCGACGTCGTAGGGTGTGCTTCAGCCCACCAACGCCCAACCGCCCGCCCGTCGCAAATGAACGACTTACCCCACTCGTGGTTGAAATCTGAGGGAAGCGGCCTCAGATTTTAACCACGAGCCTTTGACTTGGTGTGGCAAATTCCCTGACGCTCGGCGGTGAGCGTCAGGTTTGCACCACTAGAACTTAAGCGACGCGTTCAGGCCCACCGTCAGCGGGCGCAACGTAAAGCCCTGGGTGTTCGGAATAAACTGGCCGAGATATTCCAGCCCATAACCCGGCACCGACGACCCCTGAATATCCGGCCGCTGGATGATCTTGTTGTTATTGGTCAGGTTCTTGCCGAACAGCTCGAATGACCAGCGCCCATAATCCAGGCCGAGCGACGCATCCAGCGTGATGTACGACGGCCGCCGGTAGTCCGGGTTTGCCGCCAGCCCGGTGGCAGGATCGGGCCCTTCCACACTGCCGTCGCTCTGCCCGACCCAGGGAATATCCACCCGGAAATAGCCGCTCGTGGCGTCGCTTATATTAAAATTCTGCCTTGCATCGAAATCAAAATTATATTGCGGCGTTCCCGGCACCAGCTCGCCGGCGTAGGTGCCGTCCAGCCGTGTATTGCCGATAAACACGCCATTATCCAAGGTGGCATGGATCCAGCTTCCCGACAGCCCTGCGGTCAGCGAATCCGTAATGCTGCCGCGCGTTTCGAACTCGAACCCGTAGCTCGTTGCATTTCCGGCGTTGGTTTCGAAATCCAGGCCGCTACTGACCAGCGGAATGTCCTGCGCGATGGAATTCCACAGAATATAGAAGAAGTCGGCGCTCGCCACCAGCCGGCCGTCGAGCCAACGCGCCTTGTCGCCGATTTCGAAGTTCCACAATTTATCCGGGCCATAGGACGTCGGCGCGGAATTGAGGCCAAGATTTTTCAGATCGTACGAAGGCGTGCCGAACGAATTAGCCTCTGACGGAATATAGGCGATGGCGCGATTCTCGCTCCCCAGCCGGAAGCCCTTGGAAATGTTGATATAAGCCGTATTGACCGGTGTAATATCCCATCCGAGCGCAAATTTCGGCGTGAACGCGTAAAAATGCCCGACCGCCGTCTTCAGGCCGGGAAACCCGTAATCGTAGAAATTCTCTTCGTCCGAATTGGTGCCGTCGCGCGCGAAGGAATAGCGCGCACCGGCCGTGATACGGACATTCGGCAAGGGATAATAGGTCGCCTCGCCGAATACCGCATATTGCGCCGTATCGTATTCCTGCAGGCCGTGATAGACGTAATTTCCATTGAATGCGCCGGGGAACGTACCGGCAATGATGGTCGGATCGGTGCCGCTGACGCCATAATTTGCAAATGTCTGGTTCAAATTCTGGACCGTCTCATTGTCGGTGAACGTGCTGTGCTCATCGACGTAATAAAGACCGGCGATCCAGGTGAAAGGAGTCTCACCGGGCACGTAGGGCTTGGAGGCCAGCCGGATTTCCTCCGACCATTGCCGAACCGTATTGTCGTAAAACGTGTAGCTCGGCAGCTTGCTCAATGCCGCCTCCAGGCCAGGGGGATCGTTATCCACCGGGTTGCCGGCGCTGTCCGAGCAACCCAGGAAATCGCAGGTATAAAGCGCGATACTATCATAAATCGTGCTGTCCAGCGTGCGCTGGAAATGCCGCTCGTAATTGCTGGTGATGGCATACAGGTTGGCGAACCCGACATCAGCGTTGAACGTAATGCTCGGCACCAGCACGCTGTCATGCCCAGGCTCGGCCACCACCTTTGGCGTCTGGTCATTCGGCAATGCCAGATATTCGGCGTCCACGTCGCGCGCAATGGCCTTCTGCCAGTAAATTTCGGGCGTGATGGTCAGCCAGTCGTTTGGTTTCAGCAGCAGCGTTGCCCGGGCATCGTCAAACCCGTTCGAATTGATGTTGGCCTTGATTGTCTGCCCGGTCGCCGGATTGATGTCATTGATGTAGCCGCTGTCGCCGCCTGTCTCACCGGCGATGCGCAGCGCTGCCTTGTCCTCCGCGATCGGAATGTTCACCACCCCCTGTTCGTCCCAGTTCAATCCGCCATGGTAAGTGCCGGACAATTCACTCGTGAGTGTGCCTTCCACCTTATCCATGACGGGCGGGTTGCTGATATAACGAAGCGTGCCGCCAAGTGCGCTGGCGCCATACAGAGTGGCCTGCGGCCCACGCAGCACCTCGATGCGGGAGATGTCCAGGAAGCGCGGCTCGGTCGTGCCCTCGGTGTAGATGTTGCGCGTGGTCAGCGACACGTCGTCGAGATAGATTGCAACGGTTGCCTGACCGGCCTGGCTGGAAATACCGCGGATTTCCAAGGTGGACAGGCCTTCGCCGGCCTGGCTGGAAAACGACAGATTGGGCACCGCGCGCGTCAGATCGGCGAAATTGGTGATGTGATCAGCCTTGATCATCCGGCCGCTCAGCACGGTCACGCTCACCGGCACCTTGCGCACATTTTCGGTGCGCTTCTGGGAGGTCACCGTGATCTCCTCGATCTTGGTCGTGGACCGCGTGCTGCGGGCGGAAGGGGCAGTCAGATCGGTCTGCGCATATGCGGCAGAAATAGCCAGAAGCGAGGCGCCGCCGGCCAGCATGGCGGCCAGGAAACGATGATTTTTCTTGCCCATGATTGCGGTTGCCGGTTCTTTCATTATCGGTTGCTGCGAATGCATGATCATAAATCTACAGTTACGGTTTCATGCAAGCGCCGGGCCGGCTTTTTGCGCGTAAGCCGCCATCGGCCGATCCTGGTGTTGCCCGCAATCCTCACACGGTCTGCGCACTGCCTGTGCCGGGGGCCTTTGCAAAACGGACCGCACCCGTCAGGTTCGCCACGCCATGGACTCACCATCGTCAACCGGGCATCCCGCCCAAAACGTCCTCACCGGCCTGCCGCCCGGCAGCCAGTTCGTTGACGCCTTCATTATCGATATCAATGGTATTCCGCGCGGCAAGCGGCTGGCCACGGCAGAGTGGCGCGGCGCCGCGCCCGGCGTCGCCTTTTCCGCCAGCGCCCTCGTTTTGGATGCGCGTGGCCACGCCCAAGGTCCGCTCGGAATCGGCACCGAGGATGGCGATCCCGACGCATTCGGCACGCCGGTGCCCGGCCGCATCGTTCCGGTGCCCTGGACGCACGTACCGGTGGCGCAAAGCCTGCTATCGATGCGCACAGAGTCCGGGCCGCTGTGGTTCGATTCCAGGCAGATTTTGGCCGATGTCGTCGCAAGGTGCCACGCCGATGGCCTGTTGCCCGTGGTGGCGTGCGAGCTCGAATTCTATCTCGTTGCCCAATCGCCCGACGGCACACCGGCACCGCCCGCGGCCCCGGCCGGCCACCGCCCCGCCAGCGCCGGCCATCTCTGTCCACAAGAAATAGAAGCGTTCGCGCCCTTGCTGCACGATTTGCATGCGGCCCTCGCGGCGCAGGGCATCGCGGCCGGCACCATGGTGTCCGAATATGGACCCGGACAGTTCGAGGTGAATTTGCAGCACGGCCCGGATCCGTTGCGCGCCGCTGACGACGCCGTGTTGTTGCGCCGCGCGGCGCAGGGGGTCGCCGCACGCCATGGTCTGCGTGCCAGTTTCATGGCCAAACCTTACGCCGACCACCCCGGCAACGGCCTGCACATCCATGCCAGCCTGGTGGACGGACACGGGCAAAACCGTTTCGGAGGGGCCGACGGGCGGATATTGCTGGAGCAGGCGGTGGCGGGGATGCAGGCGCTGCACGCCGAAAGCATGGCGTTATTCGCGCCCAGCTTCTCCGCCTATCGCCGCATGCGAGGGGGCACCTTCGTCGCGGCCAGCGGCACGTGGGGCGAAAACAGCCGCGCGGTGGCGTTCCGCATTCCGCCCGGCGGCTCGGCGAGCCGCCGTATCGAACACCGGGTCGCGTGCGCCGATGCCAGCCCGCATTTGGTGATGGCCGCGGTGTTGGCGGGGCTGCACCACGGCATTACGGGGGGCTTGAAGCCGACGGCGCCGGTGGGCGCGCCGAACAATATATTTGCCGCGTTGGACGCGCTGGTGAATGGCAAGGGATTGGCTGGTTACCTGCCCGCGCAATTTGCAGATTTGTTCGCGGCACTGAAACGTTCCGAAACCTTTGACCTTCTGGAGTATCCGACACCGCAAGAATATTCATTTTATTTGTGAGTGAAAGTTTTTTGGTTCTTTTTTTCGAAAAGGAACTACTTCTTCTTCTCAGGAGACGCCATGCAGGAAGACGCCGACACCGCCCAGCTCCGCGCGCTAGGCTACACCGCGAAATTCGACCGCTCGATGAGCGTATGGGAAAACTTCGCGCTGGGATTTACCTATCTCTCGCCTGTCGTTGGCGTTTATTCCGTATTCGATGTGGGCATCGCCGCCGGAGGGCCGCCGATGCTGTGGTCGTATTTTCTGGCGGCCATCGGCCAATTCATTGTGTGCCTGACGTTTTGCGAAGTGGTGTCGCAATTCCCGATCTCCGGGGGGCTTTATCCGTGGGCGCGCCGCCTGGTCGGCAAGCGCTGGGCGTGGATGGCCGGGTGGATTTATGGCTGGGCCTTGTTTGCCACGATCGCGGCCGTGGCGACCGGCGCCGGACCGTTTCTGGCGACGCTGCTGGGATTCGATCAGACACCTTGGATCACCACATCGATTGCATTGGCCCTCGTTCTGCTCTCGACGTTGCTCAATCTGGCCGGCACCAGGCTATTGGCAAGGGTCGCGCTTTTCGGATTCATTTGCGAAATCGTCGGCGCCATCGTGGTGGGCTCCTATTTGTTGCTGTTCGCACGGCACCAGCCTGTCGCCGTCCTGTTCAACAGCTTTGGTCTTGGCCACGGCGGATCGTACTGGCCGGCATTTCTGGCGGCCGCCGTCACCGGCTTATTCACCTGCTACGGATTTGAGGCCTGCGGCGACGTGGCGGAGGAAACGCCGAACCCCGGCGTCAGCATACCGCGCGCCATGCGCGGCACGATCTATGTCGGCATGTCGGCGGCTGCCTTCGTATGCCTGGCGTTGATTTTGGCCCAGCCGGATATTGGAAAAATCGTCTCCGGCCAAATCACCGACCCGGTGGAGCGCCTGCTGCTCGGCACATTCGGCCCGCTTGGCGCCAAACTCGTTGTGGCCGTGGTGATGGTATCGTTCATCTCCTGCATCCTGAGCCTGCAAGCCGCCGCCAGCCGCCTGGTGTTCGCCTATTCCCGCGACGGCATGATGTTCGCCAGTGCCTACTTCGCGAAGATCTCGCCCGCGACCCACGTCCCCGTCCGCGCCCTGGTTCTATCCGGCGTCGTGGCTGGCTTGATCGCTGGCCTCGGCCTGTTCTTCGCCGACGCGCTCACCGCCATCGTCACGTCCGCCATCGTTGCCATCTACGCTGCGTTCCAGATGATTGTCATCGGCGCGCTCACCGCCCGCTTGCGCGGCTGGCGCCCCTCCGGCGCCTTCGCCCTCGGAAGCTGGGGCGTGCCGGTGAATATCGTTGGTATTGTTTATGGCGTGTGTGCGATTGTGGATATGCTGTGGCCACGAACGCCCGACGCGCCCTGGTATGTGAATTACAGCCTCAGCGTGTCGGTGGCGGCTATGGTGGGGGCGGGTGCTCTGTATATGGTGCTGGGGCGGCCCTATGATCGTGGCGGCTCGCCGGCGGGGGATGCTTGGATGATACAAAAAGATGGCCGGGGCGTCGCGCGCAGCACCCATTCGCGTGACGCCCCTGGACCCCGCTAAGGACAAGCCCTTAGAACTGTTTTTTGGAGGAGGGCTCACTTTGCGACTAACGGTTTGCGCGACACTATCAATTTTTCTGTCGAATTCCGCGCTTGCGGATGCAAACAAGGAATTGCACCTCATCGAGCACGCAACCACCGACACCACCGCCCACATCGGCCCAAAACCCGACAATCCCGGCGACATCCTAACCTTCAGCAACGAAATCTTCGACGCGACCAACAAACGTAACGTCGGCACCGACCAAGGCTATTGCATCCGCGTCGTCGTCGGCAAATCATTCGAATGTAACTTCACTGTGTTACTGAAGGATGGCCAAATCACCGTAGAGGGCCCCTTCTACGACACCGCCGATTCCGTCCTGGCCGTAACGGGCGGTACCGGCGCATATGCCCACATCGCCGGCGAAATGCGCCTGCACGCACGTGACGCAAAGGGAAGCGCGTATGATTTCACTTACGTATTCGACCGCAATCGCGCCAAGTGAAAGCCGGCAACGTTACAGTTATCCAACTCTTGCTTGCCATGCGGGCTACGCGTTGCCGGGCGACAATTACTCTACGAGCCCTCAACTGATTGCGGGAGCAAATTACGCATTGGCGATTTTGCAATCGCCGTCCTCATTTCGCCGATTACCCGCGCCACGGCAGGTTCGGTTTGGATGCGACTCCAGTACGCCGCGACCTTCGGGCGCTTCTCGATGATTGGCGCCATGCCGAAGGTTGCGACCATTCGCTCCGCGAAAAAGAATAGGAAGGGTGCCAAGGCGCAGTCGGCGATCGTGATCTTGGGTCCGGCTGCGAGCCCAAAATCACCCAAAAAATGGTCCAGGTGGGAGACACCTTCTTCCATGGTCTTTACGCAGCTTTCGATCCGTTGCTGATCGCGTTGTGCCACGAAAAACTGCCCAAAAAGCGGATTGGCCGGCATCTGCACGTATATTTCGGCGAGATGCGCCAGCAGGCGCGCTCGCGCTGCTGTCTGTGCATCAATCGGCCGGAGGCCGGTCCCTGGGAAAGCATCGGCAAGATATTCGACGATAACGCTCGATTCAGGAAGCGCGCTACCGTCATCAAGCAGCAACGCCGGCACGCGGCCGATCGGATTGATCTTGAGATAATCCGGGGACTTCTCGAAATTATCCAGCCATTGGCCAGACGGCGCTATTTCGACAGGCAAGTCATAAGCGTAGATGGCAACCCGTGCACGCGCCGCGAATGGCGAGAAAAACGAATTCAAGAGCTTCATCCGAAATCTCCCCGCAGACTTTCGCCACGTGCCCGGCTTGCCGCCGCCAGCAGCACTAACACCTAAACAGACAAAAGTTTTTGCTTCTGTTTTCAAAAAGAAGCTTTCCTTACTTTCCTCCCTTACGCACTCAGCAAATCACTCACCGCCCGATAAGCCTGATCAATCGCCACGCTCGTATAAGCCCCCGCCCCCGCATCCGAATTCGCAATCGCAATCCGCCCAAACCGGGCCCGCCCAATTTCGTTCGGGGCCTGCCCCGGCGCCCAATCCGGATCGAACAGCGAATTATATTCGTAAGCATATCCATGCGGCCACCGGTTGACCGTAATGGCCGTAATATCCCGCGCCGGATCAAAGCCGCCGGTCCCCAGCGCCCGCCCCAGCTGATCCCGGATATTGCGCTCGAACGTTTCGAACGGCGTCGCCAGCAGCTCCGCCCGCCCGGCGCGGTTTTGCGAACGTTCGTCCAGGCCGGGCTGGCACGGGGTGCGAACCATGAAGAGCAAAACCGGATCGTCGGGGCTCGCGACGCTGCGGTATCCCCCAATGTTAGTCACCGGATTCAGCCGCATCGACACCCAGTAGCTGGCCGGCGAGTACATTGCTGACACGCCAAGCGTCTCAAACGCGCGCCAGTTGCGTAGCGCGACGCTGGTATAAACCAGTGGTGTTTTGACCAGATAATGCAGCGCCTCCTTCTGCGCCGCCGGCAAGGTCGGACAGATATACGGAATCATCATGTTCCAGCACGCCAGCACGCATTGCTTGGCGCTGACCTGATGCAATTGCCCAAACCGCGTATAAACAATGTCGGCACCCTGGGGCCGATCCGCCGGCCCCGCATTGCGCACGCCCACCACAATGCTGGAAAGCCGGATGCGCACCTGATTGCCGGGCCGATCCAATTGCGTGTAGTCCGCATGTGCCGTTACGATATCGGCGGCGCTATGACCCGAAAGTACACCGGGCACCAGGTCCCGCACCAGCAGCCGGGCGATCGTTGCATTTCCATCGGGAAAATGGAACTTGTAGGACCCGCCATCGGCGTAGCCACCGCCGGTGTAGCCCATGCGCGGCGCGCGCCCTGGTTTCAGTTGCAGATCGTCGAACCCCGGGTAGCCGAAACCCCACGCATCCAGCGCCGGCACCGCATCGATGCCGACGCCCCATTCGTCATGCGTGAATTGCTGGAACACCGTCATGACGCCGGGATCAACGCGCAGCACATCGGACATATATTGCCCGTAGCTGATGCGCGACAATTTGTCCTTCTTCTGCGCATCGTTCAGCCCGGGCATCGATGCCCCCTTGCCGCTGAAAACCCGCGCCACGTCCAGCTTCACCTTGTCGCTCAACGGCGCCGTCTTGAGCAATTCATCGACCGGTTTTTTGCCCAGACCCACCACCAGCCGGTCGCTGCCGAATACCTCGCGCTGAAAGAAAATCCCTGTCCCCATGCCGTGCGACGGGTAAAAATCCTCATTTGTGCAGGCTTTTTCCAAAGCCGGCGGATCGATCCCCAGGGCGCGAATCAGCCCGTCCGCCACCTTGCTGTAGGGATAGGGCGAATCGATTTCCAGCGTGCCGCCATTCATCAGGCTGAGCCGCTTGCCAAACATATATTCGTTACGCTTTGCATGACCGCCGAAATCGTCGTGGTTCTCCAGGATCAAAATACGCGCATCGGGTTTCTGCTGGCGAAAGAAATACGCCGCCGACAATCCGCTGATGCCGCCACCCACCACCACCAGGTCATACGCTTCGCGCGGCGCCGGCGTTTTGCCCGCGGCCGCCCAGAAATCGCCGTCGCGCAAACGATGCGCCGCTTCGAACGACCCCGGATGGCTGCCACGCAAACCGTTCAGCCACGGCGGATAATATCCCGGCCGATCCTGCGGCGCCACATCCGAGGCCGAGCCACAAGCAGGCCCCAACCCGGCCGCCAGGGCCGCCGCGCCGATCAACGTCCCGCCAAGAAAATCCCGCCGCTCGATCGGGCGATCCATGCCCAGATCGTGATCACGAGAGGATTTCCTATCCGTCATAATGCCCCACCCCCGGTTAGCCGCACCTCAAAGTAGCAAGCCACCTTCCATCGCTGCAAGTCCGCGCCAACAGACAAGAGTTTCTTGGTTCTTTTTTTCAGAGAAGAACCGGTTCTTCTGCCTCATTTTGCAACAACCCATCGGCGTGTTAATCGCCCCCCATGCCTCTAGACGCCCGCGCGCCCGCTCTGCGTCCATGCCCCGGCGTGCGCATCGACGGCTTGTCACTGCACTTCGGCGCCCAGCCCTTGTTCGACCGCCTGAGTTTCGATCTGCAACCCGGCCGCCTCACCGCCCTGCTCGGCGAAAGCGGAGTCGGCAAAACCACCCTGTTGCGCGTTATCGCGGGCCTGGAGGCGCCGGACCGCGGACGCGTCAGCGCCGACGACGCGCTCCCACTCGGCGGCCGCGTCGCCTATATGGGCCAGCAGGACCTGCTGCTCCCCTGGCTCTCGGCGTCGGGCAACGTAACGTTAGGCGCCCGCCTGCGCGGCGAACGGCCCGATCACGATCGGGCCTTGTCGTTATTGGGCCGCGTGGGGCTGGCGGATCGCGCCGAAGCCGCGCCCGAAGCGCTCTCCGGCGGCATGCGCCAGCGCGTCGCCCTGGCACGCACATTGTATGAGAACCGGCCGGTCGTCCTGATGGACGAACCATTTTCCGCCCTGGACAGCCTCACACGCGCCCGCATTCAGGCTTTGGCCGCAGAGCTTCTGCATGGACGCACCGTTCTGCTCATTACGCACGATCCGCTGGAGGCATGCCGCCTCGCCGATGTTTTGCTGGTGCTGCAAGGCAACCCGGCCACGTTCAGCGCGCCCATTTCGGTCGCCGGCACCGCGCCGCGCGCCGTGGACGATGCAAATGTCCTGACCACACAAGGCAAACTTCTCAGGCAGCTATTGGGCGGCGAACAATGAAGGTGCGTAACCTTCTGCGTCCCGTCCTGACCTGCCTCGGGCTGGTGGCCCTCTGGTGGGCCGTGCACGCAATATTGCAACTGCCGCCTTATCTTCTCCCCGCCCCGGCGCAAGTCGCCGGCGCCCTTTGGGACAACTGCGCCACACTCGCCGGAGGCACGCTCACGACATTGACGGAAACAATGCTCGGCTTCATCGTCGGCACCGCGCTCGGCGCCATGTCGGCCCTGCTCATGGTCGCCTCCGGTCACCTGCAACGCTGGCTGCTGCCGGTATTGTTGCTCAGCCAAGCGGTGCCCGTCTTTGCCCTGGCCCCGCTTCTGGTGCTGTGGTTCGGCTTCGGCATCGCCAGCAAAGTTGTGATGGCCGTGCTGGTGATTTTCTTTCCCGTCATGTCCGCAACGTTCGACGGCCTACGGCGCGTGCCCGCCGGTTGGCTGGACCTGGCGCACACCATGAATGCGGCGCCCTGGCGCACCCTGGTGTTCGTGCGCCTCCCGGCCGCATTGCCCTCCTTCGGGTCCGGCCTGCGCGTCGCCGCGGTGTTCGCGCCGATCGGCGCCGTCATCGGCGAATGGGTCGGCGCGTCCTCCGGGCTAGGCTACATCATGCTGAATGCCAACGCCCGCGTCCGAACCGACCTGATGTTCGCCGCGCTGGCGGTGCTGAGCCTGATGACCGTAACGTTATGGTGGGCGGTGGACCGAGGTCTGCGCCGGCTGCTATATTGGAGCGCGCCCTGAAATGATAAAAGCTTTTCGGTCCTATTGTTCAAAGAAGAACTACGTATTCTTCGCGGCATGACGACCCTGCAAGCCCCGCGCGACCGGCCCACCCTCACCCTCGCCGAACTGGCGCCGGTCATCGCGCAATACCCAGACCTGAAGCCCCCACGCGCCATCATTTGGCAAAGTCCCCGCCCCTTTGCCGCCAGCGCTCTTGTGGTGTGTGGCAGCGCCGAAATATTCGTCAAGCGTCACCACCGCGCCGTTCGCACGCTAGCGCAACTCACCGAAGAACACGCTTTCATGCAACATCTACACGCCGCCGGGGCCCCCGTGCCGCAGGTGCTAACCCGCCACGACGGCGTCAGTGTAGCCGAACACTCAGACTACACCTACGAACTTCACCACAAATCCGAGGGCCGCGATCTCTATCGCAATGAGGAAAGCTGGACGCCGATCGGCGGTCCGCACCACGCCGCGGCGGCCGGCCGCGCGCTGGGCGCGCTGCACCGTGCCGCGTCAGGCTACGATGCACCGCCGCGCCGCGCCGACTTGCTGGTCGCCGATTGCCGCCTCGCCACCGCAGCCGATCTGCTCCACGCCATCGCCGCCCGCGCCGCCGAACAACCCTTGTTGGCCGCCGCGCTGGCCGACCGCCCGTGGCGCGCCGACATCGAACGCACCGTGCTGCCCCGGCACGCAAACCTTCTGCCACACGTGCCGGCGCTGACCCCATTATGGACGCACAACGACTTCCACGCCTCCAACCTGCTCTGGAATTTGGACGGCAACGTCGCCTCCATCCTGGATTTCGGCCTCGCCAACCGCACAAATGCTGTGTTCGATCTGGCCACGGCGATCGAACGCAACACCATCGCATGGCTCGACCTGGCTGATGGCGTCACCGACATCGGACATTTCGAACTCGCGCGCGCGATGATCGCGGGTTATTGCGAAGGCTATGATTTACCAGCCGAACAGATGCGCGCGTTACCGCATCTGCTGCCGCTGGTGCATATCGAATTCGCGCTATCGGAACTCGCCTATTTTCACGGCGTCACCCAATCCGCCGTCAACGCGGAACTGGCCTACACCGATTTTCTGCTCGGCCACGCAACCTGGTTTTCCGCACCGGACGGACAAGACTTTCTCAATGCGATCACAGGCCAAACCGAAAGAAGAGGAATTTACCACGGATAAGCAGGGATAAGCAGGGATGTATGACAGATCTCGGCATCACTTCTCATCCCTGACTATCCCTGTTTATCTGTGTTCATCCGTGGTGGATTCTTCTTCTTTCGCCGTCCCGTAGACCAAATTTGCGGCGCCTGTTGACAATAGCCAAGTCAATCTGGCAACCTGTCGCCATCCAAGGGGAGCCCTGCAATGGGCTGAGACACCGTTGGCGCTGTCCCGAAAGGTGCAGCGCAGCACGGAAACCCTGCCGAAGCAATCCGTAACCACGGAAGCGCGGGGAACCTGATCCGGATTATACCGGCGGAGGGACTGGAGTGGGAGACGTTGTCCGTCCGCGATCCTGCTGTCCCGCCGTGCTTTTTGAGGTGGGAGGCGTTGATTTTGCTGAATACGAAACGGGGACCAACGCGCGGCATGTTGGCTTGCGTCGTCGCCGCATTCATAGTGACGCCTCCATCCAGTATCGCACAGACGATCCCGCCACTGGCGGAAAAGCAAAGCCCCGAAAAAGTGCCCGAAAAAGTGATCGTACGCGCCCGAATACGATCCGCCACCGGCGTCACCGGAACCGCCCCCGGCGGCGGCCTCATTTCTGAGGAAACCGTTGCGAAATCTCAAAGCACCGTTTCGGTCGATTTCATCGCCAAGCAGGTCCCCATTGCCAACGGTTTCGATCTCCTGCAGCTCACACCGGGCGCCAACACCGCCACTGCCGACCCGTACGGCCTGAGCCCCAACGTCAACATTACGTTACGCGGCCTCAACGGCGACGAAGTCGGCTATCTTCTCGAAGGCGCGCCGCTCAACGACATCGGCTATTATTCCGGCTACCCCAGCCAATGGGTGGACAGCGAAAACATCAAAACGATCGCCCTCGCCCAAGGCACGTCGGATCTCGACACCCCCACCATCAATGCCACCGGCGGCCTGATCAACATCCAGCTCCGCGACCCCAGCCCCACGCCAGGCGGACTGCTCTCCGCCAGCTACGGCTCCTACGACCTGGCGCGCGGCTTTGCGCGCGTCGATACCGGGTTAATCGGCAACACCGGCATCAGCGGATTCGTTTCCTTCAGTCAAACCCAGGCGGACAACGATCGCGGCCCCGGCACCAACCACCGCCAGCATATCGACTATAAATTCACCAACGATTTCGCCGACGGCAGCCACATCGCCGTCGTCGGCTCCTACCACGACGCCATCCTCAGCAGCTATCCGCTGGTCTCCCTGGCAAACTGGAACGAATACGGCCGCGGCGGCCCAAACGTCTACGATGCCAGCTTCTATCCCGGCGACACCAATTACTGGAAACTCTACCAGCAACCCTGGCGCGACGTGCAAATCAGCGCCCCCGGCCACATCGTTCTGACCGACGCGCTCAGCCTCGACACCACGCCCTATTTCGAACACGGTTTCGGCAACACACCGTATGGCGATATACTTTACAACACCGGCCAGGCGCAGGGCACGCAGCCGATCCCGTTCCTCAATCTGCCCAATGCGCAAAATGGCCAGGCGCTGGTCATGGGCGATTATATCGGCAACCAATATCGTGCCGGCACAGTGACAAAACTCACCGCCGATTTCGGCCCCAACACGCTGGTCGCCGGCTGGTGGTACGACTACGCGGACGATTACGATCCAGAACCATTCACCCCGCTCAGCCGCACCGGCGAGCCCGCCAGCGTGTGGGGCTTTCCCTTCACCATCAAAACCCCCAGCGGGGCCAATTTCTCCGTCCAGGAAGCCCACACCATTGAACAGGCCAACGTGCTGTTCCTCGCCGACACGCTCAGCCTGCTCAACGACACCCTGCAAATCGATGCGGGCCTGAAATACGCCATGGTCAGCCGCCGCGGCACCAACGGCCTGCCCGGCCCGCAATACAAGGTCGGCCTGAACAGCAGCGAGCCGCTCCCCCGCGCCGCCATCCGCTACAAGCTCTCACAAACGCAACAAGTATTTGCCAGCGTCGCCACCAATTTCCGCTCGCCGGTGGAATATATTCTCTACAACAGCTACGACGGCTTCGGCAATTTGTACAGCAAAGGTACCAACCAGGCCGACGAATATTCCATCTCCGAAGAACTCGGCTACCGCTACCAGGGCAACGCGCTCGACGCGGCCGTCACCTTATTCAATTACAATTTCACCAACCGCCAGGTCGCCACCACCATCGACGAAGGCGGCGCGCTCATCGGCTCCAACATCAACGCCGGCGGCCAAACCTCCCGCGGCATTGACGCCGAATTAGGCCTGCGCCCCATTCAGCATTGGCGCCCCTACATCTCCGCCGAATACCTCCACGCCACCATCGACAACGATTTCGCCACCACCGCGACCAACCAGGCCGGCCAGGCAACGACCGACTACCTCCCCACGCAAGGCAAAATCGCCGTCCGCAGCCCCGCCTTCCAGGGCGCCATCGCACTAGATTACGATAACGGTACGTATTTCGGTAATTTCGCGGTGAAATACGTCGGCAGCCAATACGCCACCTTCATGGACGACGAAAAAATCCCCGGCCATGCCCAAGCGGACGCGACGCTGGGCTTTCGCCTGCCCGACCTCGGCGCCGTGCACCACCCCGAAGCCCGCCTCAATTTCGTCAATCTCACCGACGCGAAATTCCTCTCCGGCGTCGCCACCGTCACCCCCAACGCGCTTGACACAGCGGGCCGCAACGGCGGCACCATCGCCGGCGGTTCGCCCACCTATTACATCGGCCCCGGATTCGCCGCCGTGCTCACGCTGGTCGCCGGTTTTTGAGAGGAAGCAAGTGAGTTCAAAAGGAAGTAGTTCTTTTTTGAAAGAAAGAACCAAGAAACTTTTGCCCGTGGTGCAATCCCCGACCTATCTGTCTTGGCCGAACGGACAAAAGTCTTTTGGTTGTTTTCTTCCGCGTTCAGAAAAGAACTGCTTTCTAATCTTATGCAACTAACCCGCCGCCTGGCACTGCTCGCCGCGTCCGCCGGAGCCCTCGCCGCCGCGCCCCAAGATCGCCTCATCGTCCTGCTGGACTGGTTCATCAACCCCAACCACGCCCCCATCCTGGTCGCGCAACAAACCGGCGCCTTCGCCCGCCAGAACCTCGCCGTCACCCTCATCGCCCCCGCCGACACCAGCATGCCGCCCAAACTCGTCGCCGCCGGCCACGCCGACATCGGCCTCACCGACCAGCCACACTTCCACGAACAAATCGCCGGCGGACTGCCCCTGCTCCGCATCGGCGCCCTCATCGACCGCCCGCTCGCCACCCTGGTCGCCCTGCGCCGCAACGGCATCACTTCGCTCGCCGCCCTCCGCGGCAAACGCATCGGCCACGGCCCCGGCGATGCCGAACGCGCCATGGTCGGCGCCATGCTCGCCCACGCCGGCCTCAGCCTCGCCGACGTCCAGATGATCGACGTCGGCGAACAACTCACCGTCGCCCTCCTCATCGGCCAGGTCGACGCCGTCACCGTCTACCGCAACTTCGAGTTGCTCGAACTCCGCAGCACCGGGGCCGAGCCGATCGCTTTCGACTACGAAACAAACGGCGTCCCAGGGTTCGAGGAACTCATCTTCGTCACCGCCCACAAGCTGGCCGCCGACCCCCGCCTCCCCCGCTTCCTAACCGCCATCCAGGAAGCCGCCGCCCGCCTCCGCACCGACCCCGAAGCCGCCTGGCAACTCTGCGCCGCCGCTCAGCACGACCTCCAAACCCCCCTCAACCAAGCCGCCTGGCGCGCCACGGTCCCCTACTTCGCCGCCAACCCCTTCGCCCTCAACCCCGCCCGCTACACCAATTTCGCCGACTTCCTCGCCCGCAGCGGCATTATCCCGCCGCCGCCGCTGGTCGCCAGCTACACGCGCGTGCTGCGGCCAGGGTAAGGCCAGGGCAAGACAAGTGTAAAAAGTTGTTCTTTTTTGAAAAAAAGAACCAAAAAACTTTTACGCACGAAGGTGGGGTGGCGCGTCGCGGCGCCTGGTGCTAATCCGCCGCCACGTCGGAGCGTAGCGCAGTCTGGTAGCGCATCAGTCTGGGGGACTGGGGGTCGTGGGTTCGAATCCCGCCGCTCCGACCAACTTCTCGCCTGTTAGATACAACAAGGTTGCGAAGCTCGACGTCGTGGCGCCGCTCGGCCGTCGGGACGCTCCCACGCTATTCCCCCGCAAGTGACCGCGGATGCCGCCGCCGAAAACCCCTCCGTTTCGAGTTTGGACCCGTCGAGGACCTAGAGTTGAGCCCCTTGGCTGTGAAATCGC
>Ga0116229_10005784_pt1 | contig 20076 bp, 12 predicted proteins | sample S1TSphgellanicum_3_FD_87313 | JGI IMG/M metagenome (GOLD analysis project Ga0116229, IMG submission 87313) | Host-associated microbial communities from peat moss isolated from Minnesota, USA - S1T2_Fc - Sphagnum magellanicum MG | ecosystem: Host-associated > Plants > Peat moss > Unclassified... | reverse complement strand
TTGATAGTGTTGTGGTAGATGTGAAGGGCAGGTGACGGGGTTGGGGTGGGGGGGGGGGGGGGTGTGGCGGCGCATGTTCTTAGTTTACTTTTTGAGTTGAAAAAACTCACCCAAAGATTTTTGTGAATTTTTATTGATTTTTCATGTATGAAGAGTTGAACTTCAAAAGGACCTTGTTGTACCCAAAGTGTGAAAAACAAGTTCAAAAACACAAGAGGAAGGCCCTTATTTTGATCACAAGGGGCTTTTTCTTTCCCCCCTCTCCCCCCCTCCTTCCATTTTTAAAAAAATCTTTGTTGTCTAGGAACATGATGGTAATTATAGTAGTTGAAATCACCATTGCCATCACCGATTGAGCTTAAAGTTCAACTAGTTGACTCCTATTGATAGTAATACAGAGCAAGGAGGCTCCTCTTCCCTATCATGGTTGTAGTCACCCTCATCGGTGTCAATGCACCTAGTAGTTATAAAAGGGCAAAGAGGTGAGGGTGTGAATGGGTGGGTGGGGTGTGGTTGCATAAAGGGGGAGCTTGCTAGTTGCTAAGCTCAAAGTTTGCCATCATTGTTGAATTGTGGAGCTCTCCAAGCTATGTTTGAGTCTATTAGATTTGATAGGTTTAGGAAGTTCACAAGCTTTAGGGGAGGCATAGGATAAAAGGGAAATGGGGGTTCAATTTAAATATTCCCCTTTTTATGTTTTTGTTTTTTAAAGTTCTAAACTTAAAGGACAAGTTTGACACAAATCCAATCTTGCCCTAGGTGATTTAGTTTTTTCATCCACTTAAAGGTTTTTTCATCCATAATTTAGATGTGACATTTTCCATCTATTTTCCATTTGACCGATAGCCTAATAGGGGGCTAGTGATTGCACATGGTTGTATTTTGGGGACGATATCCCATGTGTGAAGTTGCAAAGGATTTGGAAACAAATATTTTTGGAATCCAAAAGCAACATGTAGGCTTTTTAATTTTATGGTCTACTTAATTTTTTATTTAATAGTTGTTGGATCTTTGCCCCTTACCATCCATCTAAGTACCATGTACATAATGGTTAGGGCCTTAAATGTCATTGTTCACATATATATTACCAATAGATTCATCAGTACAACTAAAACATTTAAACCTTCATTAATGATCATGATTTCCTTAATGAAATATTTGTGTTTTTCTAGTAATGAGTTTCCATCAGTTTCCAAGTTATAAACACCTTTTAGTTCATATTTTTTTGTTCCAAACTTTTGCATTACATTCCCTTCTCAACAAGCTGATAATCCATAAAATGTTTAGTTACACTTTTTCACTTTCAACTCATTTAGTGCATCACTACACATTTGCACACACTTAAATGCAAAAGAAAAATCATATCATTTAATCATGGTTCCATTTTACAAAGATTGGTGTCACCTCAATTGTTATTTTCCCAAAATTGGAGAACCCTGTATCTAACATTCTTTTTCTTTCTATATAAGTATTGGTGGTTACAACCAACCCTCCACCCATGTTTTCTTTGTTGTTACATTAATTACTTGCTACCTTATAACACAAGAAGAAATCTTGTCCTTTTTCACCCCCACACATTGCAACTATTGTTCGATTTGACTACATTTCAATTACATTTGGCCATTTTAAGTTTGAAAGTGGCTTGTCGCACTAATTAATGGTCAATATTGTTCATATTTGTTACATTTACTATGTTGTTCATTTATGAGTATAATTTGGTCCTTATTTTATTCATTTTAACAATTTCAAATTCTTGACATGGAAATTGAAGTAACCTTTAACTTTATTTACACAATGTATTATAATGGGTTAGTGATTTTTTTGACATTTCTTCAATTATCAACATGGTACATGAGTTAAACTGTTAACTTTTAATATGTTGAAACCATTATTTATGAGTTGCATTTTACACTTCCCACAATTTATTGAAACACATGTAACAATTTTAAAACCCACATTTACATTGAAATGAATTAGTGATTTTTTTCACATTTCTTCAATTATCAAAGTTGAACAATTCACTTTTAATATGTTAAAACCACTACTTAGAACACTATGAAAAAATATAAGGTTTTACAACTGGGCTTGCAATTGGGTTTTTTGGTTACAAAAGGCATTTACAACTCATGGTATTTATACGGCCTTGAGTGTTAATAAACAAGTTGTAGCAATTGCAACAAACATCCTATGTTGTATATAATATCATATATACGGTGCAACTCACATGCAACTATATGCAACTTTTTTACAACTAATCTCCACATCAGATTCTCATGCACATTCCAACGTGGCAAATGAAATGCCAATGTGGCTTTTCATCCATTTGTCAATGGATGACATATGTTAATACCTTTCCCAACTTATTTACAACTATTTTACAACTATTTTAACAAATATAAACTTTAATTATTTCATTCATCCATTTAAATAATGAATTATGTTCCTATCCTTTGTAACTAACTTACAATTAAAGATGAAATGAAAATAAAAGATTTAGTGACTAATTTGCTACTACGTGTTTAAGTTTAGGTTCAAAGCAATTGTATGGTAGTTGATTTTAATAGTACTAAACAAATAAATTACAACTTACAATGCAATTATACAAACTTCACACTACCATTATCATGTTCTCCTAATTATAATAGATAATGTTGAATTGCATTGGACATCACTATTTATAAACATGAAATGGATTTGAAACTTTAAATAAATTTACATTCCATGTTGAATAATATAATATAAAAAAATTTAGAAAATGTTTTTATCAAACGGTAATTTAATTATGAATCTAAATATAATGCCCAAGCTATTTATAACAAAAAAAATTCTCTATTTAAACAAAAGGTTAAATTATAAAAATGATGACCCACAACAATCAAATATTGTCATCTAAAACACTATGTTTCATAGATGAATGTTTTTTTCTATTTTTGTTGAAATGGAACTTGAACCATGCAATTTCTTCAATCCACCTTATTTGGTTGAAATTTGCCATGTTATCATATTTAGTTCCACATGTGAAATGAAATCAATAGCATATCATACCATTATAATGTCAAAAATATCAAAATAAACCTTTCAACTTGAATAAAACTAATTTACAAATATACTACCACTAATATGCAATTTATTTGTCACTAAAATGCAACATATGTGAAACATTGATACAAATTAAACTATAATTTGTACACTTGCAAATAAATCAAATATTGTGCTTACAATCAAGTGAATTGAATTAAACTTTTATGTACTTTTGAAAGAATCTCATCTTGTATACATAATTTTGATGTTGATGGATCGAAACATAATGAAAGTTCGGCCTTATAACTTAAAAACAACAAAAGTCATCACAAATGTTCAAACACAAAACAAGACATATGTAACATTATTATCATTAAAAAATCACTTTTCATAAATCTTTCATCATTATAAGTTAAATTAAACTTGTATAATCAACTTCTAAATAAAATCGAATATATTTTCACATAATTTTTCTTTAATATATGCAAATAAACAAAAGATCAAGAATTGACACAAACCTTCAACATCCAAGAGTAAAAGTAAGAACCTTCAACATCCAAGAACAAAAGTAAGAACCTTTAATATCCAAGAGTAAGAACAAGAACTTTCAACATCTAAACCCAAAAGTAAGAACTTTGAACATTCAATAGTAAGAATAATAATCTTTAACATTAAAAAATAAAAATAAAAACCTTCAACATCCAAAAGTATGAGCAAGAACCTTCAACCTCTCTAAGAGCAAAGATAAGAACCTTCAACCTCCAAAAGTAAAAACAAAGGTATTCAACTTCTTCAAAAGTAAAAACAAGACCTTTCAACCTCCAAGAACAGAAACAAAAAGATCTACCCTAATGCATCAATGACCTTCATGTGTTTATGCTTAAGGGTTTCCTGCCCAAATTTCAAATCTTTAAATTTCAAATTTTTAGTTGAAGTATAGTTGCATATTAGTTGCAAACAAGTTGAAATGTCATATATATTGGGCGGTGGAAATGTATACACGTGACATGATTGTATGTATTACTCAAGGTCGTACATTTGTTGTAAAATAGTTGTTGATTAATAACTAAATTTATCTTAATTGTGATGTAGTTGTTACATGCAATTAAAATACAACTTGTCAAGAAAGTCAAACATGGTTGACTACAACTGTATATATAATGCGTAAATTGTATTGTATAAATATACATCTTGCAACTAATTTGCAACTACAATACAATTTTTTAATTTTTTGATGTGACAATTTATTTACTAATTTGTCGTATTTCCATGGGACAATTGCAATGCAATTGTATATTAGTTGTTTTGGAGCTCTAGTTGTAGGGTAGTCTAGTTGTCGTGAACAAAAAATTTCATAGTGGAAATTGCATCTTGCACTTATTATAATATATACTAAAACACATGCAACTAAATATTTTACAATTATACTTGAATGGTTTATTGAATAGTTTAATGATGTTTTCACATTTCTTGAACTATCAACATCTTTACATGAGTCGAATCATTCAATTTGAATTTATTGAAATCATTATTTAAACATTGCATATTGCATTTACTAGTATATATTGAAACACACATAATAATTTAATGCTTCACATTTATACTTGAACGGGTCAGTGAAGTTTTTTACATATGTTGAACTATTAACATTTACATACGAGTTAAATAATTCACTTTGAATGTTATTACATCCACTACTCATGAGTTGCATTTTACACTCATCATAATTTTTTTAAATGGATGTATAAAAACTTTGAGAAGTCTCACATTTATATTTGAATGGGTTATTGATTACATGAAAATGTTTGTACATGCAAAATTTAGGATGCATGTAAACCTTTAAATTATAATTTTTTCATATATCAAAATTTTGTACATTTATATAAATTAGAATGTATGTTTTTCCTTTAGTTTGTTTTAAGCGTCATGGAAAAGTTTATTATTATGAATGTTCATGATGCCACACCAAAAAAAACCCCACAAATAATCCTTAATTTTCTCCCCATTTATTCTCTTTGGTGTATGAAAAAAAATTCCATGTTAAAAAAATGATTAAAATTTTAATTAATTATTATTATTATGAAAATTATCAATATTTTATATTTTATATTTTATTTTAAACATGGTTTATCAAAATTTTAATCTTGTTTTGTTGTAGGTTTATGTTTAAATATTTAGAGTTGAATGTAAAAATTCATTTAAATAAAATTTAAAGTAATAATTATTAATGGTGATAATAATAATGTCATCATTGATTTTTTTATTCCTTTTTTTTTCAATTTTGTAATCTTCTTCAAGATCATCCACAAGAAAATTTAGCCATGTTTTGGTTATAAGCCATATATGAAGGTACAAATTTGTTAAAATATTTATATATTTTGGCTAAAACCAATTGTAGGACTATGCCATTTTTTAAAATATAAAAATGTAAAAAATATTTTGTTGATTTTGGTGGCCTTTTTTATGTTTGCAAAACGGTGCAAATTCGCCACAAAAAAATTTCAATTACATCATTAACATTTATTTTAATTTTTAAAAATTGGATAAGGTTTATAATGATCTCAAAGATTAAACTTAAAAATAAAATGTTGCAAGTTTTTCAAAATTATGTAATTAATCATTTGTATTAGTGTATGATTCATCTTGCCAAACAAACATGATCTTTATAATTAAATGTTTATATTGACTCTTAATTAATGTTTCTTTTTGCAACTAATTTTTTCCAATTTAAGGGGGCAACAACATTAAAAAATATATTTTTTGAAAGCATTTTTTTTCAAATTTAAAATGTATATTGTCACATTTTTATAATAAAATGCAGTAAGTAACTATAATATTGAAGGATTTAAACAAGTTTTGAACTACACTACTTATCTATAACCAAATGTGGCAACCTTCGTATGGATGATTACCATTTTAACAACACCACAAAAATAAACAAACAATTTTTACCTAATCATAGCATGGAATTTATTTTTTAATTTTACAAAAATTGGACATATTTTATGTAATGAAAATAAAATTGTAAAAGACTTAATGAATGCATTTTTTAATTGACATTACATTTATGAAAATATTTGTAGATTTATTCATGACATGCAATTTCAAATTTTTTTAAAACTTTGAATAATTTTTTTGTAAATTATAATTTTAAAAAATACATTAATGAAAAAAATTCAAGATCATGTTTTCATTAATGTAACATTTGAATAAATTAAAAAAAGAAAACATATGTTAAAATTTGAATTTGCTAAATAATTTCATACCAAACACAATAAAGTTATTTTTTTCTTTTTTATTAATAAAATCTTGAAATGGTTTGGTGGTTAAGGCCTTATTGTGCTTCCATGAGGTCTTGAGTTCAATCCTTGATGGGCATGTGCATTAACATACCTTGTACATGTTTAGTTTACAAACATGTACATCATGGCGAATCACATGAAAAAAAAATTATTGGCTAAATCAAACAAAAAAAAGTTTAATTTTTTTCATGACATGTAATTTTGTCATGGCATGTTGTGACAAAAATGCAATCTATGACTCCCATGATTTGAAAAGAAAATGATTTTTTAATATGATGATGTGGCATGTTATTCCATGTCATACTATCTTGGGACCTCATATATCCATGTCATAATTTTTTAAATAAAAAATATATAGTGCAACATGTGACTATCCAAAAGGACTAAAAAACATTTCACTAAAAATGTCATAACCAACTAGCTTTTTTTTCACCAAAAGCCATACAAATTGCATATTAGTCAATTTTGTCCTTTTTCATTAAAACCCTAGTGAATTTGGATAGTGTAAAAACACAAGATTTCTTCTTGTGTAAATAAGTTCCTAGTTCGACTTGCTTACTAAAAAACATGAGCATGTCAATATGCTACTACTAGTTGGCTTGTTATACTATGTATCCGGATTTGCACATGCCGACTAACTAATTTTCTTAGGTATAGCTCATCTTGCCAACTTATTATAGGCTTCTACAGTTTAACCTTTTATGGTGTTTGTCATGGTAAAATGCAATTACCTTTCATAAAATACCTAATTTTTGCATTAATTTAAAGTTTATTCAAATTTTCATGTTGTGCACATATGGAAGCAAAATTGAGTGCCATATTTGCCATTGTGTTCTAGGAAAGGAAAACTAAGTGTGGGCTAGTTTTCAAACCCTTTGAAATCATGCATTTATGGAAGTCATTTTTAGCAAGGTGTGCGGGACAAGTTCACGACAATTACCAACAACTTACATTAGTATTAATAAACCCAAAAAACTACACCCTGTAATGGTGGAATGTCATGCCATCAACAAATTAAAAATAATATTTGAATTTCTATCATAATTCCTATGTAGGAATTACAAAATTGGGAATCATGTTGCATGAAAATTTATTCTCATTTTGTGTTGTTTTAATCTCGGGTTATGTTTGTGTTTTAATTCCCTCGGTTTGGGAAATGTTGTTGGTCATGGATGGGCTTCGCATTTTGGGATGAATTTTTGGTATGTGTGAGTTTCATATACCACATGGTTGGGCTTAACATTCTGTGACAAGGTTTCAATACACAAGTTTCAGATACCCTGTGGATAGTTTTTATTTCATGACAAGTTTTCAAAACACAAATTATCACGTTGAGGGTTTGCCAACCACATTCAATTTATGCATTTTCCTTGAATAAGGTTTAAAATAATGGGAAAGGTTAAGTTATGATGATGTTTGCAATATTGCAAATATTTTAGATTTGATCACTTGTTGTCTTATTGATTATTTGTGGGAGTGAAATCAAGTTGATGGCCGATAAACCACATTTGTTGTGCCCAAAAAATGTGCCCAAGTTTGTTGGCCTTGTGAAATGTCTTTGTGATGCAAGTGCCATGGATTAAGGTTAAGGTAACCCCAAAGGTCCAACATCCCAATTGGGGGTGAAGGTTTGGTTACTTAAGATTTAGGGTTAGGGTTCACCATGGAGGCGACACAAAACTCCATAATAGGGGATACTTTGATAGGTATCAATGGGGTTACATGACACTAAAGGGTGTGATTTGAATTGCCCACATTATCATCATTTGTATCTAAAAGGGATTCCTCATATTCCAAGGTAGGTTCACCTTCATAATTAATCCCCCCACCATTGTTATGAAACATGGATGACATTTATGCAACCACCAAATGGCCCTATATGTATTCATGGGTGGTGAACACCATTGAGCTAAATGATTTCATCCAATGGTTTGATAGCTAATGTGATTTGTAACATTTGCACAATCCCTAACTATTCACACCTTTCATAACATGGAAGGGCAATTTGTTCCAACATTTGGAGGGTCACCTATGAATGATTACCATGAATTTATGCATGCCCATAAGGTAAAAATCAAACAATGGCAACTACATTGGTCACCCAACTATGTTTCCATAATTGGAATGATCATGGTTCTAATTAATGGGACATTGATAACTCTTAATATTAATTCAACAAATGAAAATGGGAGTTTCAATGGAACCACTTGAAGCAAGAATGCTAGTGGTGGTGGAACCGTTAGAAGTGGTCACTACATTAAAACATGGATTTGATGATTAAAATAACTTACAAATGTTATTCCAATGTAGTCATGTAGTTATATTTCATCTCAAGTTGTGAAGATTTTTTTGAATATGATCAAACTTATGATTACAAGACTATAAATATGATAATAAGTAATTGTGATTTTAAATGTGACTAATTGATTAGTAGTTGTGTTGATTTGGAATTGACGTTGTCTGTGGGCACCTTTGTGAAAATTAACATATCTTTATGTATGTGTCATCAATCTATGTGAGGTCCTAGATTCTTTTAATTAATTTAATTTAGAAGAGGTCTTGAATTCTTTTGGAATTATTTGAACTAGTTGTATAAATACAATTGGTAAGTACTAATTTTTTTAATTCCTAAATAAAAATTTCCTACCATAGAATCTACACTTCAATCTTTATGAAATACTATAAAATGAACAATAGAGATAATACAATTTTAATTATATCATTAATCCTATTGTTTCACATACACAATTATTATAAAAATGCAACAAATTTCATATTGTTCTTCATTGCTTAATATGAAATGAACATGCATTAGTTTAAAAACAAAATCCAAAACAATTTGATGTTTTGGTTATTTTTTTTCCTTCACTCTATATTTAAAATCATATAATATTAATGATCCCTTTTCTTCACCAATACCCCATCATGAAAATCATCATGGAAGAATATTAATTCAAATCTTCTTCCAAAAGTATAATTCAAATCCTCTCTTTTGTCATTATCATTCCAAAATTACAATGAAATTCCAATTCAAGTTTCAACAACAATTTTCAATCTTTTTGCCCAATGTAAACAAAATATAACTTAATTTAGCTTAAATAGTCTAACTTGGTTTAATATAACCTACTTTAGTTTAATTTAACCAAGTTTAATGTAATTTAACCTCGTTCAGTATAATTTGACATAGTTTAACCTAAATAGCTTAATTGAGCTTAATTTAAAATAATTTCACCTAGTTTAACATAAGTAGTTTAATTTAATTTACTTTAATTTAACTTAGTTTAACCTAAATCATCTCATTTAACTTAATTTAACCTAGTATAGTTCAATTTAATCTAATTTAACCAAAGTAATCTAAATTAAACTAAGTAGTTTAATTTAATTTAGTTTAATTTCACCTAAGTAGCCTAGTTTAGCCTAAATAAACCAAAATAACCTACTATAACATAAGTTGATTAGTTTATCAAAATAACTTAAAATTTTAGTTTATTATAATTTAAATGGCCTAGTTTAGCCTAATTTATAGTAGTTTAACCAAAGTAGCCTAATTTATCCTAAGTTGCTTTAATTTAACATAAAGTAGCCTACTTTAGCCAAAGTAGTTTAAATAACCTAATTTAGCCAAAGTAGCTTAGTTTAGCTTAATTTAACATAAATAGCCTAATATAGCTTAAGTAGCCTAATTTAACCAAAATAACTTAATTTAATCTAAGTAGATTAGTTTAGCTTAATTTAACCCAATTTAGCATAAATAGCCTAATTTTGTCTAAATAACCAAATTTGGGTGAAAGCACACTACATGCCCCTTTGGAGCACTTTTCAATCTAGTATTATAGTACATATAATATAATTGTTCCAAAAGTATGGTACATTCAATTTTAGTTTTTGGGCTAAATAGTTATTATTTTTACAAAATTAATGTTATTTTAAATATTATTTTAAAGAAATAATAAATTTCATTATCTATATTGAAGGATCTATGGGTATATTTATAGTATACATTTGTATAATAGGGCCATCATTTTGTTTTGACTGCATTAACTTTAAGGTTTTGTTAATCATTAAAATAATGAATTTTAATGGAATTAAAAATATGGCCCATCTAGTTATGCTTGTCATCTTCCATGTGAACATGATTACTTGTCAAAATTTCAATTTATCACATATGTATCACATATTTTCCAAAAAAACTCAAATTTTTAAATGAAAAATTTCAAATTAGTCACATGGTATTTAAACATGGTTCAATATACCTTCAACTTTCATAAAGATTAAAAGTCATTTAAATTATTTTTGGAGTATATTTTTATTTTTGAGTACATAGGTACATTATCTTTGCTTCCACAAATATACTCCAATCTCCCACATTATAAAATGAAGTGAAATAAATTTTTATAATATCTTGCCTAAGTTATATTCTAACATAATATGTGATAATATTATGAAATTCTTTCAAAAGTTTGAGATGGTATACACCCAAACATGCACACCCTTGAAAAATAATATGTAATGTGAGTCCCAAAGGGGGTCACTATAGTGTGTTTCATCCATTTAGCCTAAATTTCATGATTTAACTTAACTTAATTTAATTTAGCTTAGTTAACCTTAATAGCTTAATTTAGTGTAGTTTAAATTAGTTTAGTCTAATTTAACTTAGTTTAACTTAGTTAAGCATATTAATTTAGTTTAATTTAGTTTAGTTTAAATTGGCCTATGTAACATAAATTTAACATAATGTAACCTACTTCACTAAGGTGCCCTTTTGTTGTATTAAATTAACCTAGGTCCTAAGTCACTTAGACTAAAAGATGTTATTGTTTATAGTTTTATGATAATTAATTTTATTACCATAAAAATGTTGTGGTATTATATCGAGGTGAGGGGGTCAAGTCCTCCCACTTGCAACCTAAATAATACTTTGACTTTTTGCTTAAATGACTAACTTAACCTTAGTGCCTTCTAGTTTATGTAGTTTAACTTAGGTTAAGTTTTACAAACTAGATCACATAGGTTAGCTCACCTAATGTTATTTGATTAAAGTTTGAATATCACATGGCACCACACAATGGGGCCAAAAAAAAAATGTCTTATAAGCTACCATGTGGCAATTCATAAATTTTCAATAAATTTTTTGAATGTATCTTAGGCTGCAATGTGGGAGTAAAAAATTAACAATTTTTTTTGAACTTATATTTTAAATATCAAATCTTAACCATTGGATAAATCTTCCATGAGTGTGGCAAATATGATTATAATCACAAAAGACATAGTCGCAAATGACAGTTATGATTATGACTTGTGACGTATACGATAATGACATCTAAACTACATGGTCATGTAATCATGCCTACTCATATATGGTGGTTGGGACAACAAATGTAATTGTTTTTTCAATCTTATATGCCATGTTTTAGTGTAGTGAATGGTACTGACCTTTCCACTAATACACAAGGTTCGTTGTTGCCGTTTAACCTCATTGTGTAATTCTTTCAAAAGTTGTGAAAGAATTACCAAGGGTTTCAAATAGGGGTAGCTAGGCTAAGTTACCACTTAACTACATACCTTTTTTGACCTACCTACCATTGTAATTTTATTTTTGAAAATATATTTAAAAATAAATTATTTTAATTTGACTAATCAAATGATCCATTACCTCGTTAGTAGAAACGACCATAGAGTCATAATGAACATGCTAAAATTGACTTGTCCAAAATGATGAGGGATTTTAAATTTTTTGTTTAAATGGGGTCTTTTGTGACTAAAGTTCCTAGTCAAACAAACCGCGTTTTCTATTAATGAATGCACAAAATATCTTTTGTCATTACAATTTTGGTTTTCCATGAGTCAAGGATATGGGTGGTTAGTCCTTTTATTACGTTATCCACCACCTCCTAATTTCATTTCACAATAAAGATATTGGACAAATACATAAACAACATTCCCTTTAGAATATAATGACCCAAGACATTTTCAAACACAAGTTGTTGGAGCCCTTCATCTTAACCCTTTAGTTTTTTTACAACATACACCATTATACTTTTAACATTTGTATACTTACCTTTTAGTTTTGTTTAACATGCAAAATCAATTGACTTGCTTGCAACACCTTTAGCACTTTATAAAATTTAAATATTATTTACTTTTACTTGTGCTTGAACTTCTAATCTTTATACAAGTTCACCTTTTCATAAATTGTCATCTTTCCTCTTTTCAATGTACCATTCCCAATAACCTTCACCATTGTTGTCCTTTGTCATGATGATTTTTATTGGATCATTTAATCTTGATTCCTCGTGATTTCCATCACTTGTAAACAAGATCTACCAAGACAATTTTTCCACAAACTTATAAGCAAAGTGTACTCCTTTTAGTTCCTACGACAACATAACTTACTCCAGCATGATTTAAATAAAACAAAACAAGATTTAAACAAAAATGATTAGAACACACCATGAGGGCGAATGGTTTTTTCTTAGTGCTCAACCATTTCAATTTGCTATGAAGATTCATTGAAAACCTTGGAAATCCATCTAAAGATGAAAATAATTAGTACTATAAAAAAAATGGATAAAAAATTATTATTATCTACAAAGCTTGATGTACCATACTAGTAAGGTTTAAGATTCAAGAGTTCATGTATGGTCTTCTTGTGCACATTCAACATGAGTTATTTGTAAGGAGTAAACATATGTTTCCTATCACCACATAATTCTAATGCACTTTTGGTGGACTTTCATTATATCTAGTGTGTTTAGGACTTGGGTGGGCACTATTAGGGGATAGCGAGGGTTGGGGAAAAATGCTTCAAAATCCTCGTCTTCTACTTCTCTAATAATGCATGTGCATTTCAAAGTTTGGACTACACATTTTCATTAATGTAATTTTCTTTTCCTTAACATTTTTTTTTCTTCGATTTTTTCATGATTAATATTGTTCAGTCAAGGATCTCAAAACTTCGCCTGGGATTAACTAAACAAGAATCCTACTAGAGTCATTATTCAAACTATGACAACACAAAAAAGACCATGCACACATACCATTAGGTTTTCATTAAAATTTTATATTTACTAATTATTAAAATTTATTAATTACCTTGAATCCAATGGCTCGTAGTTTTTTTTGTATTGAATGATCCATCATTGATGAACATCCTTTGATCCATATTTCCATCCAAATTTGAACTAATTGTTCAATCGGTTCATGTATGTGTTGACATAGCCTAGGTGTATGTGTTGATGCCTTTGAACATTATTACAAAATAAATTTAATTGGATTTACATCAAGTTTGAAGAACCTCCATAATAATGTAACACATTTCAAGATATGTAAGTAATAAAAAAACCATTTTTAGTTCAAAATATATTATTTATCAAATAATCTTTAATAGGAATGTGAAATAATTCATTTTTGCAATCAACAATAAAACATTTGAAATTGAATCAAATTTCAATAACCCTTGCCCATTAAACACATATTAAGCACATAAAAGATTGGTTGTACAATGCTAAAGTAATTTAAGTTTTTATATCTTAATTTTAATAAATTATTTAACATTTTGAAACTTGTTAACAAATTATAATACTTGAACATTCCATTTAGAAAACATAAGTAGTGCTTACATGTCAAGTGGCTTTTTTTATCATGATTGTACCCCTACTCTATTTTCTTTTTAAATACACTTTAATCATTCTATTACCTAAAAGGAATTATAATTCAAATTTCACGGTGCTTGAAAATGTTTAGTAATTTTTTTAATGGATTGGGAAAATCAATTCTTCGAGTTGATTTTCTAGGTTACATAAATGGAAGTGAGCTTTCTTGTGAAGGAATGTGAAGGAAAAGAAATTAATTTGTGAAACTACAATTCAATTTTTTGGGTGATCCAAAGTACAATTTATTCAATACAATTCCTTATGTTTGGCAATGAGAATTATCAAGTGAATGGGGGCAATATATATGAACACATTTAGCTTGGCAACCCAAAGAGATTGATCACAACACAACCTATGAACCAAACACTCTAGAGTATGGCATCATGGTTTTCTTTCTCTAGGATTTTACAATTAATGAAATATTTAGTGAATATTTTCTTTGGCTTTTATATTGAGAATATCAATGGTTTATTTTAAGTTGTTAGAATTGAAAGATATCATGTACATGTGTTGAAGAAAATTCTGAATGTTTGATTTACTCAAACTTGACTATAACTTTCACATGTTTCCGATGTTTCTTCATCTTCATCTTTACTCAACTCACTTGTGCACTTCTCACCTATACTTCATTGGCTTGCAATCTTTCAAAAAATGATGGGAGGGAAAAGAAAAATTGCACATGTGAGGTCAAAGGTTGAAAATTTGAGAAAATCAAGTGCAATGTGGTAAAAATGAGTATGTTCAAGTGAATTGAAAATTATGAAATAAACCATGATTTTTATAGTTTGCGCATCCAAGCTTTTCAAGATAGTGGAATATTAATGAAAGAAACTACCACCTATTATGTGCTCCAAGAGATGAACTTACACCTTCTTCTAAAAGCAAATTAAAACAAAATAATGAACCATTTCTTTGGAGGTTGTTCCATGTAATCATGCGTGCTATGTCATAGTCACCTATGGGCCTTATACTTGTGCAGCCTATTTTTGGAAAAATTGAGGTGAATGCACCCACATGCATGGTTGTGTACCTTTAAAATATTAAATAATCCAAAATTTTCATTCATCAACCCTTTCATAGGAGGTTTATCATTAATGTATTTTTATTCATTTACACTCCATCCATTTTCATTCAACATTGTTTTCATTTGTTAATATTTTTCATCTAATTTTCATCCATATTTTCAATTTAGCCATGGTACTCACATGCTCATTTCTTAAGCTTAGGTTCATTGTAAATAACAAAGGTTTTTTTTGGAAAGTATGAAAACTATGTGTTTAATGCAAAGTTGATATGAATTAACATAAATAATTCATATGGACAATGTATTAATGTCTTTTCTCAAATTTCTTATTAGGCTATAAATAATTTTGCAACAAATGGAATTAATCACAAGCACTAATGTTGTAATCTATTTAAGAACTAGTTGGCACCTCCTCTCATTACCATGTTATCAACAAAACTTGAAATCCAATATGTGGCGCTTTGCAACATCAATATATCTCATGATGTAGCAACGATTTGGGATTGTTGTCCATGAAATGAAACCATCCATCATGATAGGATTAGTTTAGATGGGCATTTTATCTGAAGGATGTTTTGAAGTTTTAAAATATATGTGTCAACCCATAAATGTTCAATGTTTCTAACCATTTCCCATAATCTTTCTCCATTCTTTTCTTATTCACAAATGTCATGTTTGCACTTACTAATATAGCTTGGGAAGGGATGCAATGGGTATCCTTTTTTCTTTTTGTGTTTTTTGATCCATTCACAATGAGCACACTAAATACCCTCAACATAAATATTTTCCTCTAAGTACAAAAACCCCATTTATGTGAAGATGGAGAAACTCAGTAGAAAGAATGATCAAACTTACTTCAAACTACAACATTGACCATGTTTCCCAATATTAAAAGTATAATTATCCTTTACACATTATCACATTAATAGACATTTCGTGTAAATCAAAGCTAGGTTTCTCTTACATATGGGGAGATGTCACGATAGGTGGTAATACCATACACAATACTTCAATCTAACCTCCATTAAGTGATAAGGTTCATGGACCAAAATAATATCAATTAGTGGGGGATATTATGAAATTGAGGTCCTCTGATAAATGATATTTATCAAGTAAGAAAGGTTAATGTTTTGGAGTTAAAAATTTTGAACAAAAAAAACATTAATGTGTGATAAAATTATGTTGTCTATTTTTATGTTGGCTAGCAATGTACATTAGAAAGTTATGAATCTTAATTAATTGTACCAATAATTTAGTCATACCACAACCACCATAGCTAAAAAGCTAAAGGCCATTTCCTTAGTTGTAGTAATGTTAGATTTGTCCATGCCATCACAATGAGATGCACATAAGGTGCGCTAAGAACTTCAACATTATTTTTTGGGATCAACATATAAAACAAATTTCTTTATATGATTGGTTCATCACAAATGTTTAGATTTATCCAAAAAAAAAATTTGAAAAATTATTAGATATTATAACTCAGATGACATCATTTTGGATAATAGGAACAACATCCACGGACAAGATTTTTATCAAATTAAAGAGGCTATCAATTTTGGGAGGATTATTTAATGGGGGTGAAACTATATTAATGAAGGTCCATGAGCATGGATTTGACTATTGTTATTGTTCAAACCATTTTCAATTTTCTTTTCATGTGGTTTGGTTTTTTCATTTCTTCTAGTTTGGGGTTTGCATTTTTCATGCTTGTAGTTATTTGTTTTTGTATCATTGTTACATATTAAGTATCCAATATATTTTTATTGTTTCATATTTCTTTCCAAGTTATTTTAAATCCCAGTGATTGAAAAATCATCACCAATTATGGAAATGTTGATTCCTCTTACACATGGATTGATTTTTGTATTAAAATTCAAGGAATATGCAATAGAAGTGGATGTGGATTTTGTGTAGAAGGCATTGCATGCAATAAGGGGGTGTGCCATCAAACTAAAGTAGGTTTTTAATCATTACATTAATGTATTTTTAGATTTGATCAAATTCAAGGTCAATTATGTTGTGTAGGAAACCATTGAAGTTGTTATTGAAAACATTTTCCAAAACACCCAAACATTCATGTGAATAACCCCCCTATTTTGACAATTTAAAATGTTGTCACCTCCATCCATGTTAGAACATCAAAGAAAATTTGTTTAGTTAAAATTCTCTTGGTTACATCATGTGTGATTCAATTATTGCAAGTTCTTGTGAAGGCTTAGACATGTGTTTGATGAGCTGGAAGCTAAGGTATTCTTTGTTGCATTTTCCCAACCTTATTAAATTTCGCATGATTTAAAAATGGTGCCATTTGTGTCCTACAACTTCAAAGTTATACTAGAGGTTAAATCTATACTTTTCATAACAATAATTGTGAATCAAGTGATTTCAATGTAATTAATCCATCAATGAAATGGATTTCCAAGGAGTATTACATGTGTATTGATAATGATTTTGAACTTTTATAAAGTTTCTTAAGACTTTTCCAAAGGGGCTTGCACAAGTTCAATTGCAACTATTGACAACTAATGTCAAGTTTTCATCAAAAAGCATATGATGCATGATGTATTTCACCATCTATACAATGTTCATGAACATAATAGTTGTACTCCATTAAATGGATGTGTACACATGTATGTGTATTATTAGTATTGGTGTGGTGTTTATAGGTTGTGTAAGTGATGTTGGACAATGCCACACAAGCCTAATAATCTTGATTTGTGTGATCGACCCCATGTATACTAGCATCTATTATCTATTGACCTTCAGGTTTTACTTCTTTTCAAATTACTTGTATTTTAATATATCGATTTCCTTTTAGTCTTTTCATAGTTCAAGCCACAATTCCTATAAAGTGGATCACATGTTTTAACACATGATCATTTGAAATGTGGTAGTTTCATATTTTCTTGTGGGTTTTTTTTTAGTACATTGATCATCAACTTTTTTAATTTGTCAAGAATAAATCAATGAGTTGCCTTATTTCACTTTAGAATGCAATGTGTTATATATATATTTCACTTATAGATGAAGTGAAGGACAACTCTAAGCTATGGACTTTCCATTTCTTAAACTTGGTTATGTAATCATATTCGCTCCAATGACATGATGTTAGGATTTTTTTTCACAATATTGCTTAAATTTTAAACATCAAAAGATGTCATCTTGAGAGGGAAAGCCACAATATGCAATGACTCTAACATGCTTGACTTGTTGCTAGACAAATAAAAACATAATTGTTTAACACAACCAATTAAGGCTTTAGTTTCTTTAATGTACATAAAGTTAAGGATATAAGGTTAAGACACAAATAAACGAAATTACTAGACTTAGCTTGTGTCAATTGATGGATTTTATTTTGTTTTTCAATTTTGTGAGGTAGGTATTATGGCAATCATCCACAATAGGACCTAGCCAAATTTGGTTACATGTTAGAAAGGAAAGTAGAATTGTCTGGTAATCATGTTATATTTTGGTGACATGTTAAGACGTATTATGTAATTCTTGCAAGTTCAAAAAACATTTATCATAATGTGATGATTTTGAGCGATTTAAAAAAAAAAAACCTTTGTATCTATCACATTAAATTTTATTTATTTATTGGTTGCTACGATGCAAAAACTTGCCAAAAACAAAAAAAACCAATAATGCCTATGTTTAACCTAACATAATCTAATCACAAGTAGGACCCAATATGCTAATACACAAGTGATCTCCATCTTTAGCCTATGTATTGGAATCTATGTCATCTATACAAACAAAGTACTCTTCAAAACGCATAACCTCACAAATGTGACAATGCCATATTGACAATTAACTCTCTAAACCTTCAATCACACCTAACCTAATGTTAACTTGATGTTAAGAAAGATATATATTTTTAAAAAATTTAAATAAAGGATGTTAATTAATATCAAAATTTTGGTGAAATATTAGGTGGCACACAACATTAAGTTAAGTGTGTGTGCGTGCTAAGTTTATGTTAATATTAAAAAAATCAAAAAAAAAATCTTAAAATGAAAACACAACGTGAGATAACAACTCATCAAAGAGGCATTAAATAAATGTTATGTTAAACAAAATGTTGTTTCATTTCATGATTCTTCTAAGTGTGAAGGAGTAATGGAAAAAAATTCCTAATTTTTAGGTTAATAACTAACCAATATAGGTCATTTAATTTTTAAATCATGATATATTTATAAAATTAAAAAAATGTAGTTACCTAAATAAATATAATAACTATGTGCCTCATTGTGTACACACAACCTAATGTATGAAAAATTTAAAATATATATTATATTATATTATATTATTATGTGATCCCTTATTTTTGGAATAATTGCGCTTAAATAATAATAATAATAATAATATAAAATTAAAATGATCGGCACTGTTACTGTGAAACAGCGCGAAGCCCAAGTAATAATAGAAATAGTGAGATCACCCCCGGTGCCGGTGGTGGGGCGGCCAGTGGGGGGATGGGACACGATCTGTGCCGTCCATCTTCGTCTCTAGTTTACTGCAGCCGTGGATGCGGGAACAAGGGGGTGTAAGTCAGTAACGCATTTTTTAATTTTGTTTGTTTGCGGGTGGGTTTGTTCGCTTCGCTGTTTTGTTCCTTTTCGCGCACTTCGTCTCTCTCCTCTCTCTGAGTGTGTGTGTGTGTTCTGTTCTGTTCTGTCCTCCCGGGCGATCGATCTACGGGAGGGTTTTGTCCTTCCGACGAGGAGGAGGAAGAGGAGGAGGAGGAGGAGGAGCAGAAGAGGACTTGCATCCTTTGACTTCGGTCCTCTCTTTTTTTTGTCATTTTGTTTTGTTTTTTTTAGTTCGTTTTTTGATTTTATGGTTTGAAGAAGCATCCGGAGGGATTTGTGTCTTTGGTTCCGTTAGAAGAACTTGGGGTTTTGCTCTTTGTTTTGCACGCAGTGGTGGTTTTAGATCCACTAGCGATAGGGGGGAAATGGATTCCGATCAGGGGAAGCTGTTCATAGGTGGAATATCATGGGAGACGACGGAGGAGAAACTGCGGGACTATTTCAAAGCTTACGGGGAAGTGACGGAAACGGTGATCATGAAG
>Ga0116229_10005783_pt1 | contig 20078 bp, 19 predicted proteins | sample S1TSphgellanicum_3_FD_87313 | JGI IMG/M metagenome (GOLD analysis project Ga0116229, IMG submission 87313) | Host-associated microbial communities from peat moss isolated from Minnesota, USA - S1T2_Fc - Sphagnum magellanicum MG | ecosystem: Host-associated > Plants > Peat moss > Unclassified... | reverse complement strand
GGGGGGGGGGGGGCAAAAAATAATCACAGACGCGTCAACGGGGTGTGGTGGTCCTGGTCAATAGCGCTCACTGCACAATTCCAGACCGCGGTAATTGACTTCAAAGCGCAGCCGGTTTGACCGGTGTGTGTTTCACTAGCCGTTCCGCCGTCACGGAAAAGGCTAACCTAGTGTGTCTTGGCGGAATTTGTGGTTTTTTTTTTTTTCCCCCTTCAGAAAATAAAAAATGAAACATGAAAAAATTTATGGTTTTGAAAAGGGTTTGTTTTCGCCATTTCTTTTTTAAATAAGAAAAATTGTCACAACTAGAGACTGGTTGGTTGTGGCAGGATTTATGCTGCTGTTTTGTATTTTATTTTTATTTTATTTTTATAAAAACAATCTAGTTTGGGGGATCCTTGCTAGTGAACCTACTTCCAAAATTTGAAAATTTAAGAATTAAAAAAATTTAAAATTAAAATTAAGAAAAAAAAATCCTAGTTGTAGTATTTGAAGTGAACAGGGTTTTTCTTCGGAATTTTTTAATATCCAATATTTGACCAAAAAATCCGAAAAAAGAGAGAAAAATAGCCAAATTTACACTAGGAAAGCACATTTTTCCTAAATTCTTTTCCAATTTTTGGGTCCCCGAAAAAAACAACAAAATTGGTCCCCAACAAAATCACTGATTTAACTTCGCTGCTGCTCTCATTCATAGGACATTCTGAGTTCTTGGCACACAATTCCGCCGTTTCAGATTCACCGAATTCTGTCATTCGTAAGGACTTTCTGAGTTGTTGGTATGCAAATTCCGCCGCTGACAACAATCCCTGGAATTCTGTCATTCATCGGACATTCTGAGTTGTTGGTGTTCTGAGTTCTGACATACGAATTCCGCCGCTCAGAATCACTGAAGACATTGTCAGTTGTTGGTATACAAATTCCGCCGTTCAGAATCACTGAAATTCCGTCATCATGGGTCATTTCTGAGATGGTAGTATACAATTCCGCCGTTCAGAATCGCGACTGGCCTTGTTCTTCCCGGAAGCCGCGATCGCGCCCGTGCATCGTCCTCTTCCTTTGGTCTTCTCCATCTTCCTCTCTCTCTCCCTACCGTCGTCTCTCTGGCGTTTGTCTGTCGTGGTTGCTGCGCTATGAATCTCCGCGTATTTCTCCGGCGCGGAAACTGGGCATGCAGTAAGTACTTACATTGATAGGTGGAGGAGCTTAGAGCACTCCTTGCACAATCCCCTAAAAAGAAGCTCAAGAGCTCTCTCAGGAGTTGAGAACAACTCAGGGACCCAGTAACAGCAGAAGAACAAGAACAAGAAGATCATCACCATCATCATCATCATCAGCTCAGGCAGGCAGGCAGGCAGGCAGGCAGCTTCAGAGTTTACTTATTGCTATTTGGAGTGCAGACTTTTAGTCAGTATTAAATCAATCTCTATTTGTTTCTTCAAACAAATTTGATTCGAAGAAGAAAAAGACACAGTCAGGAATCCAATCCTGATTTGCGTGTGGAAACTCTGGAGGAGGAAGTTTTTTTTGTTTTGGGAAATAAAATTTATAGGGGATTTCAATTGAGGGTAAGAAAGCGTTGAAGGACAGAAGAATTTGCTGTTTGCAGACAACTTGAAAAGAGTGAGTTTATTTGTTTGTTTGCTTGTTTTGAAAAAATAGTGCCAGTTTTGAAGCAAGTGTTGTTGTTGTTGCTGTTGTTGTTTTTCTGTTGTGGGTTGTTTTGTTTTTTGAGTCTGTGAGAAAGAGTTAAAAAGGGGTGTGAGTGGGTGGGTTGGTTTTGAGAACGAATTGATTCTTAGACTTGAGAAGGGCTATTTCCATTTCGCAAAAACCTACGGACGACGAAGTCAGCTCTTGTAGCTTGCTTTGATCATCAATTGACTACACTAGTGTTCTGAGGTTTTCAAAAGCCAAGAAGAGCTAGGTCAATTTTGCAAAAACCTACGTGAGACGGAGTGATTGTCAACTGAGTAAACAACACTATTGTTGTTGTATTTGGGGGCTTTTGTGAAAGCAAAGAAGAAGCCAAATTGGCTTGAACAACATGATGGAGCAAGCTGTCCTCCAGGGGGGTTTGAAAACTTCAAATCATCTTCTTGTGATGCTGGCCAGCTCCAAGTGTTTGCTAGTTTCTCAAAATTCATCTTCACGGCTGCTGCTTGATCAGTATCTGCTATTGAAGGGACAACAACAAAACAAGAAGCCTGCTGCTGCTACTGCTGCTACTCATGTTCTTCAACGTTCAAGAAAACAGATTTCCAATAAGCTGCACCATGAGGAGCAGCATCATGCAGCTGGGAGGAGGATGATGAGGACGTCTCAGATGAGGACAACAGAAACCAAATCATCATCATCATCATCAACCAGTAGTTGCCGCCGATTCCTGTCAACTCCCTTGCAGGCCTTCCATAGCACAACACAAAGTGCAACAACTTGTACAACAATATTAAATCTAGGCAGAGAAGTTGTGGAGGATCACCAACAACAACAACAACATCTCTTACAACAACTTCCACAATCTTTACCAGCAGAGCAGCTGCAGGTACAAGATTACATTGTATTGAAGACATCCCTCATTCTTTCCAAGAAGGAGTTCTTTGAGTTGCCTCATGTGCCTGGTGGTACCCCCGAGCAACTCTTTGATTGCGAGGATGAGTTTCTGGGTAACAAAGTCAGCTTGCAACTCGTCAGTGAAGATGTTGATCCAAGTAAGAAGAACCTACCCTCCTCTCCAGCTCAATCCCATCCATCCATCGATAGAAAAAAGTCTAGCAAGAAAAATCTAGGACCTTTTTTGATGAATACAAATTCATGGGATTAGGAGTCAAACCACTGATGCTGCTGCTGCTGCTGCTGCAATCCTGTCAGAGTTTCTGGATCAATCTTTTCTGAATCAACCAGCTGACAAGAACCTTGTTTTGGGATGAAATCGAATTTTCTGTGTCTTGTTGCAGCTACAGGGATTGGGAAGCTTAGTCATGAAATGGAAATAGAGAATTGGATGGAATCACCAAGTCCTTCTGATACCACCTCTGACAGCAGCACTGGTGGCGGTACCTATGAGAGCAGATTTGATCTAGAATTCAAGGTGAAGAAAGAGTTTGGTGTGCCTGGAGCATTCATCATAAGGAATCATCATCGCGATGAGTTCTTTCTGAAATCAGTCACCATAGAAGTCAAGGCAGCTCAGGGAGATGAAGAATCCGACCACAACAGTACTGTCCATTTCATTTGTGACTCATGCATATATAACACCAAAGCTTACAAATCTGACCGCATCTTCTTCAGCAATAAGGTGTGGAGCTGCTTGCTGCCCATTGAAAATTCTAGATCCTTGCAATTTTTTGAGGAAGGTTTCAGGTTCTTGTTTGGGAGCTTTGAATCTGCTCACACTTTGAAATGATTGATCTTTTGTAGTGAACATTATTATTCTTCTTATTCAGAACTTTGTTGAGTTTTTTGAATGTGGGAAACAGTAGTCCGTTTCGATTGGCTGAAGAATAATTCTGGAGTTGCTCGGGTTATTCAATTGCCAGGTTTATTTGCCTAGTGACACCCCAGAAGGAATGGTGGTGCTGCGTGAATTGGAGCTGATCAACATGCGGGGAGATGGTACTGGGGAGAGGAAGGAAGCTGACCGGATCTATGATTATGCCTTGTACAATGACTTGGGAGACAGTGATTGTCATGAAAGCATGAAACGGCCTGTTCTTGGTGGATCCCAGGAGCTTCCTTATCCTCGCCGGCTCCGCACTGGTCGACCCCCTTCTACAACAGGCAATGATTTTTTTCATACCTGACTCTCCTCCTGCTGCTGCAACACAACTGCAATGCAAAATTATTAGAATTGAGATGTGATGCTTTCAGAAAGAATTTCTTTTTTGTAATGAGCAAGTCATGATGTGGATGATTCAAATGCTAGCATTGTTGTTCAAGGTACAGTGTATGTATATGTGCCAAAAAACCAGTGGTGGTTTTTTGTGACCAGAAGTATTGATTCCTTTGTGATGAATGGGGTGGGTGTGTGGTGGCCTGGGTATTTCTTAATTGGGTACTCAGATCCCGAGAATCAAGAGTCCCGTGTTGATTCTGTGTTTTTGAATTTGTATATCCCGCGGGATGAACGACACACACAAGTGCGTGTGAAAGGGGTGGTGAGTAAGGAAGATGCCATCCTAGCTGCCGGTCGCAAGCTCCTACCTGCTTTGCAATCACTGTACAGCACCCACCAGGAGTTCACAAGCCTCAACAATGTTAGAGATCTTTACAAGGCTCCTGACATCATTGCTGCTCCTGTTTCATCATCATCATCATCATCGTCTCCATCATCAACTGAGACCAGATCAAGTGAACCTGATGAAGATCCCGAAAATCAACCTGAGGGCATGACATACCCAGTTCCAAAGATTATTGCAGGTGAGAGAGAGAGCTGCTGAATGCCACTGCTGTAAAACAACACAACTTGACAAAGGATAGAACATGAAGATTGGGTGGGGTTAACTAACAACTGCACTGGATAGATTCAATCCCAGTTGGAAAGATTCAATGCCACTATAGAAGAATCTAAGACATTAGAATGGTGGGGGAATCTCTTCTTGTGTTGCAGTTGATGAGAAGGCATGGACACTCGATGTGGAATTTGGACGTGAATGGCTTGCAGGCATGAACCCAGCTGTCATTCAATGCCTTCAAGTAACATACTTTACCAAAATCTTGAGAAAATTTTGCAAACATGGGTGGCAGGGTAAAAACTCTGAAAGCGGGTTGATGAGATAATATACAGATCAGACATCAAATTCTTGAGATGAAAATAGGAATTGAACAAACTTGGAATGAAATCGGTATTACCCATTTGGGAATTAAGGTCTTTTCAGGTTGATGATGTATACGTAAAATGAGTCCAAACTTGCTGAATGTTGATGATGCGTCTTTGATTATGAACAATAAAATTTTGTTACAATATTAGTTCCTGGTAAAGGAGCATCATCGTTAGTTACTGATGGGTTTTGTTGCAAAATGAATTTGGGAATTTATATGTGCAGGAGTTTCCAATGATCAGCCAACTTGACCCAGCTGTGTACGGAAACCCTGTCTCTACAATAACTGTTGACCACATTGAGCCATTCTTAGATGGCTTGACTGTTGAGAAGGCAATAGCAGAGAAGAAGCTGTTTTTTGTGGACTACCATGATGGGTTTTTGCCATACCTGAACAAGATCAACTCAACACCGACCAGTCATGCATATGCAAGCCGGACTGTTTTGTTTCTCACCAGCGATGGCACCCTTAGACCTGTTGCAATTGAGCTCACTCTGCCACCTCCGTATCCAGGTGCTGAAAACATAGCCCGTGTGTTCACTCCTCCAAGCCAAGGCAAGAACTGGGTATGGGAGATAGCAAAAGCGCATGTGTTGGCCAATGATACAGGATACCACCAGCTTGTTAGTCACTGGTGAGCATCAGGATAAAAACCCTGGCTCTTTTTTCCTAAAATTTAGTAAAGTTCTATTCCAGTTTGGATCCACTAAATACACAGCGAGTAGTTAGCTCAATCCTACTGCATAATTTTACCATTGATTTAATCCTGAGCATTTTGTGCAGGCTTAGAACACATGCGACAATTGAACCTATAGTGATTGCCACCCATCGACAACTGAGTCCCTTGCACCCATTGCATCAAGCTCTGGTACCGCACCTCAAGGGTACACTGGACATAAATGCAGCTGCTCGGAAAGCTCTGATCAATGCTGGTGGGATCATTGAAAAGACTTTCACACCGCACCAATATGCAATGCAGATCAGCTCTGGTGCATATAAGAATGACTGGCGTTTTGATGAGCAAGCCTTACCTGCTGACTTAATCAAAAGGTAAAGCATTTTTTTCTTCTTGCAGAGAAACTATTAAGCACTCTCACATTTAATAGATTTTTTTATTGCCAAAATATGCTGATCTCAGAGTCATTGTTTTCATGGGGTACAGACATAATATTCTGATTGTTGCTCAAAATCCTAATATTCAAAACCTTTGATAATTTTGATCTCTGATAGTAAAAGCTTGCAATGATGATTGAATTGGGGTGCGGTACATGGGGCCATCTGTGCATGCAGAGGTATGGCAATCCCGGATGTGAATTCCAAGCATGGGCTGAAGCTCATCATTGAAGACTATCCATATGCAATGGATGGGCTTGAACTCTGGGCTGCAATCACTGCTTGGTTACATGACCATATAGAGATTTTCTACGCTGATGACCAAAGTGTCCAAACCGACACAGAACTTCAAAACTGGTGGACAGAGATTCGGGAAGTTGGACATGGAGATAAGAAAGATGCAGAGGGCTGGCCAGTGCTCAACTCCAAACCTGCTTTGGTCCATACTCTGAGCATCATCGTATGGCTCAGTTCTTGCCAACATGCTGCTGTGAATTTTGGGCAATATGACCATTCAGCCTTCATGCCAAGCCACCCGACTTCAACTCGCCGACAAATCCCAGAGGAAGGAACCCCAGAGTATGAAGAACTGGAACGTGATCCCGAGAGTTTCTATCTCTCAACCATTTCTACTGCAACCCAGGCAAGCGTAATCATGACAACAACCGAGGCTCTATCAACACATGGATGCAACGAGCTTTTTCTGGGTCAAAGATCATCACCACTTTGGACCAGTGATCCAAAGGTCAGATAAAATCATCACTACCCATCTTATGCATTAAATTGTGTACATTCCTGAATCCAAAGTGGACTCTTGAGTAGTATCCAAAGTGGACCAGGCTTCCAAAAACTAGATGGAAATACATATTGATCCTGATTCAATTGGGTTTTTGGAATTTTTATGATTCCAGGTGTTGGCTGTGTTCACAAAGTTCCAAGAACACATAGCAGAGATTGAGGAGCTGATCAAGAGCCGGAATATGGACAGGACACTGAAAAACCGATATGGACCAGTCGAGTTTCCCTATGAGTTCCTCTACCCATCTTCAGTTTCAGGATTGACTGCCAAGGGTGTTCCAAACAGCACATCCATTTAGACCCCAAAATCATCTGTACCGGCTGAGATCCACATCTTATGAAACTCACTCTCCCCAAAAAACATTTCTTGCTAGACTTGCAAAATTCCCTTTATTGTCAGTCCGCTGCATTTTGTGCATTGCAAGAATCTGATCTCAAGAGGAATTATTAATCTGCATTGCACTTCTGCAGCTAGAAGAAAGAAATCAAGTTTCCCCACAACGATAGCTGGAAAAAAGAAACTAGTTGTTCTGAGGCAGGACAACTTTAGGGTTTAAGGGTGGTTCAGGATTTGATCCTTCAAAACCCAAAACCCATTATTATATCTAGCTGCAGCTTTTGAACTTGAAGGAAAAGTGGCAATCACTCACCCATTATAAGCTCTACATATATATGTATAGTGCTTATGGATTGAGAATTTGTCAGATGTTTTTCTGGGGATTAAGCTTGGTAACAGGACAATCCCAGAAATTCACCGCTGTTTTTTGCACTCGATCTTGATAACGAAGAAATCAAGCTACAAAGCAGGATAGAGTTTTGAGACTTATAGAAAAGTACTCTGACCAAGCACTTTAGTAGTAGCAATTAATTTTCCCCCCTTAGTCAATCCGCGCTGGGCCTCTGCTGCTGCTGCTTCGTCTCTCTCTAATGAAATACCAGCCACTTCAACAATGATTTGTTCTGGTTTTTGGGTATGGCGCTCGAATCAAATTTACAACAAAGAAAAATGACCGAAGCGAAAAATGTATGGTATGTGCATGGAGGGAAAGAACTTTCAAGGTGATGAGAATGAATCACTACTATGTACAGCACATGGAGGGAAAGAACTTCATGGTGATTAGAATGAATCACTACTAGGTACAGTGCTGGATTGTGTACTCTACAATTTACTTTTTGTGTAAAACAAATGCAAATTTTGCATTCTTTTCAAGAAGACTAGCAGCTTTTTGTCTATGACTCTGCAATTCCTTTCACTTGTGTGAGAAGAACTCTAATTGAAAAGTTGTAAAAGATGAATTTCTGAATCACTGTTTGTTCTTCTTACTTGTGTAGTGTTTCTTTTAATTGTGTGAGCGAGTGAAGAATTGCCAAATTTGCTGTTTAGTTCTTGTGCGCATCATAGTCATCTATTTCCTATGGTTCTTGCAACTATAGAAGTCAATACTTCTGCTGCACAGAATGTTTTCGCTGCATCCATCCCAACAAGCCCCACTTTCCAAAAGGCAGAGTATTCCAAATCATGGCATAATCTTGAACAATCAAATCTATGCTGCAATTTAGCTGATGATCAAAGTTTAGACATCAAGTTGAACCCATATGCAACAGAAAAACACAAACCCAAAGGAGAAAAATTAACCCACTGCAAATCTCAAGAATATTATCAATTCAGGTGTGGCAGAAACAGTAATGATAAAGAAGAAAAACAAAAACACGGCAAATCTCAAGAAGACGTCAATGATCACCTTGAAGAAAGAAAACTGCTGCAAATTCAAGAATATTCAATCCAGCTGCAACAGAAAGTTACTACACAAACCCAAACCCAAACCCAAAGAAGAAAAACAACACTTCAAATCTCAAGAAACTTAATCCTGGATCACTATGATGAAAGAAAACCACTGCAAATCTCAAGAATATCATCAATCCAGATATGGCAGAATCACAAATCTGAAAGAAAAACAAACACCTAAAATCTCAAGAATACCAATCACCATGAATAAAGAAATTTACTCCTGTGAAGTTTTGTGAATATCAATCCAGATGTGGCAGGCAGAATCACAACCCAAAGAAAAACAGCAAAAACTGCTGCAAATCTCAAGGAGAATATTATGATCCTTGAGATGTGGCAGAAAGTTCACCAAGTCAGACTTCAAAAAAACAAGACACCCCACAAATCTCAAGAATTGTATCAATCACCAGTGGGAAGAAAGCTCACCAGAGACAATACAAAGCACTTAGAATCATGTCTCAAGGAACTTGTTAGCCAAGAAACAGTTGCAATTCTTTCAGCAGCACCACAACCTCATCTGAGAGATATGAAGACTTTCACAAACAGATGCAACATCATCACATGTCTTCAAGTCTATTTAAGGACTTTCAAGAAATTGTTGTTGTTGTGCTGTTGTTGTGCACTTTGATGTCGAGGAGGAGGATGAGGAGGAGGAGTGAAGTGCACGCATTGACTGATCCTTGCAAATTCCTTTCAAGGGAAACAGTTTTATTGTCGAGAATATAATTGTTCCAGAGAAGATTTCAAGCTTTGGGTGGAAAGGATCCAAGATCACTGACCATCATCATGATGAGTAGTCCCACTTTTCTAACCTCCAGATGATGATGATCTCAGGTGGTTTGAAGCTCCAGTCTGTGAATCATCATCCCCTCTGCATGTATGTGCAATAAATGATCAAGCCCAGGGTTTTTGCTTCTTCTTCTTCAACTCTCGGGTTTGATTGTCTGCCAATGCTGTTGCTGATGATCAATCAATAGACTACTTACTACTGTATGTTGTTTACACTGTCCGAGGCCTCAATGAATTCGCAAAGATGATCTATAATAATTTATATGGGGTTCAAGAGAATTTGAAGGATTTCAAGCTAAATTTACTATGATCCCAAGGTTTAGGGTTTAGGTGGCAATTCCAACCTCTCTGGAAAACTCAACAATTTGTAAACTGTGTACTTTTGTTGAACCCACTGCTAGCTGCTGCACAGAGATCCAGGACCTGAAGGAGGTTTCAAGCTTGTGATCATCTTCTTGATGATGGTGGTGGAGCTCTAGAGCTACCAGTAGGTTCAAACATCCAGCCATGAATTCCAATGCCAGAGTTTCTTTGTACATAGACACATGATGTGCAATGTGTAGCACATGAGGCTGCACAAGTAGAGACTGGTTGTTCTTGAGCCGCAGGGAATGTTGCAGCTCCGGGGAACTTCCAGGATGAAGCTCTTGCACTGAAACTTTTCAAGCATTGACAGCCTGAAGATAATTCAAGCTTTGGATCTTATTAGACTCCATGTGGTGGCCTCCTGCTGTTGCAACAATACATGTGACCCTCTTGGTGCAGGCATCCTCTGAGCTCCGTTGATGACTAGAGATGCTGCAGCAGACATTGTCAAGCTCATCTGAATCTCCAAGGTTTCCAGCAGCAGTAGGAGAAGAAGAAGTCGGGACTTCTTCTTCTTCGTCTGAGAGATTGTTGCAGGAAGAAGAAATGGAATCTTGGGTGATCGTAGATGTGCCATTCGTCAAGGTATTCTTGGGGGGCTGCTGATCATGATCTTGTGTTGGAGGAAGAGGAACCACCGTGGAGATCGCTGCTGATGCTGCTGCTCCTTGCAAGCTTCCTTGCAGAGCTTCTTCACGCTTGGTCTTCTCGGATCCATCAGCAACAACGTTGTCGTCGTCGTCGTCTTCCTGGAGCTGCTGCTGCAAGATGCCCAGCTTGTTGAGACTGTTGTCGAGTGCACTCAGCAGCAGCTTCAGCTTCGCGGAATCATCTTTCAGCTCGCTCAGAATAGTCAAGCCCAACTTGTGATCATCATGCGCGCTGCTGCTGCTCCTCATCAGCCGGAGTCGTCCCACCTGCTGCTGCTGCACCTCCTCCTGCAGCTCCTGAGGAGAGTCTGAACACTTGCAGCAGCGCCGGGTCATGGAGGAGCGAATCCCGCATACATCCTTAAGCTTCTTGAGTTGGATCTCCGCCCTTTCAAGCAAACGACACAACCCACAACCTCCTGAGTCCGATCGCAGCAGCAGCTCTTCAGAGCTCCACACTCGCGCCGCGACGCTGCCAGACTTCCCTGTACAGTTGTTGTCTTCAACCTGCTGATGATCACACGAAGCCGGACTCTCAGGCAAGTGGAGGAGATCCGGCTCAGTAGCTGCTGCGCCTGATACTGCTCTTGGATCTGCACGAAGCTGTTTGGGTGCTAAGAATCTTTTGTAAGGAGCTGCAGCAGCTCTCGGAATGGCCGCACAGCAGCAACTGAGATCATAGGACTCGGCAACAGCAGCAGCAGCAGCCGGAGCAGCAACCTGGAGGAGGAGCTCAGTGCTGCGGCTCTCGCGGGACTCCGAATCCTCAGCTTCTTCCGATTTTTCAGACTCCAAGAGCTTATTGTACGTGGAGCTGACGCTGATGATCTCGGCGTCTGAGCAATCTGAGGAACTGCTGCTGCAGCTGCTTGCAGCGAGCAGGAGGAATGTGGTGCTGCTCATGGGTGGCGAAGCCATGAGAAATGCATCCACCATCTCTGTGTCGAAGTTGTTCTCATTGCTGCAGCTCTCCTCCTGTACAGCTGCTGCATCCTCCGAGTCTTCCGCATCCAGCATGATGGTGTCCTGCACATCCATGATGAAATCGTCCATGGAACTTCACAGCTTGCTTGCTTGATTGATTGATTGCTTGCTCTCCCATGCACAAGAATCCATGTAAGGATTCACAAATCCTTGCAGCAGATCATCATATGGAGCTGCTGCACCTCAGCACGACTGCACAAGAGACATGTACTTGTACATGCCCATGATCCGCAGTCAAGCTTTGCACAAGAAAAAAAAACAAACACAAGTTTTAATAGTCGCAAGCAGCTTGAATTCTAGAGAGCCTCTGACACATATCTAGTCCTTGTAGTCTGGATTCTGATTTTCATGGCCATCTTGCAAGTTGACAGCCCAAGTAATTTCCTGATCATGATCTGAAGAAACTTCACGAGATTCAGCTGGGAAGAAGAGCCTCGAGTGAAGAGCTCTGTACAATTTCACTCTGTGACCCACATGTTGCTTGCATCTGTTCCTCACCACTGTTGCAACAGGCAGGCAGGCAGGCAGGCTCATGGGTGTCTTGCCGCAACAGGAATTACAGTAGCTTCTGTAGAATCCATGCAATGTGCATATAGCAGCAAGAAGCTCATGATCAGGATTGATCACATCACAGCACAGATCACAGCAAGCTGGTAATCTAGTGTTCAAGAATATTATCATACATCAATTTGTTATGGAACCCTAGCTCTCCAAGCAATGATCCTGCAATGATCGTATGTTTTGCGAGTGAAGCAAAGTCTTTTCAGACAAATTCAACTAGTACTACTACCACTTGCGAGCCTTTTGCTTGCAGCATGCATGCATGCATGCAGAGTTCACGTCTCGACTGAAGCGATTCACTTCTTCTTCTTCTTCTTCCTGATTAATCAAACGCTTTTGAACAAGTCTGCAAAACAATTGTCCGACTGCATTTCCTGTTCCAGTGCTCGCACTAGTGCAGCGTGTGAGATCTTGATGCACATATCTTATTAGTATGTGATCTCACACGCTCCATAATCGTCACTGCAACAATCGTGTATACATGTATAGTCTCGTGGATGTTCTTCTGCATCTGCAGTTGCTGCAGCTGCAAACGACAACATTTTGTTCCGTTTCTGCGAACCGTTTGTTTGAGCAAACTACGACGCAAGAATCACATCACTAGAAATACAACCATGCAACAGATTTATGATCTATCAATGCAGATACATCGCAAATCACGAAACCTCGAGCGAGCAAGAATCTCTGATCAGTCAAATTTGGCCACAAGTTTGTCGTCCTCCAAGAATTCGTATCTGTCAAATCCATCTGCATGCACGACCCACATCCAGATCACATCATCATGGTGCCAAAACCAAAACCCTAAAACCATCTAAACCCCCCTTAAACCCTAACACCCTTAAAATCCTAAACCCAATCACAATCCAGATCCCATCATTGTCAAAAGGCATATGCCAGTGTTGGGCGGGTATTTGATTTAATTCCGGGTATTTTCTGGGTTCTACACTAAGAGTATATTATATATATTGATCACTTCATATTTGTGTTTTTTAAAGCCTGGCCCTGCCTCCTACCCGGGCTTTTCAGGAAGTTAATACCTGCCCCCACCTCTTAATCAGAACTTCTATAAGTTCAAATATCTGTAACCCGACCCGACCTGAAGGGAATAAATGCAAAGGATATCTACCCAAAACTTGGATTCATATATTTTTAGTATTAGTCTTATATTCATTTAGTATGGTTAGGGTTAGGGTTTTGGGTTTTGTAGTTTCATGTTTGTGTTTGTGGTTTGCATTTTGCATGTCTCCTATGTCCTTCACTTTTCAAAGCTGCTTTCTTTCTGCCTTTGCAACGTCCACTTTGAGCTTTTTGTTTATGTGCCATCAAAACTATAAATGCAACCTACTAGCTAGTGGAGATTTTTATTGGCAATCAAGTTTTTTCAAGGGTGCATGGTGAATCCAGAGACAAGTGAATTACAAAAAGGTATGTGGTTTTGAAGCTTCCACCTTGAATGTTTTTGTTTGCATTTTGAATGAAAGTGCACAATGCACATTGATTGCTTATTTTGAAGAAAATGTGTGAAGTAGCAACCTCCTTTGTGTTAGTAATTCAATTTTCATTTTCATCTTTTGCACCATCATTTCTACTTTGACAAAATAATATGAAAGTTGTGGTATTGGGGGAGGACAATGGTTTTCAAGATTTGTGGTGATTGCTGATAGGTGACAATGTTTTTTATTTATGATATTGGAGTCTCTTTTTCGTTGTGTTTCATTGTTTCACTTCTTTTGCACCTTGTTGTAAGTTTTGCTTGAAGGTGCGTTTATGAAACAACAAGGGTGGGGAAAGTAAATTCAACTTTCTTACGTTCTATAGTTATGTACGCTATCTACTTTTCTATTCCATCAACTTTGCCAAACAATGAAATTAAGCTTTTGTTTTTTTCATTTCATCCTTTCAACTTGTACCCACAAGCATGAAGTTACATGGGTGGGGAGAAATCTTTAAGAAGCAACAAATAATCTTCTATTCTTTTCATAAAGCTCTAAACCCTAAACCTTAAACCTCTCTTTCCAAGTTAAAAATTTTGTTAAATTCGTACACAATTCACTATTTTTTAATTTTTTTCTTATTTGGTTTCTTACTAAGCTATATTGGAACTATTTGTCTTGGAGTTGTCTTATGTTGGCTTCTTACTAAAATGTCTTGGAGTTGCATTGTGTTGGTTTCTTATTGAATTGTTTGTGATGGATTTTTCTTCGTGTCCTATGATGAACATTATGAGTGCTCATGATATCATTTCTAATGAAGAAATCCCTCCAACTTTTGCAAGATATGACAACAATAGTATTGGGAATGCATAAGTTGCTTGCTAAGGTGGGGAGCTAAAAAATCCAAGAGTTGTTGATGTTGAAGGGCATGATGATGCATACATCATTAAAACACACTTGGAGAATTTGTAGAAACAAAGGTTTTTTTGGAAACCACATTGTTTTACTTCACTCCCATTTTAAGGTGAACAATAATCAACCCATGGATCTAAAACATAACCAAATTATGAAATGTATTATTTACCACCATGATTATGCTAGTCCTAAAATCCTATTTATGTGCACTAAGTGTAAGAAAGGATTGATTGCATACCATAAAAATATTGGCATATAACAATTATGAAAAAACATGTTGATGTTAATCGTTCTTCCCTAATGAAGAAGTTGGTAAAAGAGCATTCAATGAAAGCTCCACTTGATCAAAAGGTTAACAAAAAAGAAAACTTCATGTTTCTTCTTCATCTACAGTTTTTAAGTTTTTTACAACTTCAAATAAATTCAAAAAAGATGATCCCATGCATGTGAGTTTCTTGGAGGATTTAGTGTTGTTTTTTATTAAAAGGTTTTTGCCTATGAAAATTGTTGATTCCATTTGGCTTTAAAGGTTGTAATATAAGGTATCCACATGTTGTCTTCCCATCAATGAAAGCTTTTGTTGAAAATATTATACTTAGTTTGGTAGAAAAAACCATGATGTTGTATATGCAACCACAATAACACATCTTGGGTTTTGTGATTGGTTTAAAAAATAACTATTGTCTTTTTCAACTATGTTTATAATTACTTGGTCATAAAAATTACTATGTAGTTGCAAAGGACATCAAAATGCCATGTGGCATCATGATTTTGCAACTATAGTCAATATGACAAATTGTTCAATTTTTGGATGATATATTATTATTTTTGAATTTATATTAATACATTTGAATGATTTAAAATTAAAGATTAAAAAATACCATTTATTTCTCTGACTAATAGAAACTAATAATGCTCAATTTATAATGATGATGATGTGGCATGCCATGTGTCAATAAAGTATTATAACTAATAATCAACCTCATGACTTATCACATTAATTTTAATAAAATTGTATTTATTGGTTGGTCAAAAGTGTTCATAATGTCAAAACATGTGACCTAAGACTTTTTGTCGTTTTACGATACTTTTGAATCTACTGTCCATCGATCAATCCTACTTGTCCGATTTTTCGGAACCATGACATGTCCTTCATTCGTCATCTTATGCAACTATAATGTCCAACACAATTAAGGAAATAACTAAAAATGTTTTTAGCAATTAGTGCTCAACCTAATGATTCATAACATTAATTTTAATAAAATTGCATTTATTGATTGGTCAAAAATGTTCATAATGCCAAAACATGTTTTTCACAACTTGTTTTATGCAACTATAATGTCCAACATGATTAAGGAAATAACTAAAAATGTCTTTAGCAACTGGTGTTCAACCTAATGATTCATAACATTAATTTTCATAAAATTACATTTATTGATTGGTCAAAAGTGTTCATAATGCCAAAACATGTATTTTACAACTTATCCTATGTAATTATAATGTCCAACATGATTTTTAAAACGATTAAAATTGTCTTTAACAACTAGTAGTCAACTTTATGACTTATGCAACTAACAAAAATGACTAAAAAAATAACTATAATCGCATAGGACCAATCATTTTATTAGTTAATTTTGATTTAAATAACCTAATTTAGTTTATAATTTCATCATAATTTAGCCAAATTTAACCATATATTGTTTCAATAATGAATTTTATCTTAATTTTTCCAAATTTAGTCAAATGTAACCTAAATATTCAAATTTAACCAAATATAACCTAAATATTTAAATTTAATTTAATTTATATTTGTTTAACCATGTTTAAAATAAAGACTATGTTTAGTTTCATTTATGTTAATTTAGCCATGTTTAGTTTTTAAAAATAAAACTTAACATAAATTATATTAATTTAGTTATACATTAACAATTTTCAACCATGTTTAACTTAAATAAATGTGTTTAAAGGTGTTTAACCATGTTTAACCAAAGTAATTGTGTTTAGTTCATTTATGTTATTTTAGCTATGTTTAATTTAAATAATTATGTTTGAAATTGTGTACCCATATTTAACCATGTTTAGTCAAAGTAATTATGTTTAACCATGTTTACTTCAAATAATTGTTTAAGCTTATTTATGTTTGTTTAACCATGTTTAACTTAAATAGTTGTGTTTGTTTAATTTATATATTAATTTAACCATGTTTAGCCTAGGTGATTGTTTTTAGCCAAAATTATTTAAAGTAATTATGTTTAGCCATGTTTAAATTAACTTATTATCTGTATAATTGAGATTAACCTAGTTTAATCTAGGTCTACCCTAAATTAACTTAAATCTAGTCTAGTTTAGTTTAGGTTCAACCCAGCTAAGTCTACCCTAGCTTAATCTAAGTCTAGTCTAGAGCTTAAGTAGTCTTAACTAAGCTAGATTAGGTTAATTTACTTTTAGGATAAAAAGGCCTAGGTTAACCTAAGTTAGGCTTGAAAGTAGTCTAAATTAACTTGATTCATTTTAAGTCAACTTAAGGAAACCTAGGTTAATCTAGGCCAGGTTGGTATGTAGTAGGTAGGTTGACCTATGTCAACATAAGGTGTCTTAATTTGATTTGAAGCTAAAACTTTTTTTGTTTAATAAACTTAATATTAAAAAATGTGGTAATGCCAATGTATGAGGACTTGGACCCCAAAGTGGACGTGAGGGGTTCAAGTCTTTGTTCACTATTGTCACAACTTTGTTCATTTTTCATACACATTATCTCCCATTTACATTTAGCAAATGACTCTTGAAATTTGAACATTTTGTCAAAATTATATTTTGAATTTCTAAAAATTTGAAGTACCACAATTTTTAAATTAAAAATGTTTTTCATATGTGGATGGTAGGTTATCATCATTTCAAAAAAATTCCCATCAAAATTTTTTTACTAAAAGAGTTTTTAGCCACGTGTTTTATAAAACTAATTTTGGGGTGTTAAAGTTCAAAAGTCCTTTACTAAAACCAAAATTCAATTTATTAAATTAAATGATTTTTATAAAAAAATCAACACATATACATCATTTAGCACAAATTTTCTTGATCAACATGAAATTAAAGTGCCATTATATAAATATGTTTGAAAAAATTGATAGTTTTTTGGTCGTTCAACATGATTTTCAGCTTGTTTGATTGTGATTGCACCTTTATATTTAACTATAATTTTTTGTTTTCATTCAACTTCAATACCATATATTCATTTTTATTTTTTTGTTTTAACAAGCATGAAATTGACAAGGAAATCAAGATTGATCTTTCAAAAGTAGTTCACTTGCACAATGAACTAGGACATGCAAAAATAGTTGCTTCAATACCTTTCAACAATCCACTTTGCTACAAATCAAGTTAACAAATTTTGTGGTCAATGAAATTTCCATTACAACTTAGACTTAAGAAAATTTGAAATTAAACAACAATAATTTCCAACAACTTGTGATTTGAGATATTAACATTGACCAATGCAAGTTCAATCCTTAACTAGTTATTGATACATAAATGGAACAATAGAACTAGAATAAGAAACTTAACCTAACAACAATTTTTATGATCTTGCAATATAACATGTTTAACATTTCACATGATCACAATAAAGTATAAATTGATTACTCTTAACCCATTGTATATGATGGGTTTGGCAAATTTATTATGGTGTTTTTAACTTTGCACATCATGGTAATGTTGATGATCTTTTGACCCAATATCATTTGTCTATAATACCATGTTTTTGCCTAGTTATCATTTTAAGACAAGGTTGAACAAACTTGTTTTCCAAAGAAATAATCAACAATTAGACAAGGCTTCCATTGATAATAAACAAAGGATGCGAGATTTAATAAACAATGGAAAATAATACAAGAGCTCATGAATTAAATTTTCTTAATTTATTAATTGAATTTATCTAATTGGAACAACTAATATTTAAAATCTTTAATACTTTTTTTTTTAAATGGTGGGTTGACATATACCTTATATGAGTTTTTTTTTTTTAAGACAAACATAACTCTATTATAGACTTAATTAGATTATTATTTTTACTCAACAATCAATATATGGGATACTATATTTTTACTCATGTATTTTGTAAATTCAAAGAAAAATGTTTCCCCCCCCCCACGCCCCAAGGTATAGTGGGAGTGCTAAGATTATGACAATAACATATTACATCCTATAATAATCAAGCCAAAAGGTGTCAAATATTCACAAAGGAACATTATGTGTTAATTTTTCTAACTATGTGCATGAAAAAGGCCATTGTTTTAGGGGTATTATGTGAAGGAACTATAATTTTTCTCACTTTATTATTATTTAACTTTCTATTATCCACACATATAAATCAACCTAAACTTAATTTAAATTTCAAGTTTACATTCAATTTTGCCACCATATATTTGTTTGAAGTTTTAGTTGAAAGTGTGAAAACTAATAAGCAAAAGGAGGTGATTGTCGATGGTTTTAAAAAATCATGCATGAAATGCTCAAATTAAGTTTTACCAACACATCAAGAAACATTTCAATACTAAATCACATTTCAAATGATGAAGACCATGTTTACCACCCACAAAGTTGTTACTAAACCTTCAGCTTAGTTTTGTTATTAAATAATCCTCAAAAAGTGAAATAAAATTTTATGAAAAAATGAAGTTAAAATGTAGAAAGTCATCATAATTATCATAGGTACACTCTGAATAATTTCACTACTCATATCATAACATTACAATAGATGATGGAAAAATATGTAAGTTCAAAATTTTTAAACGAATTCATTTTTTGAAAAAAAGCAATTATTTTGTTAATGTGGAAATTGACCCTAGGCTACGATATACACAATAGACATTGGTTTGTTTCCATGAGGAAAAAGATACCACAAAAAAAACAGATTTTTGATATCCAAAGTCAAAAAAAACAAGGTGTGTTTAGCAACCCAAGTTAATGAACCACCAAATTATTAAATTTGGAATTTCATCAACTCCTTGTTTTGACAAGTAAATACCAAACCATTAATTCTACCTCCTACACTCAAAACCTTCAATATAAATTACACCCTCTCCATGTTACCAATTGAACCTATCTTGCCTCCTCTACTCTAATACCTATAGTAATTATCTTGTACATATGTTATATATTTTTTAATTTTTCTAAAACTTGTTATTAATGCAAACTTTATATTGTTTATATTTAACTTTTTAAAAATAAACACAATCTGATTATAATACCATAATTTCTATCCAACAGTCAATATATGAAACCTTATATAGTAAGTTACATAGTTTTCAATCACAAAAAAAAGTTTCTCCCCTCCTCCCCCCAGGGAATAACCATACACATTCAAGGTTGTTACCAATGTTGAGCGGTTACCAGTTTGGTGGGTTAGAACCGCTAATTCTGGTTTCCTTTTCTTTGTTTGAAAGTTGCACCAAATTGCAAAAACTTGACAGGGTTAGCTTTCAGAGTGTTTAGATGTCACTCTCTGTCACCAAATCTACCAACATTTTCACACCTCTCTAGTGATATTTGAGAATTTATCATCTTATACTCGTTACCCTTATGATAACATAACCCATTATAGAAGCATCTATATGATTTCTTGAATTTAGAAGAAAGAGCAACATCATGTGAGCAAGAGAATGCCGACAAACAAATGAGTTTTGCTGGATTGGCAGATTGGGATAGCATTGGAGGAAATGGAGTTGGAATATGATGTTCACATCATTGACATCAACAAGAATGATCAGTTCACTCCAGAATTCATTGCTATAAATCCCAACTCCAAAATCCCAGCAATTGTGGATCCTGATGGTCCAGGTGAGCCTCCTGATAATTAGAGACAAT
>Ga0116229_10005781_pt1 | contig 20082 bp, 10 predicted proteins | sample S1TSphgellanicum_3_FD_87313 | JGI IMG/M metagenome (GOLD analysis project Ga0116229, IMG submission 87313) | Host-associated microbial communities from peat moss isolated from Minnesota, USA - S1T2_Fc - Sphagnum magellanicum MG | ecosystem: Host-associated > Plants > Peat moss > Unclassified... | reverse complement strand
TCGATTCCCAACTTTTAGTGGTCGGGAGTCAAACTGGCAATTTGACTCCCGGCCCTTCTTTTGCCCATAACTTGGGCTGCAGATGTCCAAATGGCTCATGCGAGGCCATTTTGGACATCTACACTTCGAGATCTTTCCAATGACATAAAAAGCGCACCAATGCGAGGAGATTTGACCCCTCAAATTGTCTTCTGAGTTTTCGAAAGTCCCAGAGGACTCCAAGTCTCCCACTTTTGGGAGTGGGAATTGCATTCTTGCACTTTGCCCAAAGTGGGGTTGTGACATTACATGTTGAATTTGTTTCCAAGAGTGATATACTTTTATAGTCTAAACTTTGATTGATGCATTCTAATTTTGAATGGCAGCATATTGAAGGTCATTCACTTGTATGCAATGTTTTATTGTTCCTTGTACATGACTTTCAATTATTTAAAATCCTTTTTCATTATAATGGAAATGAAATCCAAAATTTGGGATATCATTTTTGCCAAATATCTGAAAATGTGACATCCATTTTTTAATCAATAGTATCATCTACTTGAATTAACCTATGCATTTTTATTGTTATTTTCTCCCATGATGTTCTTTTCAAACATACTATTCTGTTACTTCAAAAATGCATATCGGTTCAAAAAGCATTTTCTTTATACAAAATATACCTCTTCATGTACCATAGCCTTGAAAAACGATGTCTACAAAGACTTGTTAACTTCTCCTTCCAAGGTTTCCAATTGTTGCCAAGTTCAAAAGTGTCTATAAACGAGTGAAAACACACTAAGGGTGAACCACCTTTCACCAAAAAGGTGATGTATAACGAATATTATAATACGTAGTAAGTTAAAATCTTGATGGTATTCTTTGGCTATCTTAAACACAAGCAAAAAAATTAAAATTTGCATGATAACACTTTGGAACTCAAAGTTTACTTTGAGTCAAACTTAATCTTGATCCAACAGTTAAATGAAGAGGATTGGATAAAATTAATGTACATACAATATATAATTTACAGTTTTTCAATAGCCATAAGGCCTCATGTTTGTGGTTCATGAAACATTACTAAACAAAAGAAAATTGAAAAAATAACGCAATGCCCATTTATAAAATTTCCTCCTTTTTGATATGGTAGTGGTTTTTTCCTTTTAAAAAATATTATTATGCATTTATTGTTCAAAAATGAGAAAACCACACATTTTTTGAATGAAATTTCTTCCAAAAACTTTAAATATCTAAATGGTCCTAAATTTAATTCATGTATATCAATATCATACAATATAAAAAAATTCACCCAAGAATTCCACTCACAACATTAGTTTTGAAATATATGTGCAATTTTTTCAAATTCTATGACAAATATTATTTTGTCATAAATATACTCCATACATTCAAATTTTTCATTGTTTGTTGGATCTTTTTAAATAATTGATTAGATTAAGTTTTAAGTTAATCAAATATACTTAAAACAAACAAAAATAATCCAAGATGTGAAGTCCATACATTACCAAAAAAAGTAATTGTAGAAAGATTATACTTGTGACTATAATTTTTGGGGGGCTTAGTCTGCTTATGTCTAAACTCTACTTCAAATATATTGAGTGAGCTAGGTTCCATTGGTGAGTCGTTGAGTTCGTTGGAACCCATTACGAATTGTGGTGTAAATATCGGGGTCATGTCTTCTGAGTCCATAGGGGCATATTCTTGAAATGGTGGGAGAGTATTCTCTATCTCCTATCTGAATTTGTCACTACATCTTCTGTGTGTGGTGGTGAGTTTTCCTCTTCCTTTCGGCTTCTACTAATGCAACTGGCCAATACTAGGGAATCCAACAGTTTGTTGTAAGTGAGTATTAGTGTTTCATATTCATCGTCTTTAGCGTCAGAAGCGTTCTTCAAACAATTTCGTAGCAAGAATGATCTGTTTATTCTCCTTTCAACTTGAAATATGAACAAGTAATCACACTGCATGTGAAATCACATTCTATAATTTTCATTAGTTGGGTGTGTTGGCCATGGATTGTTTAAAGGAGGTTGTCATAAGCTATTCAAAAACTTAGGAAAAACATTTTTATCAATGTCCCATATATCTTATAATCATGCAAGTGGTTATAAGATGCCTAATACCCAACCTTTTCCTAGAACTCTGCATTTATACTTTTCAGCTCTCTTCTATCTACTAAAGGGTAACCATCCAAATTCCTTAATGTTCAACAAGAGTGCCTTAAATAAGGATATCATGACATTGTGGAAATGAACAATTATACTCAGAATTCGTTTTCTTTGATTGTTACTTGGAAATTCACTAAAAGATTTTAAACTCTATTTGTGCAATGTTACAAAATTGTAAACATTTCCCAAAGTCCAAAATTTTATAAGGTTGCTTTGAGATTATTGTATTCAATGGCCTATTGGAAACTATCTACCTTTTTTTGAACCGTTTGGATGGGACTAAATACATTAAAACATTATAATTGGCAGAACAATTATGTTTCCTACTCATGTCATGTGTGTTGTGTGTAACATGTAATTGTGATAAGTTCATTGGCACTTTGGCCTTATGTGGTTTCACACCATTTTTTGTTTACGTTCCTGTTCATGCCATGTGTCCAATTCATGCCCTCTGGGAACTATTATTCCTATATTTTTTCATTTGTCTCATCAGCCACAACATCATGTATATGATTTTGATTATCATTTACTGCTTTGATATGAAGTTTTTATTAACTATCTGTGATTTCATATTTTGAAAAAATATTCATCTTCACACATCCATTGAACTACGATTCAATGTAAAGAATAGGATTTTGGTTTTTCATTCAATTTTTGATTCATCATTTTTTTATGTTGTCATACACGTTTCATAGTTTTGTGGCCAGCCCTATCATCTAACGATTAACCAATTGTTTTAAGACTTTGTTCCTCAATTATTGTGGAACCTAGGAGTTGCATAAAGTTGTTGTCGTGGATTCATGAATCTTGTGGATAACAAATTTTCAAGTGTTAGCAAGTCTTTTTTTGACAAATCGTTCAATAAGCTTGTGAAAAAATGCTTTGGAATTGGCTTTTTAAAACTCACACATTCTTTGAAGAAGTCCATTACATGTGTAAACATTTCCAAATTGTAGTCCTCCATATCATCCTTGGAAATGTTTACACTTTGTCTCATTATAGAAAGATTATATTTGTCAATTTTCACATTTGCCCATCGCCATGCCACCCATTCCATTGTTTTGTCAATTACTCCCTTCCATTCTCTTCCCCATGTTCTAATCTTGAGAAAATACCTAAAGGGGTTTAGCCTAGTATTATCTCTTGGATATTCCAACAGTTTTTTTGTCATCTCACAAATTCTTTCTAGTATGCTTGAGATTAACATGTGTTCAATCATAGATTCCAAGGTGTTTGGCGTGATAGTTGGTGACAATTTTCTTTTTGCCATTGGAGCAGATAGGTTTTACAATTGTAAACACACAATTGAATAATGCAAATTGAGGTATTTTGCATGCAAATTAGTAGTAGAATGAAAAAGAATGCAATTTCATTGTGCAAGTTGCCAAGGGGTTGAGAGTGAATGAAAATAAAAAAGAGTTTAAAGTGGTAAAGTGTCATGGGGTACATGATATTGTTTCAATTCCTAATGGTCACATACCTCTATATGGTGGACGGGTACTATTTGAATTGGCACATATCCTTTGGGGGATCAACAAGTTTATGTGCCTTTGAACTTGATGTAATCTCAAATTTTATATGGTTTGGATGCTGCAAAGCTAAAATATGAAATCCTAGTTCAAGTATAACTTGAGCATTTCATGTGACGGATTGTTCACAATAAACCAACATAAATTTCTTGTATCATGTTTCTTTTGTTTAGTTTTTTGCAAAACAAAACTTGTTGTGAATGTTCATGAAAACATTCATCCATTGTCATTTTTCAGCCCCATTTTCATCCACAAATATCGTTCATCCATGAGACATGGAAAAATATTCTTCCACATCACCAAATATTTTATCCTAGGTGTGACAAAATATTCTTTAAATATCCTATTCACATTGGAAGAATATTCAAAAAAAGATTCAATCTTACTCCCTTGTTCATGCTAACTTGCTCATGCTCATGTTTGCAAGCTCATGAAATAGCATCCATGTAACTTGACCTTTAAATTTCCAAATGAATAATGCAATGTCATTTTTTTGTATTTATGATTCAAGAATTTTTTAACAATATAGAAAAGGCTAGATTCATGGACAAAGTTTGTTATTTACACCTTTGTCCCAAATATTCAAAACACCCATGTTTTCAAAGTGGGAATCCATGTGAGAGTGTTGGGATTCACTTCTTTGCATCCTCTTATGAAAGTGTGTTTGAATCCAAGACAATATTCTAGATTATTCCCTTTGTCATGTTTTAGCCTTGATTGTAAGCCTTGGAACTTAGATTTTTAACAAGAATTGTTTACAAACATTAACAAGTTTAAAAGTTATTGATTTAAAACAACAAACACATTTATTAACTAGTTGTAAAACCCTACGAAGTTGAAGAAAGACAAGTACATTTAGTATTCTCAATTTGTGATCAATAGATCTAAGGATATCATTATCAAAATGTGGTGTGGGGAGCAATACCAAATTTGTTAATTTAATGGCCCATACTACTTTTGGAAAATGTTTGAAAGAATATTGACTCTAGACCCTATCATATATATGATATATATTGAGTGTTAACCATAATTATAACACACATTTTTTGGTGAAAATAACACTAGTTTAATAAGGGTGTGAGTTTTTGTCTCTACTTGATTTGGAATTAAGGCTCTTTTAAATTGGATCAAAGTTATTACCTCCAAACTTTAAATTAGTTTTACTAAGATCAAACAACAAACAAGCTCAAGCCATTTATTCAAGGTCTAACATTCAACCTTGCCCTCCTAAATTAAAAGCTTTTAGGTTGAGATCTCTCTTAACCCAAAAGCTTCTTCAAACTTTGGTCCACAACCCCTGCACATTATGGTGCAATAGTCACAAATTCATTGTAACTTCAAACATTTTTCCATCCTCGCACCTCAATTGTTATCCACTTCAACACATACATACTAACAAGCTCCACATGGTACCACAACCATTCTAACTCCCACGTATTCCACATGCCCATGACCACCCTCTTTGTATCTTTATTTCAACCAACCAAAATTCCAAGTACAAGACTTTACTTCAACCCAAATTTTTAAATGCCAAAACTCAAAATAAGCTTTATAATTGTCCAAACATTTTCCCTTCTCATCCCTCTTTATTTTTTCAAAGATATAAACTTAGAATTCAAATTTCGAAAACAAGTGGCAAGTGTAGATTCTACTCAAAATTGTTCTCTACATATTAACAAACAATACAACTTATACTTTTAATAATACTTATAGCACATTCATTCTATTATTTTAATCCCTTCAAGTTCTCCTACATTGACACATTTTTTGTCATTATTGTACTATTTTATTATTTCACAAATTTTGGATTATTCTTGACAATCAGAATCTATGATTAGATTTCAATGATTGTAGTTTAAAAAAACACAACAATTTCCTCATCAATATTCTACTATTATCTTTACTTAGAATTAAACATATCAAACATCTTTATTATAAAGTGTAGAAATCATAAATGAAAAATAGGAAAATCTATAGTTCTTAACCCAACAAAACTCTAAGCTACATATTGTGTTTTTATTCTACTCTTCAACAACTTGTTGCCTACTTTAGGTACCTTTTGCTGCTCCCCCCCCCTTTGTTGCTTCATTGCCTTGTTGATTCATGGCTTGTTAATTCGCTACTTTGTTTCCTTGTGCCTTATGTATTAGTAGGTACACATGTAACCCCCCCCACCACCCAACATCTTTCTTTTATAGGTGGAAGAGCTTAGAGCTTGGAGCAACAAATTTTAACCAAAGAAAGGTAAGGTTTTTTTCCTAATTTTGAGGTTTCTTTTCAAAATATATATATATATATATATATTGCTTTTGTTTTTTCTTTTCTATAAGTATATTGTTTTCTATTTTATGTTTGTTTTATTTGTTTAAGTTCGATTATTGGTTTTGTTTAGAAATCTATTTTTTCCTTTTGTTTGTTTATGTGCAAAAGTAAAACACAAATAATTTTTGGTAAGAAATTACCTTTATACCTTTTTATCATGATGAAAGAATGAGTGAGTGATTTTTTAAAAAAACATTTACACCTTAGATGGGCCATTGTTTGTAAATGTTTATTTTTACTATAAACCCTTAAAACCATTATTTGTGAATGTTTTTCATTTTTTTTGTTTTCTTTCTTTTTTTCTTGTTTGTGAATATAATTTAATTTCCTTATTGTACATAAATGGTTGTAAATTTGGTTTCTACATTAGTTTTGGACATACTTTTGTGAAAATTGTCAATGGAACAATCCTTTGCAAATGAAAATATAATCAGTGGTAACAATGACACAATTGAAATATGTATGAATGATGTAATTCTAAAAGAAAAATTAGACGAAAACCCAAGTGTGCACCCAAAAACAAATAGGAATCCAAAAAATAACACTAAATAATTAATAAAGATAAACCCCAAAAGTTACATGCTAAAAATATTAGAAATTGCATAGAAGAAATTCTTTATGTTAGGGTTTTTTTTGTGGTAATGACAATGCAAAATTTGATCTTGAAAATACTCAAATAATGCAAAGGATATCAAAATCCTATAATTGGAATAAATCCAAGAACTCAAGCAAGGAAAGGATTAATTTCTTATTACAAGACAAATGGAATAAACTTTCTTTAAAAATTTGGATGTCTAATACACTTTTATTGCAAAGAGGTTTGAAGAAGAAATGAACAATGTGTTGAAAATAACTAAAGAAAGATAACCATAAAAAAAAGCAAATTTATCGAAATGGGTAATTTCTAAATTATTTTCTATGAAAGATTCTTTTAGAAAGGAGGATGTGTCATAGAAAGAGTTCCTAGAGGACCTTGGTCTTTTGATTATCAAAAATAACTTACCAATTTAGTTTGTAGAATGTATCTAATTGAGGCAGTTGGTTCTACATTTATGTCCAAAATTAAAATTTCCTTCTAGAAGGCAGTTTTCACAAGAGATATTGTCAAGGTTACATTATGAAAAAAATGGTGTTTTGTGACTAGCTTCACAACTCAATTTTTGAATTACAAAAGACACTTGCAACTCATTGTATTTATATGCCATGAGTGCTAACTAATAAGTTGTATGAGTTGCAAAGTTGAAATTCACCGTATATATGGTGCAATTCATTACAACTCAATTGTAACTCTGTCAAAACAGTTCATTTTCAACTACTATGCAATTCCATTATAATTGCACCCATGATGTCATGCTGACATCATTAATTATCATCCATCTATTAAAATGTAACATGTGGCACTATGAAATTTTTTTGACCTAAAAATTATTTTCTTTCGAAATATTGATTTTCATCGTTCATTATGATTGTTAATGATTATTCAAAATTATGACGTGGAACAATAAAAAATGTCACATGGCATATTAATTATATTTTAGAATATATATGTATACCTATTTTAATAACTAGGTAGGTCGTACATAACCATAGGTTGGTAGGTTGGTAGGTCTTAAAACCTACATACCTATGTATTTACTTAGGACCTACCTACCTAGGGTCACATGTAGGTAGAAAAATAGAAGAATAGTTTTGAAATTATTTTTTTAATTTTAAGTTTTGCCTTTAGATTAAGCTTTTTTGAATTCATCCCAAAATGGTACTTGTATTTTAATGTGAGAATATGAGAAAACAAACTTTTTTTAATATAGTTTGTAACATGGGATTTGAAAACAAAACATATAATACACACTACACTAATTCCTTGTTTGATGATGTCTTTGCATGCATGTTCTTATTTTTACATTGTTTTCTAATAGCAAATTGTAGCTTTGCAATATGTCTTAACTATTTAGGTACGTGGTATTACTAATAACTTTGTAGACAAAAACCAAGCAGCAATGTCAAACTTAATTCTCATCAAAAGCATTGCTAACATTCCTTTTCCTTTACATTTCAAAGATGATTTCTAAAGCTTGAGGTAATGCTCCCATAACATTTTAAATCACTCAAAATGAAACACATATGATGAAGATATAAATAACTAATGAATATATATCTTTATTAAACTATAAGTAGTTGTATTATAGTCATAACATAGTTGTATAATACTACTTTTAGTAGTGGCGCACTAGTAGTTAAGCTAATTGTATCCATGGGAATCATAATTGAAAACTAGTTGCAAATGTGTTTTATAATGGGTGGTGGAAATGTGGACATGTGGCATGATTACACATATGTACATTTACCTAGTTGCAACATAGTTGTTGCTTTAATGGCACATTTACAATAGTTCTAAAGTAGTTGCCAAATGTAACTACAATGCAATTCTTGAAAAAATCAAACAGGGTTGACTACATATGTATGTATGATGAATATAAATTACCATATAGAAAACTCATTTTCAACTCACTTGCAACTATAATACAACTAACTGATTTTCTAACATGGTAATTTATTTATTAATGTACCATATTTCTAAAGGGATAGTTGCACATTTGTTGTAATACCCAATATATAATTGCACAATAGTTGTATATGAGTTGTTTTTTGAGTTTTTTAGTTGTGGGTAGTGTGGTTTTGATAGATGCGATTTCTCATTATGTTAATGGAGAAGACAATTAAAATGTATGTTTTTCCTACATAGGTAGAATGTCATTTTACAACCATTAGTTTTGACGTGTGGATGTCCAAAGGAGCTTATAATGTGTTTGCATTAGTTATTAATTTTTTGGGCAATGATTGGTAACCAAAGCATGTGACAATTGGCTTATTCAAGGTGATAGAAACTATAGGTCAAACCTTAACGAGAAATTTGATAGAGTTGTTGGAGAAATATGGTTAAGAAAGCTTTTAGGGCACTTGCTTTGGACTTTTTTTTTCAAAGGCATGTCAATATGACACACTGTAGAGTAAAATGTCTATAATAATTTGAAGTATGTTTCCATTAAGTATGATCAAGCATATTTGTAAAAATGCATGACTTAACCCAAGAAGTCTAGAAAGGGTAAACAAAAATGGAATAATGTGTGTGTTGAAATTGGAATTTGACCCAAAAATTGAACACTCTAATGAAAACCAAGTGTAATCTTCTAATTTGTAGTATTATTTTTTAATTGTTTATAATTTATGAACTTCTAAATTGGATAAGATAACAAAACATTTTTATTATTGGTTGTTTTGTAGGTTTGCTAACAAGATCACTATGTTTCAAGAAGCTTTACAATTTTGTTTTGCCATTGTGCTTAATTATAGCAAACAAATTGCTATGATAGTCATTGGTCAAATGCCTCCACCTTTAACTTGGTAAATTTCTCAAATTATTGTGAATTGTTTTTCTTCAATTGTTTCTGCATGTGTTCGTAACCAATCTTGTGGACATTGGCTTCTTAATGATGCTTTACACTTTGCCATTTCCATGAATTTGAAACTAAAGGAAGAAAATCAAGTTGTTCCTTCATTTGAAAGCTTTAATGGATGATGATTCAATTGTTCTTAATGAATTGTCTTTACTGGCTTGTAAAATTGAAAGGGAGGTAATTAATGTGTTGGATTTTTTCCTTTCATTCTTAAGGAAATATGACAATAGAAAAGCCCATAATATGGTCTCTTTGATGTGAGATCCTAGGTTTAAGAGTCTTTGTACAATACCTTGATTTGTTGGAAGGGAGCAAGGTGTTGTTCTTGTTGAAGAAAATGATAGGAAATCCTTATATCCTATGTTGATCAAATGTCGTGAGCATTTGCATCCTTTGGTAAGGTCAAATATATATATATTTGTTAACCAAAATATTTTTTATTAAGATTACAGTTTGGATACTTTTGAACAAATTACAAGCACAAATGAACCAATAGAAAAGTTTGTCAAAAAGGAGTTACTGATTTTTAGGAGGTTTCAATTGGATGTTAAGGACATCAAATGTCTTCTTCAATAAAGCATGAAGCAATTTTTCCTATAGTTGGATTTTCAACCCAACAAAATTGAAACAAAAAGGATTTTTTCTTTGGTTGGAATATTTATGAACCTTAAGAGACATCATTTGTGGATTGAAAATTTAGAAAAAATTGATATTTCTTAATAAAACTTGCCTAATGATCCTATAAGAAGATGTAAATGTCCATTTAACTTAATCAAATTCTTTGAAAGGGATATAGATTTTTAAAAGGAATTAAAAGAGTTTGAAAACGAGTTTGAAAAGGATAAAGTTGTTGAAGTGTAAAAGGCTCAATAAAAAAAAATTTGGTTTTTTTTAAAAAAAATGTAACATTGCTTATATGCTTTTCATTATTAAAAATTGAGTAAAATAAATTTTTTAATTTTTAATTTTAATATTTTGGGAAATTTTAATAAATAATGTCTAGTTTGTGAAAACCACCAAGAAATACCTAGTTGCTTTCAAATTTTTGAGAATTGACATTGTGAAACCCAACTTACATTTTTAAAAATATTGATACCTTTGCTTTGTGTATAAATTTTAGAGAAAAAAAATGAAACCCAAACCCCTTGTAAATTATTTTATGAAACCTGAATCTAGTGAATATCATAAAATTGTGATATTCACCCAACAATAATGTTGACCTCCTCCTTTCCTATTCCCCTTCTCCCCCACCCCTCTTTCTCTTCTACAACCACAAACGCACAATTTAATGTGCACCATGCTTCTTCAAAGTTGCCAAAATCTTCTACTCATATTTCCTCTTGCTAAACTTTTGTTCTTCATTTTTAAACTTTCCCCCTTTTCTAAAAAGAATGTCACATCGCCTCATGAAATCCAACCCCTTTTCATGTTCCCTTTTTTCCCTCCAAGTGCACTCCATTTCTATCCTCACATCACCACGGACTTTTCAAAAATCACTTTCATCAAAGCATGAAAATGCAAAACCCCTTTCAAATGTTTGAGGAAGCTTTTTGAAGAAGTTATCCCCACATTGCCACATGTCAATTCCTCATTCCTATGTTCTATCAATGTTTGGTTCCCATGCATTATTAATGTATAATTCCTTATTACTATCAATATCTAGGTGTTATTGTTGTCTAATCACTTTCAATGTCTAGCCATTATTGATGGTTGTATTTTTTGCATAGAATTAGTAAATAGTTGTTAACTTGTGGGATGAAAGGAAGTACTCAGATCATCACTGAGATGATAACCTAATGATCAAAGGATTAGACGTTGAATTTAGGAAAATGACAAGGATGTGTTAGTTGGTGTGTTTGCTTTTAGTGTTGTGGATATTGTGTGTGTTTGTTGTAGGTAAATTGGCTCAGGAGTTCTATGGTGAAAGCTTGCTTTGTAAAAGTTGTGAATGGCGGTGATGATGGAATCATTTTGGACACTCTTCATATTTTTTGGCTATGGCAAGCACAATGAAGGAAGTGGAGGGCAACATTAATGAAGAGGTGAATGACACAAGTGTTTAAAAGGAGGAGCTCTTTTTAGAAACTAAGTATATGGTTTCTGTGTGTTGTTTTTAGGGAGGGCTTTTTTTTACTTTGGCTACTTGGTAGAAAAGGTGCATAAGAGCGCACATATTTAGCAAGTGTTTGGCTTGATGGGAGGAATGCCCTCAATTGGTGTTTTCAAGTAGACTCCGACTCCTAATATATTTTTTGTTACGTATAAGAATTAAGTTTAGGAGCCTCCAGACTTAGGAGCATGAATACAATTATAGAGATGTTGGAAGTGATGAAGGTCAATAGGGGACTACATTGGTTAATCTGAATGAATCAACAAATGTTCAAGGGAATTCTATGCGAAGGGTGGTCGAAAATTTTGAGACCCAAGTAATTGGGAACTCTAGGGTATGGGTGTTGCAATGTCTTGAATGGGTAGATCTAAGGACTTTAATCATGTTGGGGCATCACTTGATCTCTGTCTAATTTTTGAGAAAATTTGTGGGAAAATCTATGGGTTAGAAGAATTCAGCTGATTCAAAGTAAGACCATGATCATGGCCTGTTGAGAGGATCCGAAACATTTTAATCCAAATATTTCTACACTTATTTGTGCTTTGGGGTGATCTTGTTTGTTGAATTAGGTCCGAGTAATCAAGGAGGCTATAAATTCATTAGGAAATTCACAAACAACGAACGTTTGCATTGTATTGGTTTACAACAGTAACACAAAAGGAGAAATACCAACATCAAAATAGAATGATGGACAATGGTCAATCAAATGTGTATGAAGTTGGGGATTTTCTTGTAATTATTTCTTTTTGGTATCAAAATAGTACTTTCCAAGAAATTGGGTTTGTTCATTAGCAGTGTGGATGTTCTAAAAGATTGGGTTTGTTCATTAGCAATTTGGATGTTCTGAAAGATTAGGTTTGTTCATTAGCAATGTGGATGTTCTGAGAAATTGGGTTTGTTCATTAGCAATGTGGATGATATTGATTGAATGATGTGTAGACTAGGAGACAAACCATTTGCACCATTATGGACTAGGACAAAAGGCATCAATTGAGGGAAGCTCAATGTAAAGATGAGATACTGGCCATAAGTGAGTTTGATTTTCCATTTTTTAGGTTTGATATTCTACTTGGGGAAGGAGTAGTTATTTTCAAGTTGTAGGGTTTCAAGGTGGTGAACATAATTGGGTTCAATCCAAACTTAGCAAAGGTAGGTGAGCTTGCATTGCTTATTACCCACACTAAAATGTATAAGAGAGTTCAAATTTTGCAAAGAACTAAAGATGGAATGGGAGGCTAAACCACTATTGCCCGACATTAACACAAATATTATTTTTCCTCTATTTTCATCCAATCTATTGAAAATTGAAATCTTTGAAGAGTTGATTCAATATTAAGATAAGGGATTTGTGGTTCCCTATTATTGCAGTTTCACCTTTTCATCGAGTTAAGTTTTTCTTCCTGGGAATATATACATTATTTGCTATTGGTGACAAAGTGGTTAGGAGTAGAATCCAAGGCTTTAATATGGAGACTGCAAAGAAATGTTAATGGAGGATGGTTGTGGAATTCTAAACATGAAGAAAAGGTCTAGTGTGAATGACACCAACTATTAGCTGGCTCATACACAATGATCAATGATGACCCCAACTAAGAGTTGGAATTATACTAAAAAAAATTGATGTTGAAGTTCATGATGGATGGCAATAGCCAAGCCATTGGGGAGTATCTATATTTTAGATAACGTCCCTAAACCTTCTCTATTTGATTTTGAAATATCTAGTTTTGAGGTTGGGAAACTTACTCTAGGTTAAGAGACATTTGTGTTCTGGGATCAACAGAGACTAAACAACATTATGTTAGATTCTATATGCAAGGGATGGAGGACATGTTTAGGGCAAGAAATAAGACAATTAGAATTGAACCTTCTAGAGTAATTTCCAAAATGATAAGTGGGAGCTTTGATGCAGAAACTAAATAGCTTAGGAGCCAATTAGAATGCATTGATTTTGCTATGGGTGTTGACCAAGAAGGAGCTTCTTTTGATCTCCATTTGCAGTAAGATTAGAAGTAGTAACAGAGTGAGTGATTACCTCAAGATGACAAGCCCCAAAGGTATGGATGAGCTTTTTTAAAGTCAAAATTTTGAAGATGTGCATGATTGGGTTGAATGATTGAAGATGGCAATTGAGGTGAAGGGTATTGAAAAATTGAATTGTTTTAGATTGGCAGGTTCAATCTTAAGGGAAAATCCAAGGAATGGTTCAAAAAGCTTGTTGCAGCTCCTATGGACTAGTAGGCCATGAAAGCAGTTATGATGTTGAAGTATGGCACAATTGATAAGGAAGAAGTCAAATCCAAGTTGGATCTAATTAAGCAAGAACCCAAGCAATGGGTTTAGACATATTATGATTAGATGGAAAAGCTATTTACAAGAGGCAAACTTGAGAATGCCGAACAGTGTAGGAGATTTTTGTCCCATTTGAAACTTGAAATCAAAAAATTGTGTGATGCAAGATCATGCCAACATGGATGCTCTGCTTAATGCTACATTGGAAGCTGAACAGATGTTGGCAAAACTTGGTGAAGCACCATTTGAAATGTTGAAGGAAGAATAAGAAAAAAATATGATTGTTGGAAAAATTGTGGTGGAAAAACAAGTGCAATTGTTGAATGAGTCTTTGATTAATTTATTGAAGAAGCAAACAAAGATTCAAACCAAATCCGGGTCAACTTTTATGGCTTCTACAAGTTTCAATGGATGCCATATTTGTAAAGCAAAAAACTATCTCGCCACTAAATGTCCAAAATACACTACCACCAGACCAAAGTGTCTAAAATGTGGGGGGTTACATAGGACAAAAAATTGTGGGTTGAGGCGTGGATTTTGTGGAGGTCTAAGGCATACTAAAGAACGTTGTTGGAAGAAAAAGGATCCTAAAACAAGTGTAACTACAACTAACTACCTAGAAGTGCTAGTAGATGATGATAAAACAATTGAAAACCAATTGGATAAAATTTGTGGAAGTTATCATGACCTATTTTCACACATTAGGGTACCAAGGTGAAGGATTCATATGGAAGCAAACATAGGAGAATAGGAAGGTATTGATGTGGCAGAAGGTTTGGCTCGAAGGAAAAATGCAAGAATCGGTTTGAAAAAGGAGTTGTGACGCATTCTTACACACCCTTAACATGAAGATATGCACTCACAAACCCGCTTGGAAATGAAACTACTATGTAGTTGTAGTCTAACAAGTAAGGTGGTTCAAGGTAAGTAATGGAATTCACTAAGGATCTAATGCGTTGTGTCCAACATCTACACATCACATACTAACCTAACATGCATTGGATTTTTGAAATGCTAATCTAAAAAGGAGCCATGTTACAAAATCTCATAAGTTTTCATTTTTATTTTTTATTTTTTGATCAAGAGTTAAGCTTTGAACTAGAAACCACTTTGCTTAGATTGAAGGAAAAAAATAGACAATTCAACCCCCCCAACTTCCAACAAGTGTAGCTCCCTTATAGCAATTCCAATGATGTTGAAATTTGAGGAGAACCTTTTACACCTCTCAAACTAAAACTGATTTAAATTTGACACAAATCCAACGGTGGATTTGGGAGGAACCATTTATTGAAATAAAAATCCAGATGCTTTGTCATGGAAATCCTTCCATGAACTCCACTACAACACCCTCTACTTCCAACCAGTGTAGCTCCCTTACAGCAATTCCAATGATGCTGAAATTTGAAGAGAACCTTCTACACCTTCCAAACTAAAATTAGTTTCATTTTAACACAAATCCAACGGTGGATTTGGGAGGAACAACTAATTGAACCAAAAAATCCAGAGGCTTTGCTACAAGTACTTGTTACACACAACTTCCTCCCATGTTTGATTCTTGCACACACCTTTTCCATGAACTCCTCTCCACACATAAGAACTAAAAAATTCTTCCTCACACTTCCTCCTCCTCTTTCTTTCTTTCTCACATACACCCAATTCCCTCTCCCTTGGTAAGCCTCCATGACTTTCCTTGAGCTTGTTCCCCTTGTCCAATGAAAGCTTTGAAATCCTTTGCTCCAATCAATGGCCTCTTCATCTTTCTAGAGCCAATGAGAATTGAGAATAAATTGTCATCAAATTGAGTTTAGGATGAGAATTCTTGGGCCCAATGAGACACAAGAAATATTCCATCCTCCAATCAAATAGGATGACAATCTTCAGGACTAATGGGATTGGAGGATTCATCCCTTCCTTTATCTTGAATATCTTGATGAGGTCTCCTGAGCTTGATCCTTATCCTTTCCGTCCGTTGACCTTCACATCCTACTTCTTCATCTTAATTACTTCAAGTAACTAACTACTAGGATACTTTATCGGTAGTAACAAGTAACGTCCTTGAATTCTTACTTGACTAATTCAATGGTTGAACTAACATCCCCGTGTACCATTTACTCTTTTAATATCCCCTACCTATTTATTTTACCATGCACTAGTTAACTATGTAGTACATAGTAAATTGGAAGTAAAATTTGCATCACAAAAAACCCCCACATATTTCTAGATCCGCCGTTGAAATTAGGGTTTGATGAATCCATTAGATCTAGGATGTTCGAGTTTTCATGAAGTTGTGCCGTCACTCCCACGCCTACCCTGATTTGTTAAATAAAAAGGCCTCGACCCCTTCTGAACGCAAGTACCATGTTGTTTGTACTACCTTCTTGGTTTTTGTTGATGCAGGTGAGAACTAGTCATGGCGGATGATGTCGCTACGCCTTCGAATCCTCCAGTTGCACCAGTAGAACAGGAAGAGTTTGAAGAAGCACCGCTCGACGTGATTGTTTTTTAATGGCCGCGCGAAGAAGAACTGCCTAGGCGAGTGGTGCGCACTCGAGTCGATCGTTCGACATGGGATCGTCGATTGTCTCCTAACCCACATGCTTTAACAATATATTTAAAATTAGTTCCTGCTCGTGGAGCCGCGCCAAAAAGGTTTGAAAAGTGTCAATGCGAAGATGATGATGTTCATCTCCATTGTCGAACGTGGGTTCTCGGTGATGGCCATTATTGCTGGCTACGAGGGCCAATCAACCCCCTTCCCATGGAACACCGAGCCGAATACCTCGCTTGCACCATTCGTCGCATTCTAGACTTTTTGCAATTGTGATCTATCCTTTAAGTCGGTTATAAAGTTATAATTCACCTGAAGCTACTCAGGCGAAAATGTTATTACTTAAGTTTGATTTGATTCTATTTAAAATTCTGATAAAAATGAAACTAAATAAAGATGTATTAGGACTACATCCTAAAAATCTTACAAGTACATCATTAGTGCTTGAAAATTCTTCTATAGACTAACTTAACCTTGTCATGGCAAAATGCTATTGTTAATTATGGGCTTGTATTCCCTATATATCAATAAATCACATCTAATTATACATCCCCTTTCCCTTCTCTGCAACATAAAAAGGATAATGTACTTTAAAAGGGTTACTAAGTGCTTAACTGATTAAGCGCTACATCAATTGAAATAAAGAAGTACTATATGCCTAGAAATATCACAAAAGCTGATTCAACTATTAATAATCACTACTTGGAAGCTTATAAGCATTCAAATCATTAGTACTAAGGAAAATTACGGAACGAAAGCTTAACTAATTGTTGAACTATAATCCATGGCTCACAAGAATCTATAGTCAAATCTAAAATTATGACACACTTTATCAAAAGTGAGATATCTCTTACACCTATGGAGACCATCTTAGCCATTCCAGGAAAATTGGAGTATCTGGAAGGGTTGGTCAAATTGGCAAGGAGGCGTAAAAATGAAGAACACATGACTGTTCCAACAAATTCAATGGCTTAACAATTACCCATTATATGTCATATTAACATCAACAAAAACCACAAGAATAATACACTACACATGTTGGTAGGAATCAACAACTACATTGTGGAAAGGCTGGTCAATATTAAGGTGTCAATGTCTGTGTTAGCAGTTGCTGTAATAAAGGAGTTAGGAATCATGCATTTGGTAACTAGATTTGAATCCTATAAAACCGCCTTAGGTGTGGTGACACAAGCACTTGAAAGGATTGGGTGAAAGCACACTAGGGTGGAATACTTTCCAACATATGTGTAGTCCATATTAGTGTAAAAATAAAAATCCATTTTACATTATAGCTGAATATATTATAGTACACAAGTCATATGGCAAGGTTAGACAATTTTTTTTACTTTTAAACTTTATCAATTGTAGATAATTGTGTCAAAAATTTACATTTAAAAAATGAGAATTGGAATTATTAATTCAAATTAATAAAATAAAAATAAAAATATTCATATTTTTATTGTATATCTCAATTTATGGTTTCAAAATCTTTCAAAATTATCTTCCTTTGTATCAATGGCATCACACTACTTTTTATGCTTTAAAAAATCATTCAATTAAGCATTTTAGTAAATATAATGAGTCCATAATCATATGATATGGATTGTGATGCATGGTTTTTGACATTTCAAAAGTCAAATATGTTATGGTGACTCAAAATCTATTCATGAAATTCATACAAGGTGATCATATCACATGTAATATTATTTTTTGAGTCCTTTTCACATATTATCCATTTTGTTCCATGACCCATGATTGATAATCTAACAAATTGTGATAAGATTATGTACTCCACCTTAGTGTGTTTTCACCTTATTAAAGGTTTACCTATCTAGATTGGAGAAACTAGTTGTAGCATGGTGTTTATGGTTGTTGACACATACAACTACAATGTGCTATTGGGACTTGATTTTTTAATCAAAATTGGTGCAATTGTGGACATTGAGAGAGACTTGATTCATGTCTTACAAGGTCTTGGTTCTGATGTGCAAGTACTTCCACTTAACATGGTTAATATGCTGTAGTTGGTTGTGGAACAATCAAACCATTCTAAAAGATCCACCAACTAAGTAATTCTTGAGTTTTCCCATTTGAACATAGTTGACAAGATGGAACAAATGGAGCCAATTTAGGATTTTGGAAGCTGGGAAAAAACAAAGGAGAGGGTCTTAGATGAAAACCAATTCGAAGATGACTTTGAGTCTAAATCTAGCTCAGATGAAGAGGCAATGGCTAACCTAATGATAAGAAACAAAAGGCTACAACTGATTATGTAAGAAGAACATGAACATATTGCAAAACTTGGAAATCACAGATTAAATGACCTATTTAGGTCCGAGGCTCTTCATAATTAGTACATAAATTTGGTTATGGAAGAACATGTTAATGAATTCATGAATGAACCAATCCTTGAAGAGGATGACTATGAGGACTGGTTGAAGTGGGCAACCCATAAATAATAGTAAAACATGTGTGAGTTTGAAGGATCCAAGGACATGGAAATACCATCTATGTTCCAATTGGGAGATGTCAATAATGAGCAACAAGGTATCAAATCTAATCCTAACAATGTTGGTGAAGGAGAATGGGAGTAGATAAAGAGATTAATCAAGGTGGATCTTGATCTGCATCAAGACAAGGGCAGTGAACACTGACAAGTTCTAAAGACTTATATAGACGTATTTGCATGGCACGAAGGGGATTTAAACTATTGTGTTGTTGGTGAGCATATGATTAATACCCAAGGTCTACCACCCTATCATACTAGCCCCAACATGTTGTCCTTTTGGGAGGAAGTAGAGGTGAATTAACAAATCCAAGCATTGGTAAAGCTGGGAAAAATGCAAGCCAGTTTGTTAGAATATGCCTACAAAGTCACATTGCTTGTGAAAAAGGATGGTAACAAGCGTTTTTATGCTAACTATTAACCATTGAACACTCAAACTTGGAGGGATGCATACCCTATGCCATTAATTGATGATGTTTTGAACCAAATGGGCTTTGTAGAATGGTTCACAACTTTGGGTTTGTAGAGTGGTTTTTGGCAGATTAGGATGAACTCTAATGATGTAAAGAAGACAACTATTCATCACCAAAACATGCCTATATGAATGGCTTGTAATGCATCTGGGTTAAAAAATGCAACTAGCACTTTCTCAAGGACAATGATGAACATTTTTTTGGAATGGTTACAACAATTTATGAAGGTTTTTGTGGATGACCTTAATATCCACAAAATCACCTGGGAAGATCATATCAACCCTATCTGTATGGTGTTACAACGTCTTAAGGATGTAAATTTAAAGTTTAATCCCAATAAATGTGCGTTCTCTACCAAAAAATCAGTTTTTGGGACATGTGGTTGGGAATGTAGGCATTCGACCTAACCCAAACAAGGTTAAAACTATAGTAGAATTTCCTATCCCCAGAACAATAACCAACATACGAACATTTAGGATTGACATCTACTTCGCAATTACATCTGAAGTTATGCAAATATTGCTACCCCCCTATTTGAGATGATGAAGAGGCATGCAACATTTTAGTGGACCACAAATTGTCAAAAAACATTTTATCAACTCAAGCAAGCATTGGTTTCAACTCCAGTCTTTGCAAGGCCGGACTTCTGTAAAACATTTATTTTAGATGTTGACTGGTTTGCAAAAGG
>Ga0116229_10005779_pt1 | contig 20084 bp, 19 predicted proteins | sample S1TSphgellanicum_3_FD_87313 | JGI IMG/M metagenome (GOLD analysis project Ga0116229, IMG submission 87313) | Host-associated microbial communities from peat moss isolated from Minnesota, USA - S1T2_Fc - Sphagnum magellanicum MG | ecosystem: Host-associated > Plants > Peat moss > Unclassified... | reverse complement strand
CCCCCCCCCCCCCCCCCCCCCCACAACACAATTTTGTTTTCCCACATTATTAAGCTCTACTTGCGGAAGATTTTTCAAATTGTTTCCATTAAAATAATAATAGGTCAACACTAAAAACACTTTTCCTAATAATAATAATAATAATAATAATGATATTGCATATTCAAGGTATGTACTATGTGGATTGCATGCTCATTTTCTTTAATGGATATCGTGTTGTGTGTGTGTGTATGTCCGGATGTACACGTGAGGTTTTTATTTTCATTCAAAATGGAGATCGTGTATGATGTGCACCCATGTTTTCAAAGTCCAAATCCACAAAAAAGGAACCCAAAAAGAAAGACCATCGAGTTGCCACTTCAAATACGACAAGACGTAAAAAACGATGACATCTTCACCATAATTTGTCCTAATTCCATAGACCCACGATATAGCCTACAAGCATGCATTGAGGGAAGGCTCATCCAAGAGGAGCTCGTGGAGGACTCTCGGGCTCAAAAAAAAAACCAAATTCGGACAAGCGACATTATTTAAAAACTAGATCTACCAAAGAAGTGTGGTACCATATCACTAACTTGGGGTGGGGTTGGGGTTGAGGGTGGGGTTGGGGGTTGGGGGGGGGTTTCAGCTTCCAGATGTCCATGTTTGTCCAAAACGGAAACTTTGTGTGCTCACAAAGCCATCACCGAATGATATAATAAAAATACTACTAATACTTTGTTGTGAGAATGTTCGAAAGTCATGAAAGCTATGACTCCGATCACAATGGCGGACGTTTTAGAAGCTTCGGCTACTAGAACCACCAGCTACCAACCCCTCCCCCACCCCCCCCCTTCCCCCAAAAAAAAACAATTTCCAACTCTTTCTGACCCATGTAGTCAGCGGTTAGCGTATTGGGGGTTATCTTTCTGACCCAGGTGCCAAAAGCATATGCGTGTGCAGCAAGTTACCTTAGAAGACCTGGATCAAGACCTCACTTTGCTCTCGAGTCTCAAACTCACAGATGTTATTATTATGTGTGTAACTTGGGATCTGGACCTCGTTTCGGGACCTAGATTTTAAGGCCTGGAAAGCAATTCGGTTGTTTCAGTTGGACTAGTGTGCCCTGTGCCATTGGCCCAAGTGTTACCACCGTCCTCAACTGATTTTTCCTTCCAAAACCTGGTTTTTTGGAATTTATTTGAATTTTCAGCAGCAGAAATCATTTAAAAAATCAATATCTCCCATATTCTGAATCCAAAAATCTTACCAAAGAAATTACATTAAATCCTTCTCATCAAGATCTTTCCAACAACACCAAAGACACATTATTCCAATTCCTCCAAAATTTTCAGTTACAATTTAATTTAATTTAATTTAATTTTCATTGAAAAAATAATGCAATATATTCAAAAAACTTATACACCGCAAGTTCAAACACCATGAAATGAAACCAAGCCAATGCACCTCTCCTCCTCAAGAGCTTTCCAAAGACACCAAAGTAGCATCTCAGTTCAGTGGATCTCATAAGTACAAAAACAAAACAAAACAAACTACCCTCCTTCATGGATAGATTGGAAACCGAGCCTGGAGAGGCCCCCCCCCCCACCAAGTCCACCCGGAATGTTCTCACCCGATGATGTCTGGTAGTCGAAACTGGAATTTTTGGTATTTGGTACTGAAACTGACCCTTAGATTCCTCCGCCCCCACCCCCACCCCAGCCCCCCGCAAGCAACCTAAGCTCCTCCACCCGGAATGTTCTCACCCGGTGTCTGTTGTGTATCCAGTATCCATCCACCTGGACTGTCACCCGGCCCGATTCCACCCGAGGTTTTCTCCCCCGGTGCCGGCTGTGTACATACCGGCGTTTTTTTTTTTTTTTAAAATTTTTTATTTCAAAATTTTTGAGATTTTTTAATTAGCAAAACTAGTCGAATTTACACTAAATTTTTTTTATTTAAAAACTCAATTTTTTTCTCAATTTCGCCCCCAAAAAAAACACGGGTGCTAGCCACCCGCCCAATGCACCCGGACTGTCACCCGGCGCGGGTCGCAGCAGGCGCGCTGAAAAGCAAACGCAGCAGCGTTGTCCGTTGCTGCAGGCAGCGTCTTTTGTGCTGCGGATGTTGCAGCGTCTTTTGCGGTTGCTGTTGCCTCTGCGGCGTAGGATTGCAGAAGAATCCCACGATATAAGGACCTGGATTGCTGCTAGGTATTGTTGTGAAGTTGCAGCTGAGAAAGGCGAAGAGGTGAATCCCGCACTCATCGTTTTCCAAAGGACCAAACAGCGGTCAAGAAAACCAAAAAAACTTGCTGCTGCTTGGAGGAGGAGGAGAGAGATCAATCATCACAGTACGTCGAGGTCTCTTGGCTCTGTGAGAGAGACAGAGAGAGATCATTGGAGGAGAGAGAGAGAACTTCTTCGTATTTGTCGGTTTGATGCCGGAAGATTGAGAATTGGTGACTTTTTTGTTGTCGTTGTGTGTGTGTTTTTTGTGTCAATCTCATGCGGATCTGCAAAGCTTTGTGTCGTGGAGAATGTGGAAGCTCGCAATCTCGGGCGGCGCTGCCATGATGCTCTTTATGAAGAATTCTTTGGGATCAGTGCACTGTTGTGAATTGCTTGCCGTCTGTGTATGTTTGTGAGCAGGAAGAAAGCAGGCGACATCGAGAAGAGACCAGATTTTGGAGTTCACAGTAGAGAAAGCAGATTGGAAGAGAGCGAGAGAGGAGAAGAAGAAAAGAAGAAGAATTTTTGCAGGAGGCAAAGGAGAGGAACAATAGGAATAGACAGTCACGCAAAGCGCGCGACAAGAGCAGCGGCTGTGACTGTAATGGCAGACCATCCGATTCCAGATATAGTGCTGCCTATGCCTATAGCAGAAGATATGCTCACAGTGTCGTCTGCAGAGAATGCAAGCAAAGCCGAAGCCAAAGAGTGGGAACAGGAACACGAAGAAGGAGGGGAGGGGAAGCAGAAGAAGAAGAAGAAGAAGAAGAAGCTGTTGGGGAAAAAAAAGGAAGGAAAAGAAGAAGAGTACACTGTACCGTTTTTCAAGCTCTTCTCTTATGCGGATTCCTTCGACCTCCTGCTCATGGTTGTAGGCACCGTTGGTGCGATCGCAAATGGTCTTGCGATGCCGCTCATGACCATTGTCTTCGGCTCCCTCACCAACGCCTTTGGTAACAACCAGAGCGACAACAGCGTGTTGGTGCACGCCGTCTCTAAGGTCCGAGTGCCCTCTCTCCCCTCTCGGTCTCTCTATCTCCCTCTGTCCCTCTGGGTCTCTGCGTCTCTCTGTGTGGGCACTTCAATCCAGAGATCCTCCAGGGGGTTTGCAGCAGCAGCAGCAGAACTTGCAATTGTTTAATTCTGAAATGTGGAGGGGGGAATCATCATCATTGCATTTTGCTTGCTGCAGGTGGCCCTCAAGTTTGTCTATATTGGCATAGGAGCTGCAGTAGCATCTTATTGTGGTTAGCTCCTCTCTCTCTCTCTCTCTCTCTCTCTCACACACACACACACACACACACACACACAGTGTCCTTCCTTGCACAGAATATCTTCACAGGACGTGGTGGTGTTTCTTAGCAGCACTGGTGCTTGTTTTTTCCATGGTAGAAAACACTGACACCAGATGAGAGCTTTGTCACAGCTTTGCAAAACATGCAATGATTGAAATATCACATCAAGTGTTTTGCATCACATCATGTTTGCATCATCATAGCTGCTCTGAGCAAGTGTTTAGATTGTGTCAAATTTGTGTTTGAAATTGCATCAAGTTTGCATCATATCAGCTGCACAAATGTCAGAATGACTGTTGTGTTGTCAGGGGTGTTGATGCAATAACATACAAGTTTGTTTCTCAAAGCCGTTGGGTCAATCTTTGAAGTGAAATCTTCTTGCAATTGAAAAGTCTTTGGGGATTAGTGATGTCCAAATGTTGAATTCAATAGCAAGTAGTGCTCTGAGAGAAACAAAAAATTTGGTTGTTTTTGTTGGGTGGTGTGAATAATTAGAGGTCACGTGTTGGATGATTACTGGAGAGCGACAAGCAGCACGCATCAGAACATTGTATCTGAAGGCCATCTTGCGACAAGATGTGCCGTTTTTTGACCAAGAGACCACAACAGGTGCGGTGGTAGGGAGAATGGCTGGTGACACCATTCTCATTCAAGATGCAATCGGTGAGAAGGTATGATGAATCCTGAGCAAAAAACTTTTGCATAATCCTTTTGTCTTTTTTTCACAGATGGATCTGCCAGAAATCGTCTCCTCAAGACAAATATCTTCATCAGCCCAGGCATGTAGAGTGATTGCATTATTTTTTGTTGCAAAAGTTGACGTAGTTGGGATCTGAAAGGGTTTGGATTTTGTTCTATTGTCTTTTCCTTCAATCCTGGGGGGAGCACAGGTTGGCAAGTTTCTTCAGCTGATGTTCACATTCATTGGTGGATTTGCTGTTGCTTTCGTCAAGGGATGGTTGCTAACGCTAGTGATGTTGGCAACTATGCCTCTCATAGTCTTCTCTGGTGCTACCATGGCAGCAGTGATGTCCAAACTGTCAAGTCAAGGACAGTTGGCTTATGCGGAGGCAGGCACAACTGTTGAGCAAGTGATTAGTGCAATCAGGACGGTGAGTGAAGATGGAACTTGACCTCAAGATTATTTTTCTTCAAATGCCACATTTATTCAATTTCTTTTGAAGCACCTGACCCAAGATCTTTTTTTCTAAACGACACCACATTTGTTGAATTTTCTTTAAAGGAGTAAGCACACTAAGATTGACATTCAAGTCTACATAATTTGGTGGATGCCAACAACCCACCCACCAGCTAGATTGGCAAGACCTAAATTAACTGCTACACATCAAGGAATTCTCCATGGAATGGACAACTGTTCAATAGTTTTGCATTACAGTTCTCTGTTTGAGACCAAAATACAAGAGATTCCTTATGTGTTCTGTGCAAGTAAATCACTAAGTAAATTTATTGTCTGTGGGTGTTGAATTTTGGTCTGTTGTTGTAGGTGTCATCCTACACTGGTGAAAGTAAATCAGTGCAGGAATACGACAGAGCATTAGCAAAGGCAGAGAAGACAGGGATCAAGTCATCTATAGCTGCCGGGCTAGGCCTTGGTTTTGCTCTTATGGTCATGTTTTTGTGTTATGCACTTGCCATGTGGTATGGGTCGATTCTTGTGGCGTACCATGGACAATCAGGTGGCAATATCATCAATGTGATCTTTGCTGTTCTCACTGGTGGATCGTAAGTTTGTTGCGGCAACCCTATTGCCCCCTATTCCATTCCAAAATCATGCATGTACTCAGTTCTAAGAGACAAGAACATGTATTTGAATGAGTTTACAGTGTGATCCGTGAACTGTTGTTTGCTGCAAACCTAAGAATCTTACACTTGGACCTGTTTTTTTTCTAAACTCTTGCAGGTCACTTGGTCAAGCAGCTCCCTGTGTGTCTTCATTTGCATCAGGGAAAGCAGCAGCATATAAGATGTTTGAGGTGATCAAACGGACACCCACAATAGATGCATCAGATATGAAGGGAGATGTTCTGAAAAATCTCAAGGGAGAGATTGAGCTGCGTAACATAGACTTCGCATATCCGACTCGTCCAGATGTGCCAATATTCAAAGACTTCAACCTCACCATAGCTGCTGGGACCACTGTCGCCTTGGTTGGAGAAAGCGGTTCAGGAAAGTCTACTGTCGTGAGCTTGGTGGAGAGATTCTATGACCCTACTGGTGGTCAGGTCTTGGTAGATGGTGTGGATATCAAGCGTTTGCAGCTCAGGTGGTTGAGGCAACAGGTTGGTCTTGTCAGTCAGGAACCAGTTCTGTTTGGAACTTCTATCCGAGAGAATATTGGGTATGGGAAGGAGGATGCCAAAGAAGAAGAGATTCAGGCGGCAGCTGTGCTAGCAAATGCTGCCAATTTCATCAACAAGTTGCCACAGGTATGTGTACATTTCTGTGATCACAATACACCCTGAAGAATCAATGCAGAGAATCTGAGATACTGGTTGAGAATTTGAGACAAATATTCCATTGGAATTGCTTGTGCAGGGTTTTGGCACACAGGTGGGTGAGCGAGGGATCCAATTATCTGGGGGTCAAAAGCAGCGAGTGGCTATTGCAAGGGCAATACTGAAGAACCCAAGGATTTTGCTGCTGGATGAAGCAACAAGTGCATTGGATGCGGAGTCAGAGAAGGTAGTACAAGAAGCGCTTGAGCATGTGATGGTGGGTCGCACCACTATTGTGGTAGCACATCGACTTACCACAATCCGATCTGCCAATCTCATAGCTGTCATAGAGAGAGGTGTTGTTGTGGAAACAGGTACATAAACTCTAATCCCAAATCTCTCTTTTGCAATGTAAACTCCATTCATTTCTCCTGCACTCGACAAGAGTTTCTCATGTTCAGGATGTATAAGCTCTCACTCCTACCCATGTCTCACTATCTTGAAACTGGCATCTGCAGGTACCCACAAAGAACTTCTAAGCAATCCAGATGGAGCATACTCGCAGTTGGTTCGTCTGCAGCAGATTTATAGGCAGCAAGAGCAAGATGTGGGAGTAGAGCCGACAATTGATACAATTGTTTCTGATGATCTGATAACTAGGGGTGGCTCAGGGAGGAGTAGTCGTCGCTCTAGCTTCTTTGCCAGAAATAGTAACCATAACACTCCTCGCACTTCTTTGACTGTTGTTGATCGCACTGCTAGCTATTCAAATGGTGGAGGACAACAGGATGATCTTGAGACAGCGGCAACACCAAAGAAGTACAAGGGGCATGCAGAAACATCAATTTTCCGACTTGCAACTTTGAATAAGCCAGAACTTCCACTTTTCATTCTGGGTTCTTTTGCTGCTGCAGCGAATGGAACAACATTCCCAGTTTTTGGCTTGCTACTTTCCAATGTCATTGCTGCATACTATTTGCCAGACAAGCACACATTACGTCATAAAGCCAACTTCTGGTCACTCATGTATGTGGTGCTTGCACTTGGCATCTTCCTTGTTGCACCTACACAGCAATTCGCTTTTGGAACAATTGGGCAACGCCTGATCCGACGCTTAAGACGAATGACATTTGAAAAGGTGCTTCGACAGGAAGTTGCATGGTTTGATATAGACGAGAACTCCAGGTGAGTTTTGAGCTCTTGGACTTTACTGGGTCTCACTCCCACAGTGTTGTAAACTTTGCAATTCCAATCTCTGATTTGAGGTTCTTGGCTTTTTGGAAGCAAATTTCTTGACCAGGTTTCAATGTGTACTTCAAGTTATGCAGCTATCCTACTGCTGCTTGATCAGATGTACAACTCTCAAGTCTGGTTTTTGGGTTTTGCAGTGGAGCTATAGGTGCACGTCTCTCCACAGATGCAGCAGCAGTGAAGAGCATGGTTGGAGACACACTCTCCTTGATTGTGCAAAATGTAGGGACTATTGTGTGTGGATTAACTATTGCATTTACAGCCAATTGGGAGCTATCACTTCTGGTTCTTGCCTTGGTTCCACTCTTGGGTATGCAAGGATTCATGCAGATGAAGTTCATGAAAGGTTTCAGCAATGATGCCAAGGTCCCCAACTTGCTCAACCCTCTTTATCATGTGTATTGTTTTGTTTGTCTTGCGCTGTATGCTTTCTAGGGCCCCATATAACTGGAATCTGATTTTTTCTTTGGTGAAATTACAAAATCCTGATTGCATGTAATTGATACCAAAAATATGCACTGAACAAAGAAATCATTGCTAGTGGAGTGCAGGAGGCCTACCAAGATGCAAGCCGAGTGGCAAATGATGCAATTTCCAGTATTCGAACAGTGTCATCTTTTTGTGCAGAAGAGAAAGTGGCCAAATTGTATGAAGAGAAGTGTCAAAAACCACTGAATAGTGGGATTCGACAGGGATACATCAGTGGGACTGGCTTGGCCTTCTCCAATTTTGTTCTTTTTTCTTGCTATGGCTTAGCATTTTGGTTTGGTTCCAAACTCGTTGCTGAGAACAAAACAAGCTTCAGCAGAGTTTTCAAGGTCAGCAGATGATCTCTTTATCTTTTCTTCTTGTCCGATCCATATAACTCTTGTTTATCAACTCTAGGGTTCAATGTTTTTCAGGATGCTGGAAATGATCAAGACATGATGACTGCCAGAAGAATTTTAGGTTTCACATTAAACCTTGTAAACTGGTTAATCTTCTACCCATTTGCAGGGATTTTCCTTCTGAACTAGTTAATCTTTTACGCATTTGCAAGGGTTTTTCTCCTTAACTAGTTAAACTTGTACCCATAGGGTTTTCCTGGAAGAAATGGGAATCATGAGGAGAGAAGATATGTCTATGGATGCACTGATGAAGTGATGAATTGTAAAAATTTACAGGTCTTCTTTGCAATCACAATGAGTGCACTAGGAGTTTCCCAATCAGCTGGCCTTTCACCGGATTTGACCAAGGTCAAGATTGCTGTCAACTCAGTGTTTGCTTTGTTGGATCGTGAATCCAAGATTGACCCACTCGTGCAGGCAGGCAAGACTTTGAAAATAGTGAGAGGTGAAGTGGAGCTACAACATGTAAGCTTCACATATCCAACAAGACCAAGTGTACCAATCTTCAAAGACTTGAACTTGACTGTGCATGCTGGAAAGGTACAAAACACAGCTCAACCTATATCAGTTTCTAGAGAACATTTAGAATTATTGCTGCATGTAGCTAGCATAGATTCTTGCCTCATTCTGCTTGCTTTGTCAGTCAGGTTTGATTCAGCACAAAACCTGCATGAATGTAAGCTGGTCTTTCTTGAGGGGTGAGGGACAAATGGGTGGTACTTACATTTATATGGTGTGCAGACTGTTGCCTTGGTGGGAGAATCTGGAAGTGGGAAATCCACAGTCATCTCTCTCATGGAGCGCTTTTATGATCCTGATGGCGGCCGGATTTTGATTGATGGTATTGACATCAAGCAATTCCAAGTACGTTGGTTGAGACAACAAATAGGACTAGTGAGTCAGGAACCAATACTGTTCAATACTACCATCAGAGCAAACATTGCATATGGAAGAGATGATGCTGTTCCTGACACTGAAATTGAAGCTGCTACCAAGGCTTCAAATGCTCACAAATTTATAACCGCACTTCCCGAAGGATTCAACACAACCGTAGGGGAACGAGGAGTGCAACTTTCGGGGGGACAAAAGCAGCGAGTAGCTATAGCAAGGGCAATAGTAAAGGACCCAAAAATTTTGCTACTTGACGAGGCAACAAGTGCTTTGGATGCAGAGTCAGAGCATGTTGTCCAAGAGGCTCTTGACCGAGTGATGATACATAGATCGACAATTGTGGTTGCCCATCGACTATCAACAATCAGAAATGCAGACGTAATTGCAGTCGTGAAGGATGGTACAATAGTGGAACAGGGGAAACATGATGAATTGATGTCCAAGGAAGGCAGTGCATATGCTGCTCTTGTGAGGCTTCATCTATCAGCAACATGACATGTTGATCATGATTATAAGCCTATTGATTCATGGGTGCAGCTGATCAACACAGGTTCAATAGTAAATTATGTGGGTTCATTGAGGAACAAATCTTTGTACCATGATGTCACATGATCTCCATAAGGGTCAAGGCTAAATACCTTGCAACTTGTATACTGCAAATTCTAGATCACGACGTTTGGCCCAAAGCATGGCATTATGGACCTGCCTCCCCCTTCAAGCAAAGGCTTCCATAGTGGAGGCAACATACCATCTTATTTCAGGATGGATGGGAGGAGGGAGGGATGTTGCATTGTCCAATGGCAGACAAGCAAAGTGCTAAGTGCTTTGTTGCCGCATTTTTGCCACCATCATTAAAGTGAATTATGATCAGGTGTGGTGAAATGTTTTTGGTAGCCTTTGTGATTTTGCACCAGTATTTTAAACACTAAAATTTTGCAGCATTGCAAGCAGATGTACAAGTCCTTACAACCCACAAGGGTGATACATGCATTGATAGATATATACTTCTTCCACATATGTAGAATTTGTCACGCTGGCGACAGTTAGAGAAATTCTAACATGCCAAAGACCATAAGAAAATTGTTGGACCAATTTTGAGAATTTCTTAGAGCTGCAAAAAAGCGCAGGACACTTTACTACTAGGTGTACACAAATTTAGATTTGGAGGGTTCATTTTCATTTTATAGTAAAGCTTCATCGAGCTTTACCTCATTGGAAGTAAGTAACTATGTACCTGTCACTAAGCAAAAATTCATACAATGTTATTTGACAGGATTTGATAAAACCTTGTGCAAAATTTGGCTGTGAGCATCGAATGAAGAAGTTTTCGAGTTTTCGAGGTTTCTAAGGGTCAATGTCCATGTGGCCCACCCATTGACTACAATCAACACCAATAAGTGAGGAATAAGCCCGACAAGAAGACATAGTCACAAAGGGTTTGCATCATGCATGTCATCCTAAAGTTTATTTACCACATCACCACATATTGCTAGTTACCTTTTTACATCATAACCTTTTGAACGCTTGGCAACATAGGAGTATGCCATTGGTAGGAACCCATTCATTTCACTTGCAAATGCCAATAAATAAGTAAGGTTCTATTTTTTGCACACAACTGAATTCACATTCACCCCATCCACATGTCATCTCATCATGATACATTGTTGCTTCTACTCTCCATTATTGTAATAAGTAACATGGGCTTCGCATTGCTATGCACTACCATTGATGTTCAATGTTTTTTTTCTCCTTTTCTTATGTTCCCATATGTTTTTCAATAGTTGATTATTATTTATGTCAATGTGAAATTTAATTTGAATTGATATAAATATTGTGAACATGGAACTACACATGTTAATTTGCCTATTCATATCCATGTTGGTGGGTAGGGAAAAGGAGTCAAGGAATTATAAGGATAGGAGGTAGTTATTAGGAAAGTTAATATGAAAAAAGGTAGTTGTTATGAAAGAAATTAGATAATTTGGCTTGGAAATGAGGTAGTTGTTTTTGGAATTGTCTATGGACCACCATACGAAGAATTATGCAAAATCATTTTTTTAGTGACAACCATACAAGATTATGCAAAATCTCCCATATACTAATTCTTTGAAATTTTTCATCACTATAATTTTTAAGGGATATAATGAATAGTCAAAAGGAAGGACGAGGTTGAGGAAAAGAATTTCGTCTAGTGCATTCATAGCATGTGTGCATACTACATGTCTATTCCATATGTTTATAATTCCAAGTACATAGGAAAAGGTTCAAGTTTCTAAGAGGTGGAAAGTTAAGATGTAAATGTAATATGTTCAAGAAAGTGAAAGAAATTGGACAATTAGTGGCATAGCAACCCTTATCATGACATACATCCTCAAACATTAAATGTCAAGGGAGATCTTTTAGAAGGCAAGGGAAAAGAAAAGGAAAATGATCGAAACGACAAGGGGAAATAGAATAGGCTAGATAAAACCCTACTACTGTTAATAGACAAACAAAGTTAGTAGTGCCCACCCACAAAATCCTTGTAGCTCACAACCCAACAATTGGAATGGCAGGCTTAACTAAACAACCACAACGTGGACTACGCACAAGAACACAAAATATAGGGTAAGCAACATTTTACCCATATTTCCCCTAATCGTTTCTTTTTCATTCCGAGGAAATCAGAATTTTTGAACTTCCTTCAGGAACATCCCCAAAGAAATTGAAATCATTGGATTCCCTTGAGGAAGTTTCTAAATTTCCCCCAAGGACTTCCTTAGGGGAATCATTGAATTTTTCATGAACTTCACCAAGGATATCCCCAAGGAATTGAATCCTTGGGAAGAGTACTTTGTCCCCTAGGTGAAACTTGAGGATGACGTTGCAATCCCAATAATGACATCATTGGTGCCCAAGGATATGAAATGTGTTTCATCATCATCTAAGGGTTCGTAGGTTCATTGCATTCTTTGGTAGGCAAGACTCATTGGAGGCCCACTTAGTGTGTAATATATTTAAGAAGTGGAGGGAGGTTGCGGATAAATGATGTGGTGGAAAAGCTTTTGACAACGAGGAGATTTCGTTTGGTCTCAAGGAAAGATCGGTGATGATCGACCTCAATAATATCATTTGTGTCTTAAAAAACGACAATGTCACATAAAACATCATGAATATTTTTTTGAAATGAAACCCCCTACAAATTCCATATGATACATGGATTACCCATGTGAGCCTCATGAATGTGTTGTGATCATTGCAACCTAATAAATGGACTAGTAGAATCTCAGAATTCTTTGAATGGTTGGAATAGAAAGCTACTAAAGGTAAAACATCCCACATATTCCCCTTTGTGTATGGTTTGTAACATCAACTTTTTCAACTTGGTTGTCAACCCATGTCTCAAGGGAAAAAAACTATCAAATTCTCAACATTGGAACCTACTTTGTGTCAAATAGGAAAGGTTTGTTCACTTCAACTCGTGCCCTTTATCACACAAGGAAACAAAAATGGCCCCGTTCTTTTGAAGACTCGAAGTAAACCTCAAGAAGACTTGGGACAATGATGGCCATCCGCTTATTCACAGCTTGTTATGGATTAGACCCCCGGTCTTGACGCAAATAGGGACTAACGAATGCATTTACTACATGTTGAATATGATGCATTACTTCCAAGCTAAACAATGGGACATAGGTGTAATCTTGGCATGGGGCAGTGGTATACAAGGAAAGATGTAAAGGAATTACATATGAGAATTTATGTTTTCATAGAGGAAAAAATGACGAAATGGTGGAAAAAGCTTTCCCACAACGAAAAACATGAGGCTCCATTCAAATTTAACAATAGATTTACAGTTGTAAAAGTAGTCATTGAAATGTGTACCCACATTGGGAGCACCATTATGTACCATGTTTATAGAAATAAAATAAAAAAATTCAACAAAACTTTTTCCCTCCTACAAACTTGTTCTTTGAATGCAACATTTTTCCATGATATACACCTAACATGTGAAAAAGAAATTCCAAGCAATTCTTTTGGGCTACTTGCAAGTGGGGAGGCAGCAATGCTTAGGGTTTTATTACATTAGGGTCAAGCTTTAAACATTTAATTTCAACTTACACCTCAATATGCAATTTAATTATATGCACATGTTGAGTTCTCCATAGGGAACTCTTGGTCTTCCCCAGGGAGAGCTTAAAAACTCCTTGGGGAATTATTTTTGTTGTTCAAAAAGAATTCAGAACCCTCCTTAGGGAACCCTTGGCCTTCCTCGAGGAGAGTTTAAAGCCTTCTCAAGGAATTTTTGGCCTTCTAGGGAAAGGAAAGTTCAAAGCCTCCTTAGGGAACTTTTGGCTCTCCTTGGGAAGAGTTGACAACCTTCCTTGGGGAACTCTTGGCGGTCCCTGACAAGAGTTTAGAGCCTCCTCCTTGAGGAAATTTTGGCGTTTTCTAGGGAGAACTCAAAGATTTCCCTAAGGAACTCTTGGCATTCCCTTGGGGAGAGTTAAGAGCCTTTCCCAAGGAACTCTTGGGCTTCCTTGGGGGGAGTTTATAGTCACATTCCCCGGGGAAAGTTCAGAGCCTCCTCAGGGAACTTTTCCCTGGAGAGAGTTCAAAGCTGCATACCTTAAGGAAAGCTTAGATCTTCTTTTGGGAACTCTTAGCCTTCTCGAGGGAGAATTAAGAGCTATATTCCTTAGGGAAAGCTCAAAACCTCCTTGAGGAAGTCTTGGCCTTCCTTGAGGAGAGCTCATAGTTGCATTCCCCAAGGAAAGTTTAATGCCTCCTCTAGGAACTTTTTTCATTGCTCAGGGAGAGTTCAAAGCCTCCTTGGGGAATTCTTTTCATTGCCCAAGAAAAGCTCAAAACCCTTTCAAGGGAAAGTTGAGTTGCATGGATTTTGGTTTTTTTTTTTTGCCTACTCACGGCACTTTTTTGATGACATGCACCACAATGTTTTCAAAGACAAGCTAATAGGAGGTTAATAGTTAGTTGTTTTCATCGGGAGGAGTTTCTTTTGGGTTGCATGGGTTTTGGTTTTCTTCTTTGCTTATTCACAACATTTTTTTGATGACATGTGCCCACCATGTTTTTGAAACAAGTTGAGAACACGCGAAGGAGAAACCAAAACCCATCAAAGGATAATAATTAATCGTTTTCCTTGGGAGGAGTGTTCTAGGCATTTCCAAATGGGGAGATAATCATGCTTAGGTTTTATTACATTAAGGTTAAACAATTGAAGGAGAAATCAAATATGCAATATGACAATATGCATTCTCCAATTGGGAACTCTAAAAAATTGAATGATATATTTAAATTAATTTCCATACAAGAGGAACAATGTCCAACTTTTCATAATACAAATGCAACAATTATTGTGATGTGTTCCCTAGGGAATGGCAATAATTCCCCAAGGAAGGTTATCAATTTTCCCAAGGGATCAACATGAGTTCCATGGGGAGGGCTATCATCTTTCCCCAAGGAAGGGTATGGTTCCTTGGGTCATATGTCTTGTTCCTTGTAATGCCCAATCAAGTTTTTTCTTGACAAAATGTTCCCTGAAGGAGTATACAACCATTCCTCGAGGACGCAAAATATAATGTTTTTCATGAGGAGTTCATACTTGAAACAAAAATCTTAAGGTTGGTTAAAAGGTGTGGGCGTGCGGTGTTTCAATTTCATGCCATCATCAAAGTCAAGCTTCCACTTGAAGCTAAAGGAGCTTCCATTTGCAACAATAGTGAAAGACCTGTCAAGGAGGTGCCACACACTAGCTTCTAACTAAGACTTCAACACTTCCACCTTTCCATAGATGTGCTCGAACTTTGCCAAAATTTGAAATTACAAATAGTCATTATCTCCCACAACATTAAATAGAATGTTAATAACTTGTAAGATTTCACCAAAGACAGACTACAAAAGGGTCAAAAGAATTAATGGTGTGTATGATCAAACCTTGGATGACCCAAAGGATGTTAAAACCCAATTGTTTATAGTGTGGATTTGGGAAAAGAATGCCTTGCAATGTAATGAAACCACTTACCACAATCCCAATTCACAAACCGCATGTCAAAACAATAATCCCATGTGGAAGGTTACACCTCATCTTCATGAACACATCAATATATTGCTTGCATAGGTTTTCATTATGTGCCCATAGGTAATCATTAGACGCCCATTCGGAGTGGGGATTTTTAATTTTACATTGTATATCCTTGTGTGATTATGACTACACAATTGTTAATTTTGTGCTCTCGAACATGGGGAGATCCATCATGTGTGAACACAAGATCTCTTGAGCCAACCACCATGCGTTGGACAAATTTTTTTTTGCATGTTGATTACAAAAGAACCCTCCATGTTTGCACATACCCACATACCAATAGTGAGTGACCACATTGGAGATTAGTTGATGAATCAACTAGTCTAATCTCCAGCCTTCCAATTTGCATTTCATGTTTTTCAGCTTTTCCTTCAAGTTCCCAAGATAAACCTCTATAACCACATTAATGTCTTGGTTGGCATACCATATATTCCACACATCTATGCACCACATGCCAACTTTTGGTGCCCAATATGCATCAATGTAATCAAAAAATGTTTTAGCTTATGGATACTTGGTACGAGGTTGACAAAATGTGTTTAAGGCCTTTCTTTCAACTTCAACTTGTGTTAGGTGTATTCCAACCCCTCATAGGTACATGACATACCCCTTTTCAGCAAAGATTTGTGAATGAACCACAAGGTTAATTTTTTTTTGAAAGAATGTTTTAGCCAAGTTCGATGAATGTGCCAAAGGTAGAAGAACATGGTTGAGTGTGGAAAGCATGCCTTACACATGAAAATGATTAGGTATTATTTCTCTATGACCATTCGGAACTACTAAACCAAATTAAACCCTACCATTAATTTCCCTAGAAAATTTATGTTCCTTGATGGATTAAATTTACCCAATCCCCATTCCTTGGGAAATTTATCCTTGGAACCTTCCTCCCTAAATTACATTTCCAAAAACTTACCCCCTAAGTAGAAAATGGATTCCTTGAGGAAAAGATGGTGGTGAACTATATCCCTGAGAATTTTTGAACACATTGACACATAAATATTTGGAATTATTTTCCTTGGGAAGTTTGTTTCAATACATATATTGCCTTCCTAAGGGAGGGGCATCCACCCCTATCCATAATCGTCCCAAGGATATGTAGGAGTTATACTTACTTGATTGTGTTTATCTTTACATCAACATCGTCAATAATAAATGCATTAGGAATCCATTTAGGAAGATCATGTTAAAATTTGGCCCTTAGCAATGTCAACCATTGCTAAAGATCCACACTCTTGTTCCAAGTGGATATAATCCAAGCCATGGGAACTCCATTTTGCCACTCATTGAAGACCATGAGCATATACAACATGGATTGTAACAAACAAAACGCTCATTAACTGGAAAGACCATGTTGATCTTGAAAAAATGAACCATTGAGGGTAAATTGATGATAATACTTGTTTGTCATTTGTTTCAAAACTTATATCACAAGCAACAACCTTTTCATATCCTAGATCCAACATTAGTTTTTTTTTTGTATGGAATCTAGATGCTGAAAATAAGTTTGAAGCCAAATGATTCTAAATTAAATGGTTCTTGCTAAAACGAAAAAATGTTTTTAGGATTTGCATCCACCCAAAGTTTGACACTAGTTGCAACGTCCTTATGGTGTTTATACTCCAAACTAACATACAAATCCACAGCATTGTGAATATCATGTGGGAGGACAAAATGACTACAAGTCCATGATTTTCCATGGGATATTCATCAAAGTAGTGTTGCTTATGTTTTGCCATGATTTGCATGGTGGAAAACCAAGCTTAACATTGTCCATGATCTACTCTTTCATGGCATGTCCCAATCATGGTGCATATTCTAAGTGCATACCCTTAAACATTGTAGCTCAACAGTCGTGACATGGAACACATTGGTTGTCAACATGCTCCATGCAATAATAATGTAAAAGTCCAAGGTTAAGTGCAACATAACTCTTCCCAACCTTAAAGGCACATTGACAACCAATCTTGATGGATTCATTGTGCACTTGTTTTTCTTTTCTTAAGGCCAATTTCCCAGCTAATCCACTAGACTAGCTTCTCGGTCAATCCAATGCCAGATTATTCACCCATTCTTCCTTAGGTCCAAATGCACAATTGTATGCCAACATTGTGAATGAACTATTGATTTTAGGCACCTAGAATGAACCAAGAGGAACTAACATAACTTTTTTGAAAACAAATTAAGTTTCTTCACAAGGTTTTCACAAATATTGATTTCACAAATTACGACCATGGGGAAGGTGTTACAATTCAATGTACAAACATGCGAAGTTTTCGCTTAGCACATCAACTTGACCAAAGAACTTCACAAATATAAAATCAACTCTAGAATCTTTCATTCTTGCATCATCACTAAACAAGAGCGAATTACAAGTGTGCAATGTGGAAAAAGAAAACTAGGAGAACTTTCATTTAGATTGTGACCAAAATCAAAATACAACAAATACAAGTGGAAAGAATTAAAAGAGATTGCACCTTGCCAAAAAGGTGTGAATTCCTTCCGTCCATGGGGTTTAGAAGATTTAATGTTGTTGTCAACTTTGTATCAATCATGATAACATCAAGTGCCATCACTTCACAAACTTTAATTTTCTTCCCCCAAAATGGATGGATAATTTTTTTTCGGGGGAATTCAGTGGATGTTAATCAACCAAATGTGCCATCCGAACTAGATTTTATGATGAAATCCATCCTATGCATAACAATGAACTCTTCATATAAATATTATGTTTTGAAATTATGACAATTTTAAAAACATTCTAGGGTTTTTTAAGGAGAAAATGTGTCCTTAGGGATGGATAGGGGTCAGGGAGGAGATGGGGCCATGGAGGGGATGTGGGTGAAGGAGAAGACATTCCTTGGGGATAATACATTCCCCAAGGAGAAGATGTGAGTGTTTGCACACTACTTTGACCTGGTATGGACATCACAATGGCAATTTTTCATGTATTTTAAAAATAAAATAAAATAAAATTCATTGAAATAATTTTAAAAGGACTCACTTATCTAAAGCTATCATAATCAACCTTCCGAGAATGAAAAAATCAAATCAAAATTGTGGATAGCCAAGATGTAATGAACTTTTGAATTTTGCCCAAATTTTTTTGTCATACCTGCAAAATTCATGGATATGGACTTTTATCTTACAATGTGTTAGTTGTCTGTGTTTGAAACTTTGGGATATTGGATGAATTATGTTTAAAAAATTAAAGATCCATTGAATGAATGGAATATGATTTTAATTTATTATATTATGAATTGTTTTAATCCCAAAAACTACAATTATTTTAAAAGCATTTTTAAGCATTAAAAAAATAATAAAAATTCTCGTGTGATATTTTTTATATGTCTTGTAGCATCATAATTTGAAAATGGAAATGGAAAAAAAAATGTTACTTTCAATATCATTTAAATATTCATATTTTAAGCCAATTTTCAATTACACTAAAAAGGATTTTGAAAAGGGATTTTAATCCATTGAAATTGTGACACCCTAGCATGCTTTTGCCCATGTGTCCCAAGGGAAATGGGGTCAGGGAAAAGACAGTCCTCAAAGAAAAGGTGGGCTTAGGGAGGGGATGGGGCCGAGTAGAGGATGTAAATTGAGGAGAAGATGTGTCCCTAGGGATGGAAGAGATGGGGCTGAGGAGAATACATTCCCCAGGGAGAAGATGTGTCCCTAGAGAGATGGGCTGAGGAGAATACCTTTCCTAGGGAGAAGATGTGTCCTTAGAGAGATGGGGCCAAGGAGAATACATTCCCTAGGGAGAAGATGTGTCCTTAAAGAGATGGGGCCAAGGAGAATACATTCCATAAGGAGAAGATGTGTCCCTAGAAAGATGGGGCCGAAAAAAAGATGTTCCTTGGGGAGAAGGTGGGCCCTAGGAAGGGATGGGGCTCATGATAGGATGTGGGCTAGGGTAAAAACATTCCTTGGGAAGAAGGTGGGCCCTGGGAGGGGGTGGGGTTAGGAATATGATTTGGGTTGGGCAAAAGATGTGTCCTTAAGGATGGAAGAGGAGATGGGGCCAGGAAAAATACGTTCCTTGGGAAGAAGATGTGTCTGTGAGGAGATGGGGTTGGGGAGAAGATGTTCCATGGGGACAAGGTGGGCCTAGGGAGTAGATGGGGCTGGGGAGAGGATGTGGGCCAAGGAAAATACGTTCCCCAGGGAGAAAAATGTGTCCCCAAGGAAATGGGGTTGGGGAAAATATGTTTTTTGGGGAAAAGGTGGGCATGAAGAGAGGATGGGGCTAGGGAAAGGATGTGGGTTGGGGAGAAGACATTTTTCGAGGAAAAGATGTGTCCCCAAAGAGGTGAGGTTAGGGAGAAAATGTTTCTCGAGAAGAAGTGGGCCCAAGGAAAGGATGGGGCTGGGGAGAGGATGTGGGTTAGGAAAGATGTTATTCGAAGAGAAGGTGGGCTCGGAAAGGAAATGGGGCCAAGGAAAAGATGCATCCTTGGGAGATTGGGTATTAGGTACAAAATCAACGCATCTTCAACACCTTGACTTGGGCCACTCCCCCTTACCCCCTTGAAGATCATCAAAGGGGGAGTCACAATGTTTCGTCTAACTTCCAACCCCCCCTCCCATTCCTTGTTTTCTACCTTGTTATGTCCCTAGTTAGTTCCAAGTAAATTCCTTCCAATCATCGTTCTATAATGTAATGGTTTTAATGTAATCAAAGCCAAATAGAATCCCCTTCTTTTTGACAATATTCTTCCTTGTTTTCTTGGTTATATCATTTTCCTATGTCTATTACATACAACAATCCTACCTCCCTCAACCACTCCTCCTTCTCCGCACTTAACTAATTACAACCTTGACTAGAGCATATTCATGCAAACATCATCATTTGAGAATTCTAGTAAGTCTTTACATAAAATCAAATCCCACATCTTCAAGAAAAGGTTACAATGTAATGTTTTCAATCCTGAGTTTTCCACTTCTTTTTCTAATTAACTTTTAACATGGTTTTTACAATATTTTCTTTCATTACAACCTTATCT
>Ga0116229_10005776_pt1 | contig 20087 bp, 15 predicted proteins | sample S1TSphgellanicum_3_FD_87313 | JGI IMG/M metagenome (GOLD analysis project Ga0116229, IMG submission 87313) | Host-associated microbial communities from peat moss isolated from Minnesota, USA - S1T2_Fc - Sphagnum magellanicum MG | ecosystem: Host-associated > Plants > Peat moss > Unclassified... | reverse complement strand
TTGCCGTTCTCGATCAGATAGGCCTCGCTCGCCGAGAACACGAATTTACCGGACGTGATGTCGACCTGCCCGCCGCCGAAATTGACCGCGTACAAGCCCTTGTCGACCGAGGCGATGATCTCCTCGGGCGCGCGCGAGCCGGCACGCATGTAGGTGTTGGTCATGCGCGGCAGCGTCATATGGGCAAAGGACTCGCGGCGGCCGTTGCCCGTGGGCGCATGGCCCATGAGCCGCGCATTCATCTTGTCCTGAATATAGCCCCGTAACATGCCGTTCTCGATCAAGACGGTGCACTGCGTCGGAGTGCCTTCGTCATCGACATTCAAAGAGCCGCGCCGTCGGTCGAGCGTGCCGTCATCGACGACCGTGATTTCGTCGCTCGCGACTTTCTGGCCGATCCGGTTCGAAAACGCCGACGTGCCCTTGCGATTGAAATCGCCCTCGAGGCCATGCCCAATGGCTTCATGCAACAGGATGCCCGGCCAGCCCGGACCGAGCACAACCGTCATCGAGCCCGCAGGGGCCGCCACGGCCTCGAGATTGACGAGCGCCTGACGCACGGCCTCGCGACCATGCGCGAACGGCTGATCGCCGCGCAGCAATTCGTTGAGTCCATAACGGCCGCCGCCGCCGCTATAGCCTTGCTCGCGCCGTCCATTTTGCTCGACGATCACCGATACGTTGACGCGCACGAGGGGGCGCACGTCGGCTGCCAAGGTCCCGTCGCTCGAGGCGATCAGGACGATCTCGTGCACGGCGGCCAGCGAGGCCATGACTTGTTTGACGCGCGGGTCGATGCGCCGCGTTTCCGCATCGATGCGCATCAGCCAGGCGACCTTGTCCTCGTCGGGAATGGAGTTCAGCGGATCGACGGGCAGATACAAGCGATGTGCCGGCGGGCGGTCCCAGACCTTGACCGCATTGCGGCCGCCGCTGTGCGCGATCGCGCGCGCGGCATCGGACGCTTCGATCAGCGCAGGCAACAGCACTTCATCGGTGTAAGCGAAACCCGTCTTCTCGCCGCTGATCGCGCGCACGCCGACGCCTTGTTCGATGCTGTAGGAACCGTCTTTGACGATGCCGTCCTCGAGCGACCAGGATTCCTCGCGCGAGAGCTCAAAATACAGATCGGCATAGTCGACGCCGCGGCTCAAGACCGTGTCCAGCACCTTGGACAAACGTCCTTCGTCGAGACCCGATGGCCTCAGAATCGCGCGCTCGGCGATTTCGAACATGTTGGCGTCGACGTCCGGAATGGCGACGCTCATGCCGGCACTCCGGTCTCGCTGCGCGCGCCGAGACGCCTGTTGAGCAGCGCCGGAAAGTTGATGCGTGTCTCCGTCTGTTTGGCAAGATCGATCTCAGCAGTCACCACACCCGCACCTCGTTCGATCCGTCCCATGACCTGACCCCAGTAATCGACGATCAGCGTATCGCCGTACGTTTCCCGACCGCTCGTATGCGTGCCGGCCTGGGCCGGCGCCACGACGTAACATAGATTTTCGATCGCGCGCGCGCGCAGGATCGTCTCCCAGTGCGCCTTGCCGGTCGGTACGGTGAAGGCGGCGGGCATCGCCAGCCATTCGGCGCCACGCGCCACGAGCTCGCGGTAGAGTTCGGGAAATCGCATGTCGTAACAGACCGACATCCCCAGGCGTCCGACGGGCGTGTCCGCGACCACGATTCGATCGCCGCGCACCACGGTATCCGATTCGCGGTAACTTTCGCTGCGGCCCGGAATGGTCACGTCGAACAGATGGATCTTGTCGTAGCGTGCGACGCGTTCACCGTCCGAATCGATCAACAGGGACGTGTTCGCGACCCGGCCGTCCGCTGCGACTTTGATATTGATCGTTCCGCCCAAAATCCACATCTTGAGCTCGCGCGCGGTGTCGGCCAGGAATTGCTGCACCGGACCATCGCCATCGACTTCCGCGATGCCGCGCTTGTCGACATCGCGCAGGCCGATGAACGCGAAATTTTCAGGCAAACAGGCAATTTCCGCACCGGCGTCTTTTGCCTCGTGCAAGAGCTTGCCGGCGACCGCCAAGTTATCGGCGACGACATGACTCGAGGTCATTTGAATTGCTGCGACGCTACCCACTATGTCTCATCCATGTTGCTTACCGTCCGTCATTTGCTGCCAGCCTCTTTCGGCGCCCCCGCGGTCGCGGCATTGGCGCCGCTGCTGACGCGCTCGATGCTGGGATTTTCCCAGGTTCCACCAATGTGATAATACGCCCGTGCGAGGCCCTTTAACGGCTGTTTGAACACTTGCGTGAACAGCAGCACGACCCCACCGACCACGGGACCCGCGGCAAAGGCACCGGCGATGCCCGCAATGGGCAGGCTGTTGCCGACATTGCCCGTCACAACCGCGGTTTGGTCGTAGTCCCGGGCTTTCAAGCCGATGCGTCCAATCATGCCGATTTCCGCGGCCGGCCCTTTGATCAAGACGTTGTCGGTATAGGCATTGCCGCCACGCAAATCGAAATCCCCGCGCGCCGAATCGAAGGCCAGACCCTTGTCGGTCAGATCGCTGAAATCCAAGGCCAGGCGGCGCGGCAACGCGGTCAGACTCGCAAGGCCAAGCACCCGTCCCGCACCGGGTTTGACCCCCAGCAATTGGCCCTTTTCCATCGAGATTTGCACGTGACCGACCGCCTCGCTGAGTGCCTCGGCGCTGGGTGCGCCGACCCAATTCAGGTCGACATCGACACGCCCCGTCTTGGCGGAAATCACGTCGGGCGAACCCAGCTGCGCCAGGGTCGCCTCGACGTCGGTGCTCGTCAGGCTGCCTTGCAGACGCCCGAGGCCTGCGTCCTTACCGCGCCATTCCCCCTGGGCCGTGATGCTGAAGCTCGGGCTCGTGACGCTCAGCTGATCCAAACTGATGCCATCGTCGTGCTTCGACAGAGTCGCCAGTACCTTGCCGAGATGCGCCTTGGACCAGGTGAAATCGTCGACCGAGAAGCGCATGGCGGGCACGCTGCGCGGATTGGCGCTCGTGCCGTCCGATGACGCGACAGCGGCCGTTGCATTCGCAGCCGTGGCATTCACAGCCGTGGCAGTGCCATTCCCGCTCGGCGCCAGCGAATTATCGTCGAGTGCGATGCGATCGAACTGCAAGTCCCAGGGTTCGGGGGAACCGATCGCCATGGGCATCGAGATCGTGCCGGCGAGATTCGGTCCGGCGACGGCAAAGTGCCAGCGATCGCCGCGCGCCGAGAGGTTCAAGTTCACGTCGCGGAACAGCAAGCCGATGAACTCCACGGTACCGATCCCGAGATCGGCCGTATGCAGGTAATAGGTCAGCGGTTTACCCGAATTGTCCGGCGTGATCAGTCGCAGCCACCCGCCCAGATCGAGGCGCTCGATCCGGCCGCCGACATTGACGAGTTGCGTATCGCTGAACACCGGATCCGCCTCGCCGAACATGACCGCCGCGTGCGTGAGCCGGCTGCTGTCACTATCGGGATCGGACTCGAACACAAACACGCCGCGCAGTATCGAGCCAAGCCCGATATTGATCTGGCTGCCCCCGACGCTCGGCCACTGGATATCGAGCCATGATGGGAGGGGTCGACCATAAGGTTTCGAGAGGGGTTGTGGCCAGGCGACGTCGATGCCGGCAAGGCTGCCGGTCACATGCAAGGAGCGCTCGCGCGCGGGATCGGGCGCCAATTTGAGCACGGCATGCCAGTCGGACAAACCCTGCAGCGGCATGTTGGCCGGCAGACCCATCGCGGCATGCAGCGCCTCGCCGGTCAGCGTGCCGCGAATGTCCAGCTGCGTTCGCGTCAGCGGGCGCGCCTTCGGCGCACGCGCTTGCGCGCGGAAAGCGCCGCCCAGCAGTCGGCCGCGCACATCCGCACGCGCCAGTTGCCCGCCATCGATCATGAAATCCCCGTTCATCTCCGTGGCGGTCAGGGGCAGGCCCGGTCGATTCAGAGTCGCATCGTGGAGCTCGGCCTCCACCAACACGCGGCGATGCGGAAAATCCTTGAACGGCAGGAACAGTTCGACCTTCGTGTGCAAGCCGCCGTGTGCCTCGACACTCGAAAAAAGCCTGCCGGTGAGTGCGTCGACGGGCGTCGCCCTCATGAATTTAACGATGTCGCCGGCATCGCCGCCGGCGGCGACGTGCACCGTCAGTTCACCGGTCTTGAAATCGGGAAATAATGCGTCGCCGCTCTCCAAGCGCACATCGTCCACGGCGCCGGAGCTCAGCGTCGCCGTCATGCCTTCGTCGCGAAACTCGAGCCGGCCGCCCAGATCCTGGATGCGTGGCCAATGCGCTTGATAGTCGAGCGTCACGGCCGAGAAATCCGCGCGGGCCAGGAAATAACCGCTGCGGTCGCGGAACGGAAACTTGCGCAACGGACCTTGCAAGGCAATATCGGCATGCGACAAGCGCCCCGCCACGAGTGCCTGATTCAGCCACTCCATCGTTTTCGGTGCGATCACCGCTTTCGGCAGATAGCGATGCGCGGCGGCCACATTGCCGTCATCCAATTGCGCTGCGAGCGTAAGGTTCGGGGAGTCGCCGTTACGCGGCAGGCGGAGCGCGAGGCGCGCGTGCAGTTGCGCATCATGGGTCGTGAGAACCAGCCCTGGCGTGGCGAGCAGCAGCCCTTCGGCATTGTACTGCCAGTAAATGACGGCATTGGCGGTCTCGAGATCGACCGGCTCGGACCACTGCGCCGGCCAGGCGATGTGGCCACCCGCGGCGTCGAGATCGATGCGACCGCCGTTTTGATCGCCGACGATCGCGCCCGAGATGCCGCGCGCTCCGGGAGCGATGCCGACCGGCGCAAAGCCGATGTTCTTGAATCTCGCATGGACCTGCATCTGCCAGGGATTCTCCACCAGCGCGCGCTGCAGATCCAAATGGGCATCGAACCACTCGCCGGTCGGCGCGATCGCAAGCAGGCGTTCGCGCAAGTCGGAAGCCGGCACCAGTCCAAGCAGCGGCAGCAAGCCATCGGCGCGCAAATAATCGGCGCGCGCGTGCAGGTCGACAAGACCGGCCGCCGCGGTCCGCCAGGTCACGTCGAATTGCGAAATCGGATCGTTGTGCCCGGCCTGCATGGCACGCAGTCCGCGCCCGCGCAAACTCCACAGATCCTTGCTATGGGTCAGAGTCACGAGGCCCGCGATCTGATCGAACTGGGTCTGCGGACCGCCGCCGATCTTTGTCAGAACACGCTGCGCATCGAATTCCAGTGTGGCGGCGCCGAGCGTTCGGCCCTCGCCATTGGCAAGCAGTTCGAACGTGCCCTGCCCCGCGTCGAGATTGGCCAGGTATTCGGGCAACAGGAGGTGCCATCCCGCAAACTCGACGTTGCGCGCGTGCAGGTCCACGTTCCAGGCCAGGGACTCCCAAACGCCGATGCCCTGCGCCGCGCCGGTCGCACTCATGCCGCCGCCAAGACTTGGCGGCAGGCGCGCGGCGAGCTTGAAGGCGAGACGATCCGATTCGCGTTGCAAATCGAGATCGACCTTGTCGAGCACCAATTCGGGCAAGGCGGCATTCCAGTGCTCGATCGTGAGCCGGCCGCCCTGAATCTCGACGTTTCCGGCCGGCAAGTCGTCCAAGGTCAGACGCGGCGTGCCCACGTTTTGCCCTCCTTGCAACTGGATCTCGGCGGCGAGAGCGAATTCATGCGGGCCGACGCGCGTCAGCACGATGTTGGGCTCGTCCAGCCGTACGCGGCCGGCGAGGAGCTTGCCGCTGCGGAACCACTCGCCGATATCCGCCCCGATCCGGCCGCCTGCCGCGCGGGCGAGGACCCGCTGATCGTCCTTGGAGCGCAGTTCCAGCTGGTCGAAATACAGCTCCGGTCCGTACCAATGCAGGCGCGGAGCCACATGGGCGAAGCGGATATAAAAGCCGGTTTGCCGGTGCACCCAATCCTTGATCTCGGCCTGGTACGCGGGCACCCGGTCGAGCGCGAGCTTCAGAGCGAGCATCAGCACCAACAACAGCGCCAAAAAGCCGGACAGGCCGTAGAGCAGGAATTTTCCGAACTTACGCAGACGCATTTACATCAGCACAACATCGTATTGATCGACCGAATACAGGGATTCCGGCTGCAGTTTGATGGGCCGGCCGGACAAGGTCTCGAGCTCGGCCAACGCGGCCGAAGCCTCGTCGAGCAAGCGTTCCACGACGTCAGGATGGGCCAGCACCCGCAATTGCCGGCCCTTGGCCACGCGCGCCTGGCGCAGGATTTCACGAAATATCTCGTAACAAACGGTTTCAGGCGTTTTCACGAATCCGCGACCGTCGCAGCTTGGACAAGACCGGCATAGGACATGTTCCAAACTTTCGCGCGTGCGCTTGCGCGTCATCTCGACGAGCCCGAGCGGCGAGACCGAGGAGATATTGGTCTTGACGTGATCCCTGCTCAAGGCGCGCTCGAGCGCCTGGATCACCTGCTGACGGTGCTGCGACTCCTCCATATCGATGAAATCGATGATGATGATGCCGCCGAGATTGCGCAACCGGAGCTGCCGGGCGATCGTCGCGGCGGCTTCCAAATTCGTGAGAAAAGTTGTCTCCTCGAGATTGCGGTGGCCGACGAAGGCACCCGTATTGACGTCGATCGTGGTCATCGCCTCGGTTTGATCGATGATCACGTATCCGCCCGATTTCAATGGAACCTTGCGCTCCAGCGCCTTCTGTATCTCCTCCTCGACGTGATACTGCTCGAATACCGGCCGATCATCCGTCACGAGTTCGATGCGCGGCAGCGCCTCGGGCATGAAACTGGTGGCGAACTCCTGCATCTCCCGATACACGCCCGGTTGGTCGACGAGCACGCGCTCGACGTCCGCGCCCAGCAAATCCCTCAAGACCCGCAGATGCAGCGGCAAGTCCGCGTGCACCAGATGGCCGGGCAGGGTCCGCAAGCCCTTCTGGCGGATGAATTCCCACAGTTTGCGCAAATACATCATGTCGGCCTGCAAGGCCGCAGGCGGCGCATCCTCCGCGGCGGTGCGCACGATGAAGCCGGCGTTTTCGTCGGCGGTCACAAAGCCCTGCACCACGCTGCGCAAGCGTTCGCGCTCGACCTCGTTCTCGACTCTTGCGGAGACACCGACGCCGGTGCCCTGCGGCATATAGACCAAATAGCGCGAGGGCAGCGTGATGTAGGTCGTCAGCCGGGCGCCTTTCGTGCCGAGCGGATCCTTGACCACCTGGACCAGAACCTCATTGCCCTCGACGATGAGGTTGCGGATATTGTCGCTGCGCTCCGCATCGGCAAGGGCACCGTTGCGCTTGGGATCGACGATGTCCGAGGCATGCAAAAAGGCGGTGCGCTCGAGACCGATCTCGATGAATGCGGCCTGCATGCCGGGCAGCACGCGCGAGACACGGCCCTTGTAAATATTGCTGATCAGGCCGCGACGACTGGCGCGTTCGATCAACACCTCCTGCACGACGCCCGATTCGACGACCGCCGCGCGCGACTCCTGCAGACCCGCATTGATCAGAATCTCCGTGCTCATGACTGCCGCCAGCGCGGCACGGCGGCCGCGTCCAACAACTCGGCCGTCTCGAACAACGGCAGCCCCATGACGCCGGAATAGCTGCCGCGTAAGTGCGATACGAAGGCGGCACCGAAGCCTTGGATCGCATAGGCGCCTGCTTTGCCGACCGGCTCGCCGGTCTCCCAATAGGCCAGGCATTCCTTGGGCGAGATGCCGCGAAACGTGACTTCGGTCTGCGAGAGCCTGACCCCCACCCCGCCCGCCGTGCGCAGCGCCACCGCGGTCAAGACCTCGTGCATGCGCCCCGACAAGCGCTGCAACAGGTCGAGCGCGTGCTCGCGATCGCTGGGCTTGCCGAGGATCTGCCGATCGAGCACGACGGCGGTGTCGGCACCCAGCACGGCCGGCCCCGAGGTCATGCGCCAACCGGCTTCCGCCTTGGCCGCCGCCAAGCGGCTGACATACGCGGTCGCGGCCTCGCCGGCAAAGGTGGATTCATCCACGTCGGCGGCGACCGGCTGATAAGGGACACCCATTTGTTGCAACAACTCTCGGCGCCTGGGGGACCCGGAGGCGAGATACACGAAGCGAATAGACATCGGAGCAGGATAGCGCAACGAACGAGCCGGGCTCGGATTCGAGCGCAAGCTCAGGCCCGATGGTAGGGGTGGCCCGCAAGCAGACTCATGGCCCGATAAATCTGTTCGGCGACGATGACCCGCACCAGGGCGTGCGGCAGGGTCAGCGGCGACAAAGACCATTGCTGGTCGGAGCGGCGCACACAATCCGCGGACAGGCCGTCCGGACCGCCGATCAGCAGTGCGAGCGGCCGTCCGTCCTGCAAACGGCGCGCGAACCATTCGCTGAGCTGCGCGGTATTCATCGACTTGCCGCCCACCTCGAGCGCGACGACAAAGTCGTCGGGCTTGAGCGCGGCAAGCATTTGCACCCCTTCGCGGGCGATCGCCGGCTGGGGATTTTCACCCGGCCGGCGCGTCGCGATCGGGATTTCCTGGAGTTCGAGGACCAGCGGCGTGCGCAAACGGCGCTGATAATCCTCAAACCCGGTATTGACCCATTCAGGCAAACGGGTGCCGGCGGCAACCAAGCGACACTTCACGCCCAAGCCGCCGTCGGCACCTCAGGCGCGAACCGCGGCGCGCTTCGATGCGGTCATGTCCCACAGCTTTTCCAGGCCGTAGAACTCGCGCACGCGCGGCAGCATCACGTGCACGATCAGATCATGCAAATCGATGAGGACCCAGTCGCTATCCTGCTGGCCCTCGACGCCATGGGGCCTGAACCCCGCCTGCTTGGTTTTCTCGACGACGCGCTGCGCCACGGAACGCACATGTCGGTCCGAGGTGCCGCTCGCGATGACCATGGTATCGGCGATGTCGGTCAGGCCGCGCACGTCGAGCACTTTGATCTCGAGCGCCTTCATGTCCTCGAGCGCGGCAATCACGACCGAACGCAAACTGGGCTGCAGAGGATCAGTGACTGATGCGGACTTTTTCGGCTTGCGCGGCGCGGGCTTTGCAACGGCTTTGGCGGCCACTGGGGCGGCCCGCTTGGCCGAAGCTTTGGCGGTCTTCTTCGCGATCGTCTTGGCCGTCGTATGGGCGGTCGCCTTCGAGGGACCCGTCGGCTTCTTGGCAGTTTTCTTTTTTGGTTGCGGCACTAAGTAACCCGTGTTTTGGAGTAACAATTCGCCTCTAGTATGAGCTTCCGCACGGAATCCGGCATCAGGAACCGTGGGTCGCGACCCATGGCAATCAACTGGCGCACGTCGGTCGAGGAAATCTCAAGCTGCGTCACGGCATGAATGTAAATGCAGCCAAAGCGTGATTCATGCAGATCGTTGACGCGTCCCGTGCCGCGATCGACCAATAATTCGCCGAGCGGCCCCATGCCGGGTGCGCGCCAGCCGGGCCTATGGGCCACGACCAAGTGCGCGAGATCGAAGATCTCACGCCATTGATGCCACTTGGGCAGACTCAGGAACGCATCCATGCCGACGATCAAGCAAATACTGCGATCCGGGTATTCATGGCGCAGCTCGGCCAAGGTTTCCACGGTATAGGACGGCCCCTGCTTGCGGATCTCGCGATCGTCGACGACGAAGCCGGGCTGGCCCGCGCACGCGGCCTGCACCATGCAGAGGCGCTGTTGCGGGTCGGCCAAGGGATGATCGCGGTGCGGCGGATTGCCGGCCGGGACGAAGCGGATTTCCTTGAGTCGCAGCGCCTGCTGCAATTCGAACGCCGTGCGCAAGTGCGCATAGTGAATCGGATCGAAAGTCCCGCCAAAAATCCCCATGGTCATGAGGCTACCCTGCCTGAAACGCCGTTCGGTTGCAAAGCGCCTGCGAGTGTCGCCGCGAGGCCGGTCAGCGCCGACCAGGGATCGCCGGGCGCAAGACCCTTGATGATGCGATCGACGAGGCTCGCGCGGCTAAGCAAGTGCTCGAGCGGCAAACTACGCAGTCGGGCCAGGGCTGCCGGGGACGGTGTCGCCGCCAGATTCCAGCCGCTGCCGCGCTGCGCGGAGCGCAGGCGATTGCGTTCGCTCGCCTGCCAGAGACCGCGCAGCTCGCGCACGAGCGCCCATAGAATCAGGGTCGGCTCCACCCCTTCGCTGCGCAGCCCCAGCAAAATCCGCAGCGCCCTGACGGCCTCGCCCGCCGACGCCGCTTCGGCCAATTGGAACACGTCATACCGGGCGCTGTCGCCGACCGACTGCAGAACCAAGGCCTTGCCGATCTTTGCGCCACCCGCCAACAGACTGAGCTTGTCGAGTTCCTGGGCGGCGGCGAGCAAATTGCCCTCGACCCGCAGCGCAATGAGTTCGGCGACGCCGGATTCCATTTCGATGCCGTTGCGTTTGGCACGCGCGAGCAACCACGCCGGCAACGCGGCCGTGCCGACCGGCCAGACAGGCACCCAGACACCGCGCTGGGCAAACGCCTGAACCCAGGCGGCATCCGCGGCTTTCTTGTCGAGTTTCTCGGTGAGCACAAGGGTCATGACATCGGGCGGCGGATCGCCGGCGAGTGCAATCAGTTGCGCCGCGCCTTTATCGGGCTTGCCCGTGGGCAGACGCAGCTCGACCAGGCGGCGCTCGGCAAACAAGGACAGCGACTGCGTCGTGCCGCGCAACTCTTCCCAATCGAAGCTGCGATCGACGAAGAAAACGCTGCGCTCGGTGTACCCGGCCGCGCGCGCCGCGGCGCGGATCGCATCGGCGGCCTCACCGACCAACAAGGGTTCGTCGCCCGACACCAAATAGACCGGCGCAAGCCCGGCTTTGAGTGCGGCCGGCAATTGCTCGAGGTTCAGACGCGCCATCGCAGGACCATCAATTCAAGGCCGCGGCGAGCGCGTCGATACGCGCGCGCGCCGCCGCGTATTCTTCGGCCATGCGCGCAACCAGATCTTGCACGGCGAGGATGTCCTGGATGCCGCTAACGCTCTGCCCCGCGCTCCAGATGTCTTTCCAGGCTTTGCGTTCCGCCGTGCCGGTCGACGCGAAGTTCATCGCGTTCTTGGTCGCCTCCGGCAGTCGGTCGGGATCGAACCCCGCCTGGATCACGCTGGCGCGCAAATAATTGCCGGCGACCCCGCTGAACAGCGGCGTATAGACGATCTCTTCGGCGCGACTCGCGACCAGCATCTGCTTGTACGCCGGGCTCGCATTCGCCTCCTCGGTCGCGATGAAGCGCGTGCCGAGATACGCAAGATCCGCGCCCAGCGCCTGCGCGGCCAGGACGTCGGCACCCGTGCTCATGGCGCCCGCGAGAATCAGCGTGCCCGAGAACACCGAGCGGATCTCTTTGACCAAGGCAAACGGGCTCAAGACGCCCGCATGGCCGCCGGCACCGGCGCAGACCGCGATGATGCCGTCGACGCCCTGCTCCGCCGCCTTCTGGGCATGACGCAGATTGATCACGTCATGGAACACGACGCCGCCATAAGCGTGGACCGCCGCAACCACCTCGGCGGGCGGACGCAGACTCGTGATGATGATCGGCACGCGGTGTTTCACGCAAAGCGCGAGATCGTGTTCGAGCCGGTCGTTGCTGGCATGCACGATCTGATTCACGGCGAATGGCGCAACGGGCAACTCGGGATGCTTGGCCGAGTACGCGGAGAGCTCTGCGGTGATCTGCGCCAGCCAGTCGTCGAGCAGCGACGCGGGCCGCGCATTCAAGGCCGGGAACGAACCCACGATCCCAGCCTTGCACTGTGCGATCACGAGCGCCGGTGTGGAGACGATGAACATGGGTGATCCGATGACGGGCAAACGCAATCGGCCGGCAAGAATTGACGGTAAGGGCATGTTCTCATTATGGCTCAGTTGCCGACCTCGCACACGGGGTGAGCGCTTGCGCGCGAGTCGAGTACACTGCGAATCATGGAATTCGCCTCCTTGAGCTTCGAGCGCCGCGCACACGTGGCCTATGTGACCCTCAACCGACCCGACCGCTTGAATGCGCTCGACCTGGGTTTGATCGCCGAACTGACGGCGGCGGCGGCCGCGATCAGCGCCGATCCGGAGATACGCGCTGTCTTGCTCACCGGCGCGGGCCGCGCATTTTGTTCGGGTGCCGACCTCATGCGCGGTGGCATCATCGACGGCAGCGGCGCGGGGCCGGGCGCGGCGGTGGGTGCAAGTTTGCGCGAACACTTCAATCCCATGGTGAGCGCCTGGTATGGGCTGCGCGTGCCCGTCGTCGTTGCCGTTGCGGGTGTGGCCGCAGGCGCCGGTGCGAGCCTCGCACTATGCGGCGACATCGTGTTGGCGGCGCGATCGGCGAGCTTCCTGCAATTGTTTGCGCCGAAGCTTGGGCTGATGCCGGATCTCGGCAGCACGTTTCACCTGCCGCGTACCGTGGGGTCGGCGCGCGCCAAGGGGCTCGCCATGCTTGGCGATGCGCTGTCGGGTGCGCAAGCCGCCGACTGGGGGCTGATCTGGGCTTGCGTCGAAGATGCGGAATTGGCCTCTGCGGCCGAGGCGATGGTGCAAAGGCTCGCGCACGGCCCGGGGCAAGCCTATGCGCGGATCAAGGCGCTGTTCAACGCGGAGCTTCCGCAGACGCTGGAGGAACGTTTGGTGGTCGAGGCGCGCGAGCAGGCGGCGCTCGCCGACAGCGCTGATTTCGCGGAGGGGCTGCTCGCGTTTCGCGCCAAGCGCGCGCCGGAATTCAAGGGCCGCTAGCGTCTCGGCGGCCGATGCGGCCGATCGGGATGCGGACCTCGCCGGCCGGCGCCGAGGACTGCGCGGGCTTCGCTGTGCCGCAATCGTCGCAGCCGCCACAGGCGCCGCCGCCCTTCGCGGATTCGCCCATGATGCGCTTGCGCAGCGATTTCGGGCCGAGCGCGAGCACGGCGTAGCCGACGGCAGCGAGTAACACGATGCTGACCAAGCCGATGTCGACGACGTGTTGCATCAGAACAGACTCGCGATTCGATACGTGATGAACGATGCCGCATAGGCGAGCCCGAACATGTACGCCGCCATGATCAGCGGATAGCGCCAGGAATTGGTTTCGCGCTTGACGGTCGCGAGCGTCGACAAGCACTGCGGTGCAAATACGTACCAGGCGAGCAGGGACAAGGCGGTCGGCAGGCTCCAAGAGTGTGCGATCAAGGGCGTGAGCGCATTGCCGACGTTCTCACCGGTGGCCGACAAGGCGTAGACCGTTCCCAAGGCACCGACGGCGACTTCGCGCGCAGCAAGTCCCGGCACGAGTGCGATCGAAATTTGCCAATTGAATCCGATCGGTGCGAACAGCACGGCGAGTGCCGCGCCGAGATGACCTGCGATGCTGTATTGAATCGCGGGTCCCGTGGCGCCCGGCGGCGGGGCCGGATAGGAACTCAAGGCCCAGAGAATCACCATGAGCGCGAGGATGATCGTACCGACCCGTGTCAGGAAGATTTCGATGCGCTGCCACAGACCGATCATCAAATTGCGCAGATTCGGCCAGTGATAGGCGGGCAACTCCAGCATCAGCGACTGAAACCGCGCGCCCGGGCCACGTCGCTTCAGCACGAACGCAACGGCCATCGCCGAGAGCACGCCGACGATGTACAAGGCAAACAGGACCAAGCCTTGCAGCTGCAAACCGCCCCAAAGCGAGCGTTGCGGAATGAAGGCGCTGATGATCAGCGCATAGACGGGCAGACGCGCCGAGCAGGTCATCAAGGGAGCGATCATGATCGTGGCGAGTCGGTCGCGCGGATTTTGGATCGTGCGCGTCGCCATGATGCCCGGAATTGCACACGCGAAGCTCGACAAAAGAGGGATGAAGGCACGCCCGGAGAGACCGACGCTGCCCATGATGCGATCGAGCAGAAAGGCGGCGCGCGGCAAATAGCCCGAATCCTCGAGAATCAGGATGAAGAAAAAGAGAATGATGATCTGCGGCAGGAAAACGAGCACGCTGCCGACCCCGGCCAGCACACCGTCGACCAGCAAGCCCTTGAAGATGCTCGGCGGCAGCAAGCCGCCGAGCCAGCCACCGAGGCCATCGACGCCGGCTTTGATTGCGTCCATCGGCATCTGCGCCCAGGCGAACACGGCCTGAAAGACGAGGAACAGGACGACGGCGAGAATCAGGGGCCCAAGCACCGGTTGCAGCACGATCGCATCGATGCGATCGCTGAGCGTGAGGCCCTCGACGCGATCGGCACCCACGGCGCCGAGGATGCGTCGCACTTCGAACTGATCGTGCTCGATGTCGGCGGCCGTCGGCGTGTGCCACTGGACCGCTTGCCGAGCACCCGTCGGCTTGTCGATCCCATCCAGAATGGCAATCAAGGAACTCACACCGCCCGCTTTGACGCCGACGGTCGCGACGACGGGGACACCGAGTTCCTGCGATAAACGCGACACATCGATCGCAATTCCTTTGCGCCGCGCAATGTCGCTCATGTTGAGCGCGACCACCATGGGCAGTCCCAGGCGTTTGAGGCTCAACACCAAGCGCAGGTTTTGCCGAAGGTTGGTCGCATCCGTCACGCAAACGACGAAGTCCGGTTGCGTCTCTTCGGCGCGACGGCCGAGCAGTATGTCAGCGGTGACCTGCTCGTCGGGCGTCAAGGGATCGAGGCTATACGCACCCGGAAGATCGAGAATACGCACGCGGCGTCCGGACGGCGTCAGTAATGAGCCCTCCTTGCGCTCGACGGTGACGCCTGAATAGTTGGCAACCTTCTGGCGGCTGCCGGTCAGCAGGTTGAACAACGCGGTCTTGCCGCAGTTCGGATTGCCCACCAGGGCAATCAAAGGGCCGGACGCGGGAATCGAGGGTCCGTCCATGCGGCTTCAGACCGTGCGGGTCTGCTCCGGACAAACGCGAATGCAAGATGCTTCAAACAGGCGCAAGGCAAAGGTACCGGTCCCGACGCGCACGGCAATGGGCTCACGCGCAAAAAGACCACGACCGACGATGCGCACCAATTCGCCGGGCAGGAAACCGAGTTCCGAGAGACGCCGCGTGAGCTCGGGTGGCGCAGCCGTATCGACCGGCCCCACCGAGACGACGCGCGCCAAGGTACCGGAAGGAAGCTCGCTTAAACCGACGTGCGGGCGGTCGGGGGAGGAATCGTGCTTGCGGCTGGGAATGTCCATGGCCGGATTCTATATGAGAATCATTCCTATTACTATTCACTAGAACGTCAGGGCGATGGTCCCGCGCGGGATCGGCCTGGAGCCGCATATTGCACTGCCGCAATATTAGCCAAGGGCTGGAAGCCGGCAAGAAGCAAGCCAAAAGCAGGCAATGGTTCCTGATAATCTTAAGCCTCAATCGAGCCTGGGACGGCATTTTCATGGCCACGCTTTTCGAAAAGATCATCGCCGGCGAGCTTCCGGCTCACATCCTGTTTCGGGATTCGCGTGTCGTCGCCTTCCTGGACATCCGCCCTGCCGCACCCACCCATATTCTGATCGTGCCGATCAAGCCGATCCCGACAGCCAATGACATCGCCGACGAAGACGAAGCGCTGATCGGTCACATGGTGATCGTGGCTCGCGATATTGCGAAGCAGCAGGGTATAGCCGAAAGCGGCTACCGATTGATCATCAATTGCAACGCAGACGGCGGCCAGGAGGTCTACCACCTGCATCTGCACCTGCTCGGCGGCCGCTCCCTCGGGCCGATGGTGCAGCGGCACTAATTCTTTACTAATGAGACGACGATAACAAAGGACATGGCGATGAAGAAAAAGAAGACCGCGCCCGCTGCAGCGAAGCGCTCCAAGACGACTCGAACAACGGCCGCCCGGCCTCCCAAGTCGACGACTCGCGCCAAGCGGGCGCCCGTGAAACGGGCGACGCCGGTCAAGCGGTCCGCGCCAGTCAAGCGGTCCGCACCGGTCAAACGCTCGTCGCCCCCACAGGACGGCGCCGGCGAAGCACGCCGCCAGCTGTATCCGCCGATCGAACCCTACCGGCAGGGATATTTGCGGGTTTCCGAAATTCACGAGATCTACTACGAGGAATCCGGCAATCCAGCCGGCAAGCCGGCGGTTTTTCTGCATGGAGGTCCGGGCGCCGGTTCCGACAAGCGCGCACGGCAATTCTTCGACCCGCAGCATTACCGCATCATCGTATTCGATCAGCGCGGCTGCGGGCGCAGTCGGCCGAGCGCCAGCCTCATCGAAAACACGACTTGGCATCTCGTTGCCGATCTCGAACGCCTGCGTAAGCATCTCGGCATCGAACGCTGGCTGGTGTTCGGCGGCTCTTGGGGCAGCACGCTAGCGCTCGCCTATTCGGAAGCGCATCCGGACCGCGTCACGGAAATCGTCTTGCGCGGTATTTTCTTGATCCGCTACGCCGAGATCCGCTGGTTCTACCAACACGGCGCCTCCGAGATTTTCCCCGACCGCTGGGAGTCCTACCGGGATGCGATTCCCGAGGACGAACGCGACGATTTCTTGAACGCGTATTACAAGCGCCTGACCGGCACCGACCAACGCGCGGCCCTCGCGGCGGCGCGAGCCTGGTCGGTCTGGGAAGGCTCCACGAGTTTCCTGTACAGCAACTTCGACAACATCAAAAAGTGGGCCGAGGATCATTTCGCGCTCGCCGTCGCGCGAATCGAGTGTCATTACTTCGTCAATCGCGGCTTCCTGCGCAGCGAGACGCAGTTGCTCGAGGACGTCGCGCGTATCAGGCACATCCCCGCAACGATCGTGCAAGGCCGTTACGACGTCGTCTGCCCGGCGACCACGGCCTGGGATTTGCACAAGGCCTGGCCGGAAGCCGATATGCGCCTGGTACCGGATGCGGGTCACTCGGCTTTCGAGCCGGGCAACACACATGAGTTGGTGCTCGCCACCGATCGCTACCGCAGCCGTTAAGGACCCCGGCATGCCAATCAGGGGAGTCCGCTTGCGCGCGCAAATTCGGGCTTGCGCCTGTGCGGCAACCGCGGTGCTGCTGCTCGCGGCTCTGCCCGCAGCGGCGGCGACGAAACTGCTGCGCTTTCCGGACGTCTGGCAGGATCGCATCGTCTTTACCTATGCGGGCGACCTGTGGACGGTCGGCACGCAAGGCGGCACGGCAACGCGGCTCACGGCGCATCCAGGCCTCGAGCTGTTCGCGAAATTCTCACCGGATGGCCGGACGCTCGCGTTCACGGGCCAATACGGCGGCGACGAACAGGTCTACGTGATGCCGTCCGGCGGCGGCCAGCCGCGGCAACTGACTTTCTACCCCGCTCCGGGACCGCTTGCGGATCGTTGGGGCTACGACAACCAGGTCTATGGTTGGACGCCGGACGGGAAGTCCGTGCTGTTCCGGTCTGCGCGCGACGGCTACATGCTGACCGATGCCAAATTGTATACCGTGCCTATGGAAGGCGGTGCGGCCACAGCGTTGCCGATGCCGGTATCCGGTGCGGGCGATTATTCGGGCGATGGCCGCAGGATCGCCTATTCGCCGCTATGGCGCGATTTTCGCAGCGAAAAGCGCTACCAGGGCGGCTGGGCCAACGACCTCTACATCTTCGATCTGAACCACGCATCGCTCCTGCAGATCACCAACGATCCGCACACCGACCGCGATCCGATGTGGATCGGAGATGCGATCTATTTCAATTCAGACCGCAGCGGCACGTTCAACCTGTATCGTTACGATGTCGCCAGCCGCTCGACCACGCAAGTCACGCACTACAAGGACTGGGACGTGCGCTGGCCGAGCAGCGACGGCAGCGGTCAAATCGTCTACGAACTCGACGGCGAGTTACACCTCTACAACATCGCGCAACAGACCGACCGTGCGCTCTCGATCACGGTTCCCGTGGATGGCACGACGCAAAGACCGCAGACGGTCAATGCGGCTGAGCAGATCGAGGCGACAGCGGTCAGTCCGGGTGGTGAGCGAGTCGCCATCGTCGCGCGCGGCGATGTCTTCACGGTCCCCGTGGAACATGGCGTGACGCGCAATTTGACGCATTCATCGGATGCGCACGAGCGCGAAGTGGCGTGGTCCAGCGACGGATCGCGCCTTGCGTACGTGTCCGATCGTAGCGGCGAGGAAGAACTCTATGTACAACCACAGAATGGCGAGCAAGCGGCCGAGGCCGTGACCGCGGGCTCCGAGACGCGTTATTCCTCGCCGCTCTGGTCGCCCGACGACAAACGGATCGCGATTTCCGACAGCGCCAACCGGTTGTTCGTCGTCGATCTCGCGACCAAGCGCCGCGTCTTGATCGCGCGCGACCGGTACCAGCTCAGGAGCGACTATCGTTGGTCCCCGGACGGGCAATTTCTGGCCTATTCGCTCAGCGATCTCAATGCCTTCGCCGGCGTCTACATCTGGTCGGCCGCCGACGGAAAGTCGCATCGCGTGACGCCGGAGCTGTTCCATGCCCAGGGACCCGCCTGGGCGCCCGATGGTGAACTGCTGTATTTCCTGAGTGCACGCGAGTACCAGCCCCAATTGAGTCAGATCGAATTCGACTACGCCACGAACCGGCAGATCGGCATCTTCGCCGTCGGTCTGCACAAAGGCGGCAAGAATCCATTCGGCATCCAAGACGACGAGCCCGGCGCGAGTGCCGACAAGGAAAAAGACAAGGACAAAGAGTCGGACAAGGATCACAAGAAGGCGAACCCCGCCGTAAAGATCGACTTCGAGGGGATCGCACGACGCGTCATTCGCGTGCCGGTCGAGCCCGATAATTACACCGGCCTCGTCGTGAGCGACGAGAGCCTGCTGTACGAGCTCGATGGCGCGCCCTATTACGGCCGGGAACCACAAACCAAGCCGAGTGTGGTTGCCTACTCGATCAAGGATCGCGAGGCCAAGACGGTCGCCGAAGACGTGACCGACTGGTCGGTAACCGCCGACGGCAAACATGTACTCGCGCAGCTCGAATCGAAGGAAATCAAACTCTTCGAAGTTGGCTCCAAGAGTGACGAGCCCAAGACGGTCTCACTCGCCGGCCTCGTGACCACACGGATTCCGGCCCAGGAATGGCATGAAATCTTCCGCGAGGTCTGGCGTCGTTACCGCGATTATTTCTATGTAAAGAACATGCATGGCTACGATTGGCCCAAACTGCGCGCCAAATACGAGCCGCTGGTCGACGAGGTCGGGCATCGCGCGGATCTGAACTACGTGATCGCCGAGATGATTTCCGAACTCACGGTGCAGCATGCCTACATCGAGGGCGGCGATCTCGGCTTGCCGAAGCGCAGTTTCGTCGCCTTGCCGGGCGCACGCTTCGAACTGGAACCGAAGTCCGGGCGTTACCGCATCGCCAAGATCTTCGCGGGACAGAACGAGGAACCGCTCTACCGGTCACCGCTGACCGAGGTCGGCATCGACGTACAAGTGGGCGACTACGTGCTCGCGATCAACGGACGCGAACTCAAGGCGGGCATCGACCCGTATGAACTGCTGCAGGCGCCGCGGAATCAACCGGTCGAGTGGCGCGTGGCGGCGACCCCGGACGGCAAGGACACGCGAACCATCCGCTATCAACCGCTCGCGACCGAAACTCACCTGCTGTATCTCGCCTGGGTTAACGCCAACCGCGCCCGCGTGGCGGCAGACAGCGCCGACCGCCTGGGTTACATTCATGTTCCGGACATGGGTGAAGCCGGCATCCGCGAATTCATCAAATGGTGGTACCCGCAAGTGCGTAAAGAGGGCTTGGTCGTCGACGTGCGCGACAACGGCGGCGGCAATATCTCGCAAATGCTGATCGAACGCCTCGCGCGCAAGTTGGGTGGTTTGGACTACCCGCGCAACGCCGAAGACCCCTCAACCTATCCCAGCGTCGTGCAGCCAGGCCCGAAGGTCGCCTTGATCAACGAAGATACCGCGTCCGACGGCGACATCTTCTCGAACGCGTTTCGCGAATGGAGGCTGGGTCTCTTGATCGGCAAACGCACCTGGGGCGGTGTCGTCGGAATCACCGAACATGGGTCCCTCCTGGATGGCGGCACGGTGTTCGTGCCGGAATTCGGCAATGCGAGCCCAACCGGTCAGTGGAACATCGAGGGCCATGGCGTCGATCCGGATATCGTCGTCGAACAGGACCCCATCGCGGTGTTGCAGGGTCATGATCC
>Ga0116229_10005775_pt1 | contig 20088 bp, 19 predicted proteins | sample S1TSphgellanicum_3_FD_87313 | JGI IMG/M metagenome (GOLD analysis project Ga0116229, IMG submission 87313) | Host-associated microbial communities from peat moss isolated from Minnesota, USA - S1T2_Fc - Sphagnum magellanicum MG | ecosystem: Host-associated > Plants > Peat moss > Unclassified... | reverse complement strand
TAAAAAGTCTCGAAAAATCGAAGTTAAATGCCTGCAATCCATACCCCATATTTGGGTTTTCTTGTCAATGCGTAAGTCCTAGGCAGTTACAGCTATCATTCACAAATTCACCTGAAATCATAGCCTCGGAAATTTTGAAAAACTACTACAAGCGCACCTAAAAAGTACTTTGTGGTTGTGAGGCGGCGATCGCCGCATGGATGAGTGGAAACTCAAAATACCTTCCACGACTCCATGCGACAACTCACGATTTCAGATTTAGAGCAAAATAGTAGCATCAAGAATCAGTCTGCACAGCTAATGTCAAATTTCAATCGTTCTCCGATGTGTCATTAATCAGGACGTATACAGTATGGCTGGTCGGGGGTTTAAAAAATTTTATAGATTGATTGTAGTGCTGTTAGGTTTGTGGCCCTTGCTTGATTTAGCCTCCCACCTAGCAGCAGAAGTTCTGTGGTTTGATGAAGTAGGATATTTACCAGAACTTTTATTGCGATTGAAGACACAACTGGGTTTGGGGGCGATCGCCTTCTTCACATCATCTGGATTTCTACTGGGCAACTTAGCTACAGCCTCTCGTTTGAAGAAGAGAGGGGGATTGGCAGACGCAGGGAGGGGAAGAAGTCTTTCAACTATCTCTTCTCTCCCTCTCCTCTTAACAGTAGTACTAGGACTGACTATGCTGGCAGGGTGGATAGTCATTTTTTATGGTCAGAAAGCTGTGAACTTTTGGCGTCCAAGTCTCAATTTGCTGAGTCTATCCTTACATTTGCCACCCTGGTTGCAGGTGCTGGAGTTCGTGCATTTGCAGCAGTTTCCTATCCCAATTGGGCAGTTGGGTTTGCTATTAGGGTTAAGCATTGCAATTTTTATTCATCCTGAGTTTTCGTTAAGGGCGATCGCACTGCTTGTGAGTTTGCTGTTAAGTTTCCTATTATCTGAACGCTGGGTAGTCGTTTTACAGTTTTTCCATGCCACTAGTTTTAACCGCACTGAGTCACTATTTAACCGGGATATTAGCTTTTATGTATTCTCCCTGCCATTTTGGGAACTATTGGACTTTTGGTTAGTCGGGCTGTTTCTCTACAGCTTGGCATCTGTGGCATTAATTTATCTGCGATCAGCAAATAGTCTAAGTGAGGGGCGGTTTCTTGGATTTTCCGGGATACACAGACTTCACTTAAGCGCCTTGGGTGGCTTACTCATGCTAGCGATCGCTCTGCATTATTGGATCGCACGCTACCAACTGTTGTATTCTACCCGTGGGGTCAACTACGGTGCTAGCTATACTGCTGTCAATGTGCAGTTGCCAATTTATACAGGGCTAAGTCTTTTGGCAGCGGCGATCGCAATTTACCTACTATTACGAATCATTGTTTTATCCAAGGGTGTAAAAGCAAGTCTTCAACCGATTCCCTACCCACGCCAACTGGTCTACGTGCTGGGATTATACATAGCAGTGGCGGTGTCTGGCGAAATCTTGCCGAGCTTGGTGCAACGTCTTGTCGTGCAACCAAATGAACTCGCCCGCGAACGCCCCTACATTGAACGTACCATTGCGCTCACGCGACGTGCCTTTAATTTAAATCAGGTCGAGACGCAAATCTTTGATCCGCAGGGTCAGCTGACTGCATCTGACTTACAGAAAAACAACCTCACAATTCGCAACATCCGTTTGTGGGATAAACAACCCCTGCTAGAAACCAATCGCCAGTTGCAACAAATCCGGTCTTACTACAAGTTTCCTGATGCTGACATTGACCGTTACACCTTGAAGAAGGAGGGGGGGAGTGAGAAGCAGCAAACTATCATAGCCGCAAGAGAGTTAGATTACACAGCAGTTCCTAGTCAAGCTAAAACCTGGGTGAACGAACATCTCATCTATACTCACGGCTACGGTTTTACACTCAGTCCTGTAAATATTGTAGGTCCTGGTGGATTACCAGATTACTACGTTAAGGATATTGGCGTTAATGGGACGAATCAAGAAGAGCCTTTAGAGAGAGCGAGTGCAGCAATTCAAGCAAGTATTCCTATTGATCTACCTCGAATTTATTACGGCGAAATCTCCAACACTTATGTGATGACTGGGACAAAAACACCAGAGTTGGATTATCCTAGCGGTAATGAAAATGTTTATAACGTTTACGATGGGCGTGGTGGAATAGCGATTAGTGCCACCTGGCGGCGGTTGCTGTTTGCCCAATTTCTTAAAGATTGGCAGATGCTGCTAACCCGGAACTTCACACCACAAACGAAGTTACTATTTCGGCGTAATATTAGAGAACGGGTGCAGGCGATCGCTCCTTTTTTCCACTATGATAGTGACCCTTATTTGGTAGTTGCAAATGGGGGAGAAAGCAATATTAAAGGAGAAAAAACTTATCTTTACTGGATGATTGATGCTTATACTACCAGCGATCACTATCCATATTCCGACCCAGGAAAAAATGAATTTAACTACATCCGCAATTCTGTAAAAGTTGTCATTGATGCCTACAATGGCAATCTTAATTTCTACATTGCTGACTCTCAAGACCCAATCATCAATACTTTCAAGGTCATTTTCCCCAACCTACTAAAACCGCTCTCATCAATGCCATCTGCTCTCCGCAGTCATATCCGGTATCCACAGGACTTATTCAGTATTCAATCTGCGCAATTGCTAACTTACCATATGACTGAGCCGCAGGTGTTCTATAACCGAGAAGACTTGTGGCAAGTCTCTAACGAGATTTATGGTAGTAAAGCGCAGCAGGTAGAGCCTTACTACCTGATTATGAAACTGCCAAAAGCACAGTCTGAAGAATTCATTCTACTGCTACCCTTTAAGCCTACACAACGTACTAATTTAATTGCTTGGTTAGCAGCGCGTTCAGATGAGCAAGAATACGGCAAGTTGTTACTATACGAGTTTCCTAAGCAGCAGTTGATCTATGGAACCGAACAAATCGAAGCTTTGATTAACCAAGATCCGGTGATTTCCCAGCAGATTTCTCTATGGAACCGTCAGGGTTCAGGAGTCATACAAGGAAATCTGTTAGTGATTCCAATTGAGCGATCGCTCCTCTATGTTGAACCACTCTACTTAGAAGCAGAAAAAAATAGTTTGCCAACGTTAATTAGAGTCGTTGTTGCCTACAACAATCGGATTGTTATGGCAGCAACTTTAGAGGAAGCACTTTCTGCTATCTTTCAACCCAAGAAACCAGTAACACCTGCGATCGTGCGTCCTTTGGAGCAAAATTCTACAGATTTGCGAAAGTCTCCTGTTCCAAATAAATAATAATCTTCATAGCTATACTTCCCACGGACACAAATTGCGTTTTTGAAACCACGTAGGGGCGCAATGCATTGCGCCCTTACAAGCTCTAAATACCTGCTCACAAAATCCTCCGGTTTTAGGCACTCAAACTCACCAGTCTCAGCTACAATCGCACGAATCAGATCATGATTCGACGAGACAAAACAATCAGCCTCACCAAATTTGGCTGTCAGATAAACGCCAATATCTTCCCGTGGTAACCACTGAAATGAACCAGGTTGTTTGAAACCAGGTTCATTAATGCATCGTCAAATTCTGCCAAATACGAGCAACCACGCTACCAGCCCAATCTTTATTTTTTAAGCGCTTTGCCACCCGTAAAATTTGCTCGATAACTTCAGCAGAAATCACCACCTCTGCCGCCTCGGAACGACGGGATTCAAAACCTAGCCACTGTAAAATCTTCCATTCCGCACTGGTAGGATTGGCGACACCCACAATGTAGACATTGGTATCAAGAAAGATCCGCGATGGAATTGTCATCTCAGTGGGATTCCCGCTCAGCCAGCATCTCCTTCTTAATGTCGCGAACTAACTCGACAATCGCTTCCGGAGAATCGTAGCCGCTGTCACTCAGCGCTTGGGTTAAGTCTTGGCGGACTTGCTCAATCGGGTTCTGAGCTAAATGACTCTGCAATGATATTTCAGGCATTTCCTGCTTCAAGGAGTTTAAAGCAATCTTGCTCTCTCCTTCTGGTGAAACAATCGTTACTGTTTGAGAATTTTGCAGTCGCGTTGCTTTCAAAAAGCGCAAAAAATCAAGAACCTCAGCCAAAATTGGCTCTGGAACCGCTGCCATTTCTTGTAGTATTAGCTCTTTTGACGTCATCGCAACCCCACGGTGGACCCTATGTTAAGTTTAATCTTCTTCTTATTTTAGTGCGATTACCTTCAACACCAAAGCATCCAAAGGCGACCAAGACTCCACCAACTGCTCCTTACCCCAAAAAATGTCTTGTTCAGAAAGAAGAGTTTAGAAGTTAGGAGTTAAATTAGATATGGCGGAAGGAGAGTTAAAAAATGGTTAGTGGTTTTAGGGTACTGATTGATGAACCAGAACTGGCTTATGCAGACGATCCAGAGGAAAGGCATACCAAAACTGGAGTGAGTTGGCTGCACTATGAAGCTCTGTTAGTCAAACTGGAGGATAATTCCCATTACCGTATTAACTACTTGGATGGAGTATTAGAAATTGTGTCGCCATCTTTCAGACATGAAGAAATTAAAAGGCGTTTAGCTGCCTTGGTAGATACTTATCTAGATGAGCGTGAAATTAAATATACTCCTATGGGGAGTCCCACAATCAAGAACCGATTTAAGAATGCTGGTGCTGAGCCAGATGAATGTTACTGTATTGGGGAAAAAAAAGACATTCCAGACTTGGCTATAGAGGTCATTATTACCAGTGGTAGCATTGACAAACTTGAAACTTACCGACGCTTAGGTATTGCTGAAGTCTGGTTTTGGGAAACCAACAGACTCAAACTTTATCATTTGAGGGAGGAAACACCATTAAAATTTTTAGAAACTCACGGGTATGAACAAATTATGTCAAGTGAGATCTTGCCAGAACTAAACATATCTTTATTGGAAGAATGCACCTTAATCTCAGACCATGTTCAAGCAAAGAGGGAATTTAAGGAGCGACTGAGATTAGATTGTGACGATAGCAGTTGCCCATAAATATAAGCTTAGCTACTTCTACAAAATGTTTTTAACTTCTGATACAGAAGCGATCGCGATTAGAACTATGATTGCGACTAAGGCTTTGGAAGAATGGGACTAAGATAACCTGAATCCTACTTATTTTGATTGCGATCGCCCCAATCAATCCAGACCTGGTGGATGCTCACCCAACTTAACCCACATTGCCCTTGCCCGAACCAAGGCTGGGCGATTCATCTGTAATGCCGCGATTGTAGCTCGACCAACCGCTGTTAGTCCCCTCATTTCCGTCCCAATCTCACTCCAAGCAAAATGCTCCTTCCAAACTTGCTCCTGGGGATGAAATAACGCAACCGCTTCGCCACTTTCTGGATCTATGGCAGTCTGGCGATTACTCTTATGGCGATTACAAGATGGGCAGGCAAAACAAAGATTGTCAAACACCGTCTCCCCACCCTCTGACAGAGGCAGAATATGGTCAAATTCAAACGTCGTCGCTGTTAGAAATTCTGCTGTCCGGCAATAGGCGCAGCACTTACCAAAGTGATCGTGAATTTGTCGTTGTAACTCAACCCGAATGTAGACACTCACTCTGTCGTAATTACCTTGGACAAACACTTCAGCGTATATCTGGCGCGAGTTTTAAGAATTGTTAATTGATCAGCCTTTGCCAACAAGTCATCTAACTCAGTAACCTCATCGGCGCAGAGGGATGATTCTGCATTTCTCACCACTAAATCATCCAAATGAGTTTGATCTGCCACAGCCAATTTACAACTTGCCAGTGCTTTTAACTCATCTACACTCAAACCAACCAGACATTCCTCATCCAATGCTAATGGATTGGTAAGTTGAGAATAGGTATGCCAGTCCAACAAAACCCCTACTCGTTCTCCCTGCTGATTTGTTATGTATTGTACTTGATCGGACATCTGAGAAATGTTCAAAATACAATGTAATTCTATCGTAGCAATCTATCGAAAAATCGTGTCATTGAACAGCGATCGCCTTGAAAAACAGGGGATAAAGGGTGGTCAGCAGACAACAAAATAGTTTACTACTCTGACTTTCCTAGATACGCTTCCAAAACTTTTGGGTTGCACTGAATTTCTTTTGGGGTACCGTCAGCAAGATTGCGACCTTCCGCAAGCACCCAAACGCGATCGCACAACGACATAATGACGTCCATATTATGTTCAATAATCAGAAATGTCATGCCTTCCCTGTTCCAAGTGTGAACCCGTTCGCAAATCTCATCAATCAGTCTTGGATTCACCCCAGCTGCTGGTTCATCTAACAAAATTAACTTGGGATTGGTCATCAACGCCCGTCCCATCTCCAGTAATTTACGTTGTCCGCCAGATAAACCTCCAGCGTAATCCTGGGCTTTTTGTACCAATCCCACTGACTCTAACAGGAACATCGCCCGTTCTCGCAGTTGCTTTTCTTCTTTGGCTATTTTATGTTGTTGGAATTGCACTTGCCAAAAGTTCTCACCAGTTTGTTTTTGCGCCGCTAGCAGCATATTTTCCAGCACAGATAACCGCGACAAAGTCCGGGCTACCTGAAAGGTGCGTACCATTCCCTGTTGGGCAATTTGGTGAGGCTGCAAGCGTTCAATGGGTTCGCCGTCAAAGATGACTCTGCCGCGATCGCAGCGGATGAAGTTAGAGAGTAAGTTAAATAAGGTGGTTTTGCCAGCCCCGTTGGGACCAATTAACCCAGTGATGCTACCACTTGTCACTTGAATTTCAGCGTTATCTACTGCCTTGACGCCACCAAAGCTTTTGGAAAGACCACTTGCTGCTAGTAATGGAAAGTCGGATGATTGCTTATTTGCCAAGGGTGAGTTCCTCCTTTTTCCCTAAGATACCTTGAGGACGCCAAATCATCAGTATCATCAAGATTAAACCTATGATCATGATGCGAAATGCACCTAAACGGGCTTCATCAAGGGAGACGATTTTTGGCAAGAATTCACGAGTTAGGGCATCGTAAGCAAAGTAAATAACCGCGCCTAAGATTGTGCCAACATTATTACCAGAACCACCTAAAATTACCATGATCCAAGTGTCAAAGGTCAGCTGTGGTTGAAAATTATCAGGGTAAATGGCGCTGAGTTGCCATGCGAAGAAAGCACCCGCAATACCTGCGATCGCACCCCCCAGCATGAGCGATTGTACTTTATACCAAAAGACATTTTTTCCTAGTGCCTTGGGTATTTCTTCATCTTCGCGGATAGCTTTCAGGACTCGACCCCAAGGCGATCGCACTAAAATTTCTACGCGCCAGAAGACAAAAGCTAATGTCAGGAGTGAAATCAGCATCAAACCAGCTTTCGGGTTATAGTCATACAGTGCGATCACCCCAGAGATATAAATTGCGACCCCAATTAATGCGAACACAATTCCGATGATCAGGTGAGATACCAATTCTTGCTTGCTACCCACCTTTTTCTGAACAAACGATGCTTGTGAAGCGCGAATCCATCGCCACAACTGCCATAAAGTTAAGCCTGCAAGCAGTGTCAACAGCCCAATCATCAAAAGTTTAATGAACAAATTGGGTGCGATCGTGGATAGGGGTATGGGATAACTCTGCACACCAAAAGCCCCAGATGTCCAAGTATCACCTACAGGTAAATCTTGGTTGTTCACGACTAGACGAATCAGTTCTCCAACCCCAATGGTCACAATCGCTAGGTAATCTTCTCGCAAGCGCAGAGTAGAGAAACCAATTACCAATCCTAACAACGCTGCCACTACTGCCCCAAGCAGCGCCGACAACAGTAAGGGGACGCCCTTTAAGCTTAATAATACTGTCGTATAAGCTCCTAGTGTCATAAAGGCGACATGACCAAAGTTAACTAAGCCTGTAAAGCCCCACTGCAAGTTCAGTCCCAAGCCGAACAGTGCAAAAATTGATGTAGAAATTGCTAGGAAAATTAGATAGTCAACCATATCAATTAGTCATTTGTCATTAGTTATTCTCCCTCATCTCCCCCGACTTCCGACCCCAGACGCGATCTCGTTCAGGGAACTCGACTCATATTCAGATAGTCCGTTAGCTTAAACTTGCTATAACTATAGCCAAGTATTGTATTAGTTGAGTTGCCTTATGACTGTAAGTACTTACTTTCACATCTTGTACCTGCCCGATATGCTGTCGTGGTGCAAGATGTGGGTACTGAAATATTTCACGTAATTTTGTATATCACTTGCTAGTCATCAACCAACTAATGTGAAAACATTAATACCGTAGGCTCAACAGTCACTTACCTTTTTGAGTAAATGAACAAAAAATTTCTCCTAACCTTACTTTCAACCCCTGTCGTGTTTGGGTCTGTGATGTCTATGGTCATAATGACCAAACCGGCTCACGCAACTCCATCAGTCAATCAAGTTGGAACTCATACTGCGTGTGTAGTACACCCGCACTCTGCAACCCATCAACTGGTATGTATAAGAGTCAACAACTCTCCTGCCCGTACACCTAATCAAGAGGTAAGTGCGGTCTCATCTCAACCAAATCAGATTGCCGAGCTAAAATTTAGTGATCAAGAGAGCGATGAGGCTATCAAGTTGTTTGGCTGTGATTGCCCACGCTGTATAAATGCTGTACGTTCTTTGCATGGTTTGGCTCCTATGCCAGTCTAGTAACCTGACAAACGATTGACATTCTCCCCCCTCTTTTAGTCACGATGAAAGAGCCAGGGAATAAATTCTCTGGCTCTTTGTTCTACACAAAAAATAACGACCTAGTAGTTCTGTCAAGTTGAATTTGACCAAGAACGGGGTGTGGGGTGTGGGGGAAGATAAAACAACCACACCCCAAACGGGGAAGGCGCCCCTACATTTATGTATGTATGAAATCACTCGAATAATGTATTTCGAGCGGAGAGTGCAGCAGGAAATACGACGTCCAAGTTTTACACCCCTACATTTACGTATGGGATTCCCCACACCCTACACCCTACCCCCTACACCCTTTTCATGGATTAGAGTCTACCCAGGTTATGTAGGCCTAAGATAACGCCTACTCCTAAGATATGACCAAAGGAGGTTGTTGCCAATAGCGCAGGTAAGCCAAAGCCGCCAAACAAGTTGGATGAGGGCAGTTCTGGACCGACGTTGGGATATTGGATGGTTGATTTACCAAAGGCAATGGCAATGATATTGGAGATAATCATAATTATCCCAACTGTTGGACTCCATTGCAAGGGTGTAGTCGCAGCGGCGAGTAGAGTGGATACTAACAACTGATTTTCTCCTCAAAAATGTATTAATGATTGAAAATCTCATGTCAATTTCTTACCAAGAAATTTCACCATAAAGCATAATTTCGCATTCATTGTTAACATTTTTTGTTAAAGCTTAATATAAAACAGCCATCCCCTCCTACTTGATCAGCTATATCTGACGACAAGCTTCTGCCAAGTTTTAGAACTTACCAATCGAGTAATAAATAGTACCGACATACTTAGGAATGTTAAGTAACGATGTGACTAATGGATAAGCGCCACCGAGAAGAGTAAGAAGCGTTGACTGAATCGGTGTTCTAGCAATTGATGGGAGGAGTGTGTCAAACTCAAAGTGAGTCGATTATTTTCCGCTTGTGCTATGTCCTCTACCATAGATTCCTTACCGCCAGCCCTTGCCAAGATTGTTCAACGCTTCCAACGCGCTTCTGACCCCAAGCGGCGTTATGAACAGCTGATTTGGTATGGTCAGCGGCTGAAGGAGTTTCCAGAATTTGATAAAATCCCAGAAAACAAAGTTCCTGGCTGCGTTTCCCAAGTTTATATCACCTCTACCGTGGAAGACGGTAAGGTAGTATTTCAAGGTGATTCTGATTCTCAATTAACCAAAGGATTAGTAGGGCTTTTGGTCGAAGGGTTAAATGGATTAACTGCCACTGAGATCGTGCAACTTACTCCAGATTTTATTCAAGAAACTGGTTTAAATGTTAGTCTGACACCTTCCCGCGCTAATGGATTCTACAACATTTTCAAAACCATGCAAAAAAAGGCGTTGGCATGTCAATTAATGGCTAATAGCTAATAGTAAAAAAGCAACCAACAACTAACAACCAACAATCTGTAATGTCAACCGATTTATTATCTGCATCCACCACTACCGATATTGGTGGAATCGTTCAAGAATACATCTATTCCTTTGAAAACCAGCAAATTCGCGTTGTTTATGAAACTCTAGGCAAAGGTTCACCGCTGTTGCTACTCCCAGCTTTCAGCACCGTTTCTATGCGATCAGAAATGGGCGAAATAGGTAAGTTGCTGTCTCCTTATTTTCAAGTTATAGCAGTAGATTGGCCAGGATTTGGACAATCTTCGCGTCCTGCAGTACAGTACAGCCCGAAATTATATCACCAATTTCTCAAAAATTTTGTGACATCTGTATTGAAGACTCCCGTGGCGGTCGTTGCAGCAGGTCATAGTGCAGCTTATGTTCTACAACTCGCAAAAGAAAGACCAGACCTATTTTCCCGGATTGTATTGGTAGCGCCAACTTGGCGTGGTCCTCTACCTACGATGGGGGCAAATCAGCAGATAGCTGGGATAGTTAGAGACTTAGTGCGATCGCCCATTGTTGGTCAAGCTCTCTATAAGTTAAATACTACACCATCTTTTTTAAGTTTCATGTACCGTAGCCACGTCTACGTTAATCCTGCTAAACTCACATCTAGCTTCATCCAGTATAAGTGGCGCAATACTCAACAGCCAGGAGCAAGATTCGCTCCCGCTGCCTTCGTGACTGGTAACCTCGACGCTGTCAGCAACCAAGCTGATTTTCTGGCGATGGGTCGGAGTTTATCTGTACCCCTCATGGTAGTTGTTGGAGAATCCTCCCCTCCCAAATCCCGTGCTGAAATGGATGCTTTAGCAGCGTTACCAGGAGTGCAAACAGTAACTCTTCCCGGTACACTGGGAATGCATGAGGAGTACCCAGATGCTGTAGTCGAAGCAGTTCAAGATTTTTTGTGTTCCTCGCAGTAATTAAATGCTGATGCCAAGACGCAAAGCTGTATACACATTTTAGCCCCTTTGCGTCTTGGCGCGAGGTCAAAAACCTCAGAGTAAGCCTGGACAAAAATATAAAAACATTTATCATAAGCAGTGATGATTATTTAAATAGAAAAGAAGGGCATTTAGGCTATGTTAGCTGATGCAACGTTTGATTCAGTTCCGGTTACTGTTCTGACAGGCTATTTAGGGGCAGGCAAAACGACACTTCTGAATCGCATCCTCACCCACGAACACGGCAAAAAAGTGGCTGTGATCGTTAACGAGTTTGGTGAGGTGGGTATTGATAACCAGTTGATTATCGATACGGATGAGGAAATATTTGAAATGAACAACGGCTGCATCTGCTGTACAGTTCGTGGCGACTTGATTCGGATTATCGGCAATTTGATGAAACGCCGGGATAAATTTGATCATTTAGTCATTGAAACCACCGGACTTGCTGATCCCGCACCCGTAATTCAGACGTTCTTTGTTGATGAAGATATGCGGGACAAGTTAGAGTTAGACGCAGTGGTGACAGTAGTAGATGCCAAGCATATCTGGCAACACTGGGATGCAGATGAAGCGCAAGAACAGATTGCTTTTGCTGACGTTATTTTACTCAATAAAACCGATTTAGTAACGCCAGAACAACTTGATGAGCTAGAAAAGCGGATTCGGTCGATGAATGTTATGGCTAAGATTCACCGCACCCGCAACTCAGAAGTAGCAATAGATACTGTATTAGGTGTGAAAGCCTTCGACCTCAATCGCGCTTTAGAAATTGACCCAGAGTTCTTAGGCGAAGATGCCCACCAACATGATGAAAGCGTGTACTCTGTAGCTTTAGTGGAAAAAGGCGCACTAAATGGGGAAAAATTACACACGTGGATGACAGAGTTACTACGTACTCAAGGACCAGACATCTTCCGCATGAAAGGCATTTTGAATATCGCTGGGGAAGAAAACCGCTTTGTCTTTCAAGGAGTGCATATGTTGTTCGACGGTAAACCCGATCGCCCTTGGAAAAAAAGTGAAACCCCCAAAAACGAACTCGTCTTCATCGGTCGTAACCTTGATGAAGCTAAACTTAGACAAGATTTTCTATCTTGTCTGGCATGAAAAGGAGTTAGGGGTTAGGGGTTTTAAGAAGAATGAAAATTTTTCTTTTTCAAAACAGTTAAAGTCAGTATTGCTATAGAGAAGCCCGACGAGGAAGTTTCCATGAGCGATCGCCGAAAAATCTTAATTTTGTCAGCCAATCCCAGAGGAACAGTCAAGGTTCGTCTGGATGAAGAGAGGCGCGAGATTAAGGAGGGACTCAGGCGGTCAAAGCGGCGCGATCATTATGAAATAGAGACGGCAGAAGCAGTCCGCACCAGGGATATACACAGGGCAATATTAGACTGCGAACCGAATATCGTTCACTTCTGTGGGCATGGGGCAGGGGAAGAGGGGCTGGTTTTTGAAGATGAAACGGGGCAGGAGAAGTCAGTCAGTGCAGAGGCATTAGCCGGACTGTTTGCGTTATTTGCTAACCAAGTGGAGTGTATCGTCCTAAATGCCTGCTATTCCCAGGTACAGGCAGAAGCGATCGCTCAACATATCAACTATGTAATTGGGATGAGCAAAGCCATTGGCGATAGGGCCGCCATTGAGTTTGCGGTGGGTTTTTACGACGCTTTGGGAGCAGATAAAGACGTTGAATTTGCCTACAAGCTCGGCTGTAATACCATTGAGATGGCAGGAATTGCTGAACACCTGACTCCAAAGCTTCTCACTAAAGGCAATAAAATCGCTGAGCAGGCACAGACAATGACTAGTCAGCGAGTATTTATCAGTTATTGCTCTCAAGAACCAGATGTCAGCCTGGCTCAAGAATTTTACGATCGCCTGCAAGCAGCGGGACACAAACCTTTCATGGCCGCAAAGAGCATCAATTGGGGACAAAACTGGATAGAGCGAATTGATCAAGAGTTGAAGCAATGTGATTACTTTCTGCTTCTGCTATCGGAACAATCCGCCAGTAGCGATATGGTGGCAGGAGAAGTCCGAACGGCGAGGGGATTACGGGATAAAATTGGTAAGCCCGTTATTTTGCCGATTCGGGTTAATTTACCTATTGATGATCCGCTTAACTACGAATTGCGGAGCGTGTTACAGACCATTCAGCAAAAGTTATGGCGATCGCCGGTCGATACGCCTATTTTAGTTGCAGAAATTTTGGCGTTAATGTCCGTAGGAGCCGCCCCCGAACCGGTGGCGGAAACAATGTCTCCCCTGAGGACAATTCCAGCTAAAAATCGCCCTCCTCTGCCTGTTGCTGATCTAGAACTTCCAGGTGGAACCATACCACTAGCGTCTGAATTTTACGTCGTTCGAGAACCTTGGGATGTCCGCTGTTGCCAAGAAATTGAGAAAAAAGCGGGTTTGGTTCGCATCAAAGCTCCTCGGCAAATGGGGAAAACCTCTCTCTTAGTCAGGATTCGTCACCATGCAGCAGAAAAAGGCTTTCGGACGATTGTACTGGATTTTTTGGAGACAGATGAGACAACGTTTGAGAGTTCGAGTGTCTTTTTGAAACGATTTTGCGTTCTTGTCAGCCGTCAATTAGGAATCTCACTCCGAAAAGTGACAGAATTTTGGGATGAATACGAAGGTATATTGAGTCCGAAAGAAACCTGTAGTGACTATATAGAGCAATATGTACTGATGGATTTGACAGAGCCGCTTTTTCTGGGAATGGACGAACTTGATCGCCTTTTTCCCTATGGTCAAGCTGCCAAAGAATTTCTGATGCTGTTGAGGGCTTGGAATGGAAAGGCAAAAGTTAATGAAATTTGGTCAAAATTGCGGATGGTAATTGCCCATTCGACGGAATCCTATGTGGTAATGGATACCAATTCTTCACCCTTTAATGTGGGGTATGCAGTTGATCTGCCTGAGTTCACCTCCGCGCAAGTTCTGGATTTGGCAACAAGGCACGGGCTGAACTGGGAAACGACAGAAGTTGAGCAATTAATGGCAATGGTGGGGGGGCATCCTTACCTAGTAAGACGTGCGCTTTATTCTGTCGCTCAGAAAGACTTGACTCTTCCCGAATTACTGGCGGAAGCTTCCACCGATGCGGGGATTTTTGGTGAACATCTGCGACGACATCTCTGGAATTTACAGCAACATCCTGAATTGGCACAGGCTTTTCACCAGGTTATTTTGAGCGATCGCCCTGTCATTTTAGAACCGATGTTAGCCTTTAAATTAAATGGCATGGGTTTAGTCGATTTACTAGGCAATGAAGTCGTTACCCGCCACCATCGCCTCTATCGTCCCTATTTCCGTTCTCGTTTGAGTCTACGTCCATGACCTCGACTTCCACTTCCCGCTATCAAGTCGGCGGTGCTTTGCTCCAAGATGTGCAGTCCTACGTCACGCGAGACAGCGATCGCCAATTATTTGAAGCCCTGAAAGCAGGGGAATTTTGCTACGTTCTCAATTCCCGTCAGATGGGAAAGTCCAGCCTGATGGTCAGAACCTTAGCCCAATTGCAAGGGTCGGGGTGGAAAGGGATTATCCTCGACTTTTCGGCGAAAGATAGTCAATCGGATCAACCGAATCTTTGGTATAACGGCATTATCAATGACCTGAATAAAGATTTTCAACTGCTTGATCGCAAAGATTTTCTTAAATGGCTCAAAGAGCGTGATTTTATTGCTCCCGTCGAACGATTGGGCGAGTTTATCGAGACAGTTTTGCTGCCAGGGATTATTCAACCCATTGCGATCTTTGTGGATGAAATTGACAGCACTCTAGGATTGCCTTTTACCGATGACTTTTTTGCCTTAATTCGCGCCTGTTACAACAAACGAGCACAGAAGCACGAATATAAGCGATTGACCTTTGCTCTACTCGGTGTCGCGGCTCCCTCGGATTTGATCGGGGATACAAAACGCACCCCCTTTAATATTGGCAAAGGTATTGATTTATCGGGGTTTACCCTAGAAGAAGTCCAGCCTCTTGCGGATGGTTTAGCAGAAAAGTCAGAGAACCCCCAAGCGGTATTGAAAGAAATCCTCTATTGGACTGGTGGACAGCCTTTTCTCAGTCAGCGATTGTGTCAATTAGTGGCTGATTCGAGGGATAACCTGGTTGCAGGTAGTGAAGCTTCTGTTGTCGAAGGATTAGTGCGATCGCATCTCATTGAAAATTGGGAATCCCAGGATCAACAGTCCCATTTGAAGACGATTAGCAAGCGAATTCTCGATAATGAACAAAAGGGGGCTTATTTACTGGAGTTATATCGCCAGACTCGACAAGCGGGTTCTCTCCCCGTTCAAAATCGCCCAGAAGAGCAGGAATTGCAACTGTCGGGAATAGTCGTCAAGCGAAATGGCAGTCTGCAAGTCTATAACCCTATCTATGAAGCCGTATTTGATGAGTCATGGATTGATGCGGAGTTAGGAAAATTACGCCCCTACGCCGAGAATTTTCGGGCTTGGGTACTTTCAGGAAAAACTGACAAGTCTCGCCTATTAAGAGGAGATGCACTTAAAGAAGCCGAGGGATGGGCAAGGGAGAAGAACCCCAGTGGAGAAGATCAAGATTTTCTCTCTGCTTCGCGTACTCAGGAACGGGAGGAAGAAATCGCTGTAAAGGAACGGGAAGCGGAACTGGAACGAGAGAGAAAAAATACGGAAATAGCAGAGAAAGCCAACAAGCAACTACAGCAGAAAACTTTGATCGGGACGGCGATTGGGGGTGTGATTTTAGCTATCGCTTTGATAGTGGCAGGTTTCTTTTTTAAGCAAGCAGCACAACAAATTAACATGCTTAAAACAGTTAGATCGCTCTCTCAACTTGCAGGAGAACTAAGAAAGAAAGGGAAAGTTGAAGCATCAGATGAAGCCCTAAGAAAAGCAGGATTATCAACATTAATTGAAAACGAAGAACTGAAGGAAGCTTGGCTACTCGCTGCAACTGCTGAAGCTGAAGCAGCTAAGGACAAAGACAAAAAAACCAAAGAAGCGCAAGATTCTGTTAAACAGAGTTTATATTCTCTCAAGAAGAGTAAGGTCCAACTTGACCCAAGAATTTTTAATCAAGTTAGTGCTTTTGCCCACTTTATGGATGGTCAATTAAATAATGATAATGAACAAGATTATAGAGCAGCTTATAACGCATTAAAGGATAGTAAATTCGACCCATATAATCCAAAGACTGAAACTGATATTCTTACTGAAAAAGATGTAGAATTAATCCATTACAAATTAATCAATTCAGCCAAAATTGACATAAACTCAAAAAAAGATCCCATTGCAATATCCTTCAGACAACACTTGTATAAAGGACTTGATTCTTTACTGAAACAAGACAATTTGAAAGAAGCAGACGAGAAAACCACCGAGATTATGCTTTATATAGCTCGTCGTCGTGATGACGGTTATTTCACTGCGGAATCTCTAAACAAGTTTTCTTGTTCCGAGCTGAAAGAGATTGACAATCGTTGGTATAATTTCTCAAAAGGACACTTTGGCTTCCGCGTGCAAAAAGAAATCTGGCAAAGGAATGGAAGCCCAACTATTGGCTCACCTATAGAAATGTGGAGAAGGTTCTATATTGATGTAGGATGGAAAACAAAGGAATCGGGAGTAAAAAGTGGGGATGGTTATTTGAGCTATGATCGGCTGAGTGAGGCATGGAAGGATTGGAGAAGTACCCCGAGGGGAAACCTCCCTATCCCAGGGGGGGGTGTGGTGGGGGGTGTTGTTTGTGGTGTATTTTGGGTGTTGTTTGTGGTGTATTTTGGGGGGTTGTGGGTATTGTTAACGGACTCCCGGGGAGGGAGTTCTTTTCTCGTCGCACTGCGAACTGAACCTGTAGTATATAGCGACTTCAGGTATTTTGTCAAGCTTTGTTTTGGGTACTTTCTTTACGAAAACATAGGCTTTTTCCGAATTCGATACCTGGCACTGTTCAGTTATCAGTCATCAATTATCAGTCATCAGTTTTGGCATGACTTTTCACTTTTCAGGCAAGCTGATAACCTTTGAATGTCTTAGGAATCATTGAAAAATTGCGCTGCTACTTTTGGGTCATAGCAATTCGCCATCACGAACTTTTCCGCCACTTCCCGAATCTCGGAGTTCGTCGCTTCCCATTCATCCCAAGGGAGACTCATTTGCCCTGGAATGCGCCGCTTCTGTTCCGAAGCCTTCAACACTTTGGGCAACAGTTTACTTCCCCAGTAGCAACGGCTTTCTGGCTTGGGTTTAGGCGTATATTTCCGACAGAACTTACGATAATTCTCGGCACATTCGTCCAGAGACTTGCCCAGAGACAAAAATGCAGGATGCCATTGAGTCAAACCATCGTCACTCAGTCTGTCGTGAGTTCCGTAGTTGGAGAAATCGTAGAAAAAGCCCTGCTGCATTCCGGCAGCTTTGGGGTTGGCGTGAATGTAGCGCAGGGTATTCAATGCCCGTTTGTAGTCCGTTCTCTCGAAACCGCTGCTGTGGTAGCGCTTCTCCCAGAAATGCCCGCTACGATTGAGCATCCGGTTAAAACACATGGCAGTGTACCAATTTATCCAGTGCATGATTTTGGGCAAATCCTCTGGCTGTAAGGGTTCGAGCAGGTAGTGGACATGATTGCTCATGATGCAGAGGGCATAGAGTTTGAAGTTAAACTTCTCTTTGGCTCGTTTCAGAGTATAGAGGAACACTTCACGGCATTCATGGCGAGTTAGCTTGAATTCCCTGTTGTTACAGCGAACAGTGACGTGATAGCAGTAATTAGGCTTGAGGTCACGGGGTTTTCGAGGCATCCTTTGAGCGTGAGGTCATCAGTTATCAGTAAGGGACTTCCAGAAAATAAAATGCTAAATAAATGTTATGAATTAATCAAGATTAGGACTTACGCATTGACAGAAAAACACAATTGTGTATCAACCTTGTTACAAGGCTCTGCCTTGTAATGCTCTCTTCCGAGGCTCCGCCTCCTGTGGATCATCGGAGGCAGAGCCTCCTGTAAATGCATTCCCAGCCTGAGGCTGGGAACGAGGCTGTGCAAGGAAATCATTTTAATAAGATTGATATTCACATAATTGTCAATTTGTAAAGTGCGTAAGTCCTAAAGATTTAGAAATGAATAATTTTGACAAAACGACATTTAAAATGTTATTTAGCTAAATAACGAAATTTAATTTGTTAACCGACACCACTCCCTACTCCCCATTTTCAAGCTAGTCTCTCATGGGCGGGCGAAGTGCTATCGCACCGCTGACGCTAACGCCCACAACCAAACATGAAAATATTTCTTTCCCAGTCCCCAATCGCCAGTCCCCAGCCCCCAATCCCCCATTTTCAAGCTAGAGGTGATCAAAACTCCTGCACGGATTGCTATACAACAACTAACAACCAATTCAGATGAACTCTTCCACCCTCAACACTAAGGAATTTGAAGAACTCTATTCAGGGACGCTTTCGGATTATGTAACTGCGATCGCTTGGTCACCGGACGGTACAACCCTAGCAGCAACTTCTGCTGCTGGGGAGGTTGTACTGTTGCACGATGGCAGTCTAACAACCTTGCAGACTGGTAATGGTGCATCAGTGGACTGCGTTGCTTTTTCCCAAGACGGGCAGTTTTTAGCTGTTGGGGGACAAGATGGACGGGTGAAAATTTGGCAAGAAAGTGAATTAATTGTTACTTTGGAAAACTCCCCAGCCTGGGTTGACAAGCTTGCTTGGAGTCCCAATAGTAATCTGCTGGCTTTAGGTTTAGGGCGTTATGTCCAAGTGTGGAACGCGGATAGTCGTAAGATTGTCGTTACACTGAATTTCGATTCCTCTTCAGTATTGGGTATAGATTGGCGTTGCGATGGTCAGTATCTTGCTGTTGGTGGTTATCAGGGAGTCAAAGTATGGAATTGCCAAGACTGGAGTGATGATCCATACATCCTGAATATTCCTTCAGCCAGTTTAGGGATCGCCTGGTCTCCCGATGGCAAATTTTTGGCTGCGGGTAATCTGGATCAAACCCTCGCTGTTATGGCATGGAATAACCCGGAACCTTGGGTAATGCGAGGCTTTCCTGGCAAGATTCGCCAACTTGCATGGTCAGAAACCACCACAGAACAAGGTGCGCCTCTTCTCGCTTCCTGTAGTGTTGATGGGATTGTAGTGTGGGAGAAGCAGGCTGATGACTCTTTGGGTTGGGAAGCTAGAGTATTAACTAATCATGTTGATATTATTAATGCGATCGCCTTTGCACCCAAAAGCTTTCTCCTGGCTTCCGCCGGTGCTGACGGCTGGATTTGTCTTTGGGAGGAAGCTCACCAAGTCATCCAAATTCTCACAGGTGTTTCATCTGGGTTTTCCTGCCTAGCTTGGCATCCTCAAGATAAACTCCTTGCAGCAGGTGCTGAAAGTGGCGAATTGGTTGTTTGGTCAGAGATAAAGCAGAGTTGAGGTTTGGGTTTCACTCACCATTTGAGAAATTTCATGGTGATTTTTAGATTGGTCATTTATACTAAGCATAAAATCTGTCTAATGACAACCATGAATAAAATTGCAATTGCTTTACTTTGCTCTTCTAGCCTTTTTAGCTTAATGCAACTGAATGCTAGTCCAGCCTTGGCTGTGAAGGCTACCCCCGAACAGTTAGCCTTACCCAAGCTAGACTCAACCCAGACTCAGCAAGTTAATACACCTACAGTTAAACAAGACAGCGAATTCCCATCAATGCGTTCTACTGACACTGAAAGAGCAAAACAGCTTGCACTGAAGACATTTGGCTGCGATTGCCCTAGCTGTACAGCCCTTGCAAGTCAGATGTTACTGCAAGGTAATTTACCTCAGGCACGATGATCGTTTGTTGTGGTTACAGAAAAGGGGAAAGGTTGAAATTTCCCCTTTTCCTTTTCTCCCTTAACCGAACCGTATTGGAAGTAAGTAATGTGGGTGGCTCATATCTTGCACCTGACAAAAAGAATCCGTATTAACCGAAAACAAGAGAATAAAAGTTACATCTAAAAATTGAACTTCTAATTTAAGTACTTGTATATAAAACTACATTTTTT
>Ga0116229_10005774_pt1 | contig 20089 bp, 12 predicted proteins | sample S1TSphgellanicum_3_FD_87313 | JGI IMG/M metagenome (GOLD analysis project Ga0116229, IMG submission 87313) | Host-associated microbial communities from peat moss isolated from Minnesota, USA - S1T2_Fc - Sphagnum magellanicum MG | ecosystem: Host-associated > Plants > Peat moss > Unclassified... | reverse complement strand
TGAAACGAAACCATTTTGATGTCAGATTCTCACACATTACAAACATATTAAATGAAAAAAAATTCTCATCTAGGTAGACTTTACTTCTTGATTAATCACTTATCCTTTTTTATGTTTATACTTTAACATAGGGTGGAACTGCCCATCACCGATTATCATTACCCTATCATCGAACATTTCTTTAGATCTTCGTCATCTATGCTTCCTTTTGAGTGATTTAAAATGTTATGGGAGTGCTACTTCAAGATCTAGAAATCATCTTTGAATTGAAAAGAAAAATACATAATGAAAAAATAGTAAGAAGCAAAATAAGCTTTGCTACTCACAAAACACATTATTTTTCCTTTTCTTTTCTTTGGACACCTCCTACTTTCAAAACTTCTAACTTCCTAATTTCTTATTCATGTTAAATGATTTAAAGTGTTAAAAGAACATCATCTTTAGTTCTTCAAATCATCTTTGAACTCTAATAACAACAAAGCAACATATAAGGAATGTTTTAGGTATTTAGGAACCGACTTTATAGTGTTGTGTGGTTTGTTTTTTTTGAGTTCTTGACTTTTCTAATTTTTGGGGTTGTAACTTTTTCATTTCTAATCCATTTTTGACAATTTTTAGTGTGTCAAATGTGTTAAGGAAAGGCATTTAAGTTTTGTTTCAACACCAAAAACAACGGAACCCTCCCCTTGGATTCAACTTGCCCTGAGCGCTTAAATGTTTCCTCACCAACTATTTTACCCTAATGGTCAATTGTCCATTTCAAAAATGGACATTATGGTTCAAAGTTGTTTACATAAACTAAAGAATGGTCTTGTTACTACTTATTTTGGTAGGTTTGATAGCATGCTTGCCTTAGTGGGCTTATGAGCTACCTTACCCAACATAATAGGTTACTTAGCCATTATTTAATACATAATGTATATTTTTATAAATCATACCTTATGCTTTCCTAAGATCCTTGAAATTTGAAATGTGAAATCCTCATATGGAAGATTTAAATTTTAAAAATTTATGTATTTCATCGTGAAATTATGAATGTTATCATGAATTTATGATAAACCATGTAAATCAAGAGGCATAGGAGTGTGAGGGTTTTTCTATCTACTCCTTTAGAGTGAGAACAACCGTACATTAATGAAATTAATGTCTTCAAAGCTTTAGTCAATTGTAAGTTTTTTCTCAAGATTATTAAGCACATCTTTTGATTAATTATCAAAGCAAGTCATTCCTTCATCAAGATCCAACCAAAAAGAGGTTTTTGATTAAAGTAGAAATGTGCAAATTTTTAAAATTCAACCAACTTTATTTCCCCATTTGCAAGTGGGATATTTATACCACCCTTCCCTTGCCTTGAATGGCATGACTTTCAACCTTACCATCAACTTTTAGATTGGAGAAACTACTTGGCATGACCTCACTAATCACTACTTTTTTTTTTATTATGTGTTTTGAAACTCTAGCGTCAACATGTTGGGTCTTTGGTGTGGGCTAAATTGAAGTTTGAACAAAATCCACCACATGCAACTTCACTATGAAAAGGTCATTTTATGTTGAATGGGGTTCATAGGTTAGTGAATTAGCTAGCTCAAAATTGCATTTTCTGTATCTTTTGGAAATAATTTGAAATAAATTCATGACCTCCCAACTTAACCATGTGGTTATTTTGCCTTTCAAAATGAATTGAATGACATTTTTAAAATGCAAGGACCTTATAGAAATTTGCAAGACATTTGGATAACTTTTTTTGGATCATCAAAATAAGCAATTGATGGTAGGGTGAATGCAATGGATGGTGTACACAATTTTAAGAAAAATTGGAATCATGTATATATAGAATCAAAAGTAACATGTAAGATTTCAATCATTTTGAATTATTTTAAAGATCACAAATAAGCAATTTGGGTCTCCAAACTAAAGTTAATGATAACAACTATGAATATGCAATTGATTCATAGTTGTACCTTTGTGTAAATGTCGATCAATCATTTTAAAACATTTTTAAAAATATTATTTCACTAGAAAAAAAGAATTTTTTGATTGGTCCTTGCAATTAAATTTTAATTATAGCTGACATATGCAATTAAAATCCCATTAGGGTGAAAGCATGGTAAGTAGACATTTTTTTATCCTTGTCCCCCAAAAAAAACAAGTAGCCATAAACAAGTTTAATGTATTGAAAGTAAAAATGTTTTTTTAATTTAATGATCAACAGAGGATAATCTTTAATTTTATCATAATGATGTTGATTAATCACATATCTAATATGCATTCAAATAGATTTTTAAAAATAACTAATGTTTTGTCTACTTTCTTTAGTTGTCCAAACTTGTACAAGTAGTGGGCATGCGGGAAAAAAATTGGCTTTCGGAGAGTAAGGATGAGGTTGAATTTTGGTGGATGAGCTAGTGGAAACGATGGGTCCAATTGGGTTTGATTAACCAAGACAAGCCCCATAAATCAAAAGGTTTGCACTCCAAGTCAGCTCATCGAGATTTGCAACTTTGATGTATAGTTAATATTATTCATAGTTAGAACTTAGGGCTAGCCAATTAAAAAGAAGGCTATTTGTAATTTCTATCATTTAGTAAATTGTGATATTACGTTAGGGACATGGGTTTTTTTCAAATTTTTTGATATCAAAGATTTGGCGAAATTTTCCATAAATCTAGCAAAATAAGTCGAATTTTCATAAGGAAAAAAAATTCCAAAATAGAAAGAATCCCAAATTTTTGGTCCAAGAAAAGACGACAAAATTTGTCGATAAAAAGTCATTGGGAGTGAGGGACTCAGATGGGTTTATAGTTTGAAATTTATAGGGTTTAGTAAACGATGAGATTACACACCAGGGACGAGATTCGATCGTGCGACGTGCGCAGTAAGTACGTGACGAGTTCCGCCACTGAGCTAGCAGCACTAGCGGAGCACAAAGCACTGTATTTTGTACCCCTGCACCAGCTTTCCCTCTTTTGTTCCTGTTGTTGTTGTAGCTGGTGCTGTGTTGCTCTCTGTTTAGAATTTTTTTCCTCTGATCTTCACAATCTCTTGTTGAGGTTTTCTTTTCCTGGTTTTGTTGGTAAGGATTTTTTTCTTGTGTTTTTTTTCTGTGCTGGAGATGTTTTTTATTTTTTGTTTTTCTCCTGGAGATTTTGTCACGGGAGGAGTGTTGGAGAAGGATTTGAAACAAGTCGGAGTCTCTTCAGATTTTCTTGAGTAGATCTCTTTGTTTTTTTTTTCGTTTTTGTTGTTGTGGTGAGAGAGGGAGGTTTGGGAGGAAGTTTGGACAGCGGAAGGGGATGGATGTCATGCAGAGGGAGGAGCTGGAGAGGTTGATGTTTTTTCGAGCAGACGCGAGAGAAGGCGGCTGCAGACTACGCGCGATCACCCAATGATCCTGATGTAAGTATGGTTTGCCTCTTTGGGTACCCATTTAGTCTTTCGCATCTTGCTTCCAATCTTCTGCTTCCGACCTTGATGATCAACACCGACAGACACAGATCTTCAAAATCGTGCAGGGCATTAGAGGATTTTCGCTTGTCTTTACTGTTGGATTCTGAAGATTGCTGAAATTTTGTGGAGTGATCTTGGTGTGGGTTTAATTTTTAGGGTTCCTGACATGCATGCAAATGGAAACATTCGTTGAAAACATTGGGTTGCTTTTCCATGACCTAAGAGCAACTCCACCAGTGCTTGGTATGAACCTGCAAATTAAAATAGGATGAAGAAAAGTCAAAACATGCTGGTTTGGCACAGCAAAATGGTTTGGGCCTTGCATTTTTGCACAGTTTGCTGAAGCTGGTAAGATGCACATCAAGGCCTAACACCTGCTGTTGATTGGCTAGATTGTTTGATTGGTACAGGTGGGTTGCTATTAGAAGTCTCCCACCTATTTGCAGTCCTAGTTTTAATTTTAGTTGTGGGGTTGGAAAAAAGTAAATGACTAAACTTGGATGTGAGAAATATTTTTGCAGGGTCACAGTTTAGGTGCTGCCAGAGATGCTCTTAGTTCGTTGTCTGATTGTTAAGGTTTTTGCAAGCTTGCCAGAATTTAACCAGATGAGGTGGAGCACTCTTGGAGCTTGCTCACTTCAGGCAAGGCCAGGACTCCATAGACATGGTTCAAGGTTTGTCTCTTCAAACCTTGAAAACCCTGATGAGCAGCATTGTATGTGGTTCACATCCTATAATAGTGCAGATTTTTCCATCTTCTTATAATAACTGGCTTCTGTGCAATAGTAATTTCTGATGGTGTGTTTGGGGATGCTGGACCTGTTGTGGTTTGTGTCAGATGCGGTAGCAAAGCTGGAGGAAGCTCTTCGTATAAATCCACGGAAACATGATGCACTCTGGTGCCTTGGTAATGCCCACACATCGCAGGGGTTTCTGGTGACAGAGACCTACAAGGCTAATGCTTACTTCAAGAAAGCGGCACGTTGTTTCCGACGTGCACTTGATGAGGTGCCCTTCCTTCCTTTCACTAGCAGTTCTTGCCTGATTTTATCCTGGGTGGTTGATGCTCAGGCTTCTATATCTGCAACTTGTTTGGTTTTAATTCCAGTTTGATAATGCAGAAGTTGAAGTTTTTCTCAAAGGCATAGAGGAAGCACAATTTTGTTCTGAATGGAGGCATCAATGTCATTGAGCCATATCCTGACTTACAGTGTGGATGTGCAGGATCCTAACAATGAGCTGTATCAGAAGGCACTGGAGATGACAGAAAAGGTGTTTTTCACCAACTCCCTGCATACTACTGTGACAGTAGTTAAGAGGTTTTACAGCTTCTAAGACTGTTTTCTGCTGTAGCTCTTTTGCTACAGAGCCTGTGATAAGTTTGGGTGAGTCACCTAGGGATGTGAGTGAGAAAAACCAAGAGAGGAGTATTTATGAGTGAGGGATCATGGGGTTTTGCTGGTAGGCTCCTTCAGTGCATCAAGAGCTGCAAAAAGAGCTAGCATCACAGCAGGTCATCTTGGGAAGTGGGCCTAGTGTGGCCAGTGGTAGTGCCCCAAAGGTGAGTATGAAAGTTTTCTTGCGTTTTATTTGCCTTTGTCAATCTAAAAACTTGTGTTCAATTCCTGAGTTCTCCACAAGTTCTTTAAACAATGTGCCCACATAAATGTAACCAATGTAACCAATAAATCCACAATGATCTTCATATGTATGTCTATCATGTGTTGGTGGCATAGACTGACCTTGTGTGATGGAGTGATGTTAGAAAGGTTTTGTCTGAAGGGCTATGTTTATTGTGGTGTGCAGCGACAAAAGAAGGAAGATGACTTCAAGTATGATGTACTTGGGTGGATAGTGCTGGGTGTTGCAGTGATTGCCTGGATGGGCATGGCCAAATCTTCCATGCCTCCACCTCCACCTCCTTCCTCATATAGATAGTCACATATACAATTAATAGGAAGTTTTTCGGGAGGAGCAGGATAATAGCTATCACTAGTGTGCCACCCACAGTTTGAGATATAATGTCTTGATACGAAGTTTGTGCTTTTGAGTTTCTCCTTGGTATAAATGAGAGAGGGTCTACCCGTATAGTTGTTTTTTTCATGTGTTGGTAAGATCTTGTAATCGCAGGAAGGTGTTGTCATATTTCCAAGCACAACACATAAAGAGGAAACATTCAAATCCTTTCAAGAATTCTGAACCCAAAGCTCAAACTTAATTGTTGAATCTTTTGACCCTGATGTATTTTTGCTTGAAATTTTTTAGTGTCAAAAGCTTAAAATCCAAAGATACTCTTAGTCTCTCACCATATGTGCTTTTGGTGCTGAAAGTCTAGACCTTCCATTTCTGAAGCTTAATGCTGATTGTATTAGTTCCTTTTTCTACTCACTTAAAATGGACACTCTTCGTTCGGTCTGGCTGGTTGGCCCATTTGTACATGTCCAGCTCTGGCTCCTGGAAGACCAAAAGTCCCAGTCTCTTTTGGTACTTTCTTGTAAAGGTTGTTAACCCACCTGCCCTTGCAATCTCTGTGCTCATGGCAGCTGCCGCAACACTATACATTTGTAGCAAGGCCAAAGATATCCCGCATAGGTCATACATAAGTGGTGCCCTAAGTGCTGGGCTTTGTGAACCAGCTTATCAATTTCTGGAATTGTTACAAAAGAGCTCAGCCTTATGCAATTTTGGTTACAAATATTAAGTTGCTGGTAGTTTGGAATCCTGAATTTGTCAACCCTTTGATGTATTTGTGTTGATCTTTCTCATCAGTGGCCTCACAAAAGATTGTATACATCATTTGGATATGTCATACCACACACTGTGCATGCGGTCTTCAACCAGCTTATTGATTTCTGGAATTGTTTAAGAAGTTTTAACTACAAAAGACACTGCATTGGGAAGCCCAGGGTCCAACATACCTGCAAAATGGTCCGGACATCTTTCTCTCAGCTGTTGGGGCATCAGAAGAGAAGTTCAAAGAAACCCAACTCTAAATACTAGAGTAGCTAACAGCTGCACAGGTACAATTTGGGACCAGAAAGATGTGCCAAAACTTTGACGGCATGCAAAGTGTTAAGTAATGCTAATGATGACAGAAGACAGGCAATATCATCGAGAAAAATTCCTGTTACTTTACATATACCTCATTACAAAATGTCGGAAATAACTGGCTCTACTGGTGGCAAGAAGGCAGGCCTGGGCATTACTGGAAGTCTGCCCTCAGGACTGTATGTGACCTGACCATGCTTTCAAGCTCTTTAAAGATGTCTATGAATTAGACTTTGGTAAACAAAGCTCATCAATTTCTTTGCAATCCATGATCCAAACAGCACCTCCATCAACAAGATTCATGGAAAACAAAAATCTGGTACATGTGAGAAAGCCCACAAGTCCATCATTCCCAACTTATGGCAAGTCTCAAAGTGGATGTCCAATCTCCAAGCAACAATGGGGTCAACAATCTTTACTGCTCTCTGAACTGAGTTTCTGGGAGAGATGTGGCCTATTTACAGAACTCAGCCAGCCTTGAGATAGACTAGAATTCCTGGGAAATACTGCCACCCATCTCACCTTTCCCACCTTTCCCGGACTTTTTGGGCAACAGAATAGTGTGGATATTGGGCAGTACACCACCATTGGCAATAGTAACAGTTCCCAGCAACTTGCTCAGTTCTTCATCATTGCGCACAGCCAGCTGAATGTGGCGCGGCACTATGCGGTTCTTCTTGTTGTCTCTTGCAGCATTCCCTGCCAGTTCCAGCACCTGCAATCACATTTTAAACATAACTAAAATGATTGTGAGACCTGATACCGATCAAATACTGGGCAATTGCAGTTCTTAAAAGAAGAAAGAGTATGTACTTGATAGGCACTCTTGACTCTGCCGAGCTCCATGACCCATATGCTGATACTACAGCCATGAAAGATTTTCCTTCCAGTCTTTGGAGAATGACAAGGCTCCAGACTACATTATGGACAACTGCTAAAAGAAGCCCGATACATGTATTGCTGAAGCAATGTCTTTGTGAAAGTGATTGACAATCTAAGACTTTGGCAACCACAAATATCCAAGTGAACATGCATTGTACAAGCATCAGATCCAAGTACAGTCAACACACAAAAGAAGAAGATGCCAAATGAAACCCCTGGCAATGTAAGAAGCAACTCATTGAAGAATATCCCCTCCGAACACCAACTGGGGATTCAGAAGGGGAGGCAGAGAGGCTTCAGGTTGTGAAGCTACAATCTGAAAATCCTGAAAAACTTGTGACTAATGCACTTGATAATCCGAAAAGACATTGCATCGGGTTTTAGAAATAAGGAAAGTAGAGACAGAAAACATACCAAGACAACGAACTAGAACAAACCATGGCAGCAGATGTCAGTCATCAAGAAACTGAAGATCTCAAATAGTCACTTTCCTTTGACGAGCAAGGCAAGCCAAAATAGGAACAAAGGAGTCGACATCTGACCTCGGCAGCCAAGTACTCCAGAACAGCTGCAAGATAGACAGGTGCACCGGCTCCCACACGTTCCGCGTACTTCCCTGCCTTCAGAAACCGCGCAATCCTCCCCACCGGAAACTGAAGACCCGCCTTCTGCGACCGGGAGACTGCCTTTGATCCCTTTGTCTTTCCCCTCCCTCCTCCACCTGCAGCTGCTCCTGCCGTTGAACTCATCTCTCTCTCTCTGAAAAAAGCAAGAAGAAAGCCTCGCCAACTCTCACTCACACCACAGAAAACTCCGTCTACTCTCCGGAAAACCTATGCCACACAACTTCAAAAGAGTTCAGAGACCAGAAAACTCAACGCGATCTCACAAGTCCGTGCTCACTCGAACAGAAGGCAACTCTATTTCAACAGATTGCGCTTTACAGAGGGCACGAGAAGAAAACGAAACCCAGAAACAATGAAAGCTTCGCTGCCAATCCAACTAAGAGAAAAAGAAAAACAAACCACCACGGAAGATCAAGCGACAGAAGAAGCGAAAACAGACCCCAACCCCCCCCAAGAAAAAAGGAGAAAAATCCCACGGAAAAGAATGCCAAGATCGAAAATTTCAAGAAAGGAAAGCCAGCCGCGTCTTTCTATCTGGTCTCTGCGCCCTCCAAACCCTAGATCGCGTGTCCGGTTGCTACTGGCTATTGCCATCATGTCCGGATCTGATTGGTCCTAATCTGATCAGAAGGAAGCAAACTTTTTCTTGCAGAGAAGACGAGAGATCTGAGCCCCGCATTTCACTGCAGCAAATCTGTGTTGTTGATGGTGAAGGTGATGAAGAAGCTGCAGCAGCAGCAGCAGAAGAAGAAGAACAAGAAGAAGAACCTGGTGATGATGGTGATTATGAGGGTTTTGGATCATGGTCATGGATAGATGGAGAAGAGAAGGGCTTCAACTCCTGGAATAAACTAGAGAAGCTCTTGATCGTAAACACAACAAGAGAGTGTTTGTGTGTTGTGCAATGTCTGTGCTTTTGCAGAGAGTTCACACAGAGCTGCAATTTGCTGTGTATCTCTTTCTCAGAAATGCTTCCTGAGCTCCCAACCCAATTTTTGTGCATGCGTCCAAGAAGAGCTAATAGGCTTGTTTTTTCTCTCATTTGCTGTTGCTGCTGTCTCTGTCTCTGTCTCTGTCTCATCAATTTCTTCTTGTGCTTGCAAAATTGCTTCTAAAAGAAATGAGACACAGATTCTGATTATGTCAAGCTTAGAGATCTGCGCCAGCATTTCACTGCAGCAAATCTATGTTGTTGAAGGTGAAGCTGAAGAAGAACATCATCATCATCATTTCTTCTATAAGAAAAATGAGGAATGTTTGAATTGAAATCTGCAACAGTGAGTCATGTGAAGATTTGGATTTCAGATTTCCCACGTTGTTGACATTTTGTCTATTGTTACGTGTATAGATGGGCTGAGTGGGATTGGCAGGGCTTGACAATGAAACTGGCGAGTAGAACAGCAGCTGTTGGTGGCCAGCACTGGGACTCAGCTCTTGTACCTCTGAGCAATTTTGCCAACATGTTTTGTCTTTTCCGAGAAGGCAAAATCAGAGTACCATAGTAAGTCCTTCCTCCTCTTGCACTGTACAGGCTACAACATATCAAGCTTTCAAAGCTGTTCATGAAACCTGTTACATTGCAAAGCCTCCATGTCCTGTGTCATCCACACAGGAGGTTCTTCCACACTCATCAGACATGTAAGCAATATGAATATTTTCTTGAAACCCAATGGGTGAATTTTTTTTTTGGCAATTGCATACCCAGAAATGAGTGTCATCAATGGAAGTGTTCTCTGGTGCATCGCACATGCTGAAACACATCAAGCTTTCAAAGCTGCTTGTGAAATAAGTGGTATTGCACTGCAATGTATTTGGAGGCTTAGTTCTATTGGATTTGCAGCGATTGTAGACCAATGCTAGCATTTGTGTTTCTGATCAGATACATTTGTGATGCAGTAAGGAGATGCTATGAAGTACAAAATTTCAGGGAGAGCTCTAATTCTTGTGCTGCAACAAGGGTGTTTGCCAAGACCATGAACTGCAAAATGTGGTATCTCTCATACACATATGGATTCAATACTAGAACAAGGGATATCTATCTATGAAAGAAGGTAGTTTGTTTTGTTTTGTTTTGTTTTGTTTGTACTTATGAGATCCACTGAACCAGGATGCTTCAGATCGCGATCTTGGTCTCTTTGGAAAGCTCTCAAGGAGGAGGGGTGCATCGGCTTGGTTTCATGGCATTTGGAGTTGCCATGTAGAAAAGTTCTTGAATATTGAATGATTTCTTCACTGAAAATTAAATTAAATTGTAGCTGAAAATTTCGGAGGAGTTGGAATGTGCCTTTGGTGTTGTTGGAAAGATCTTGATGAGCAAGATCTAATGGAATTTATTTGGTAAGATTTGAATTTAGAATGTGGGGAGATATTGATTTTTAAGTGATTTCTGCTGCTGAGAATTCAAAATAAAAAATCAGTTGAGGACGTGGTAACACTTGGCCCAACGGGCACATGCCACACTAGTATCATATGATTCTAAGGCCAAAAATGTCAAGAAAGAATTCAACTTTAGGTCAAGATGCCCAAAACAATTTCAATCCTAATAAAAGTGCTCAAAACTATTCCAACCTTCCATCAAAATGACTTAGCCAAAACATGCTTTTAACATGCTTTTGTGATGAGTAAAAAGCCTTAGGGTGGTGAGGACTAAGGACTTTCCCAAGATAACCTTCCACAACTTGGGTAACCAATTGGAGTCTTGCCTTTTGGGAATGTCTCCCACCTTTGGACTTTTCCCATTGCACTAGATGGATGTTGTTTTGAATCTAAATATATCCATTGACAAAAATAATGATTCATCGAAGTTAGTTTAGATATAGCAACTTTATGTTTCATAAGTTGTGCTTTTGGATGACTGGTCCAAACTCAAATATGTTTAGCGGAATCTCAAGTAAAGAAGAATGAAACTTTATGTTACATAACTCGTTCTTTTGAATGAATGTTTCAAACTGAAACTAAACTTGTTTAGTTGTTTCTCAAGTAAAGTAAAATGAAACTTTATGTTTCATAAGTCATTCAAAAGAGCGACTATTCCAAATTGAAAGTAAGGAAAAATGAAACTTTATGTTCCATAAGTACTTCTAAACTGAAATTTGGTTAGTTGTTTCCAAAGTAAAGAATGAAAAGATGTCTTTTTTTAACACCATAGTCACAAATAGATTTTATGTACCTTCTACATTGATTTGCATCCCATTCTTTTTTTTCAATTGAATTTAATTGCATGCATTTGAATTAAATTTGATTAAATTTGAATTCAATTAATTTAAGTTGCATGCAATGTCATTCAATATTTTTATTCAAACATAACTTAATTTTCACAAAGTCAATTCATTTTTTTCATCAATTGATTGACATGCATAATAATGCAAAACTCAAGTCTATATCAATGAAACATAGGAGGAGGAGGATGCTTATGATTACGCCTTACACCTATCCTTAAAAGTGTAAGATCTTTCCATTTTCTAGGAGGGATATTCACAAATTCAAGTTGCCCTTGAAATTAGATAGGCAATTAATTTGTTGCTTTGCATCTTAAGATCAAATTGGGCTCAGGTTTAACAATAATGCAAAACACATTAATGTTTTATTCATGTTTTTACTTTTATGAGTTAGGGTTATTTCCAATGTAGGGCAGGTATTATTTTTTTATAATAGTCAAGTCCGAGTACTTGAAAATAAAAAATCCAAAAAATTACCCAGGTTCGATTCTTTTATTTTTAGAAGGTTTAAAGAATTGCTCAAGTCGAGGTCTTAGAAACCCAAAGAGGGGTAGTTATGAGGTGAGGGTGAAAGTTAAGGTATGTGATTACCTGGGTATAAAGCTTGGTTTTTTAACAAAAACCCCAAACAAGTATAAAAAGGTTCTTTTATCAAGGTTTTTGGAAGACCCCTTAAAAACACATGTTAGGTCTTGTCCTACAAAGTTGAGTTTTTGCCAAGTTTCTAAGGCTTTGACAAATAATCTTAAATCTTTTAAACTTACAAGGGAAGCTCCTAAAACAACACTAATGTTTTGCAAGTTTGCACACATGTGTTACTTGAATGTTCAAGCACCAATCACAATTAAGAATGCATATTGATTATTTGTAACAACTAAGAGAACCTGAATTTTATTTATTTTTCAACTTGTAGGTAGCACAATCCGAGAACGAAACGATTGTTGATCCAGGTCTTGGAGAGACACCCTATCTTGTTATTCTTCCCATGGAAGGTCTAGTTATGAATATTTAAAATTTTAAAATCATTAGTTATGAAGTGGGGATGAGTGTTAACTTTCAAAAAATGCCAAGTAGGAAAGGGTCTAAATTTTTGAAAAAGTAAGACCCAATGGGCATATGTGCATATACCCGATCCGATACCTAATTAATTAATTAGGTATTAATACTAGACATTTAGCCTAGTATGTTTGCATAATTTTTGGCTTAAGCTCTTCACAAGATTTTTGGATTGTTGTTGAAGACTTTTAGTTGAACACTCTTGAGGGTGTTCACAAGACCTTTCCCAAATGGCCTATTAGGACATGGTTGAAGATGTTCATGAAACCTTTCATAAATGGCTTTGGTCATTTGATTTTTAACAATGGTAATTTTGGGTATTTTTCTCCATTGGTTGTAGACATTTGATTTAGGATGTTTGCATGAACTTTCAATAATGATTTGAACATGTGGCTTAAGGTGTTTGTGAGGCCTTTCACTAATCACTTGGAGTATCTAGAGGTCTTTTCATTACCATTTCATATTTTGAGGTATTAAGTTTAGTTGATTGGCATTTAATAAGTTCCAAAATGGGCAACCATTAAATGATAACAATATATCATATGTAGTTTAGTTTTTGATACAAGAGTATGCATGCCCGCCCATGATGTTAAGTAAGAAACTCATTTTAAAAGGACTTTGTTCTTAACTATGATGATTGCAATAATTATGGTTGGGATGCCAATTTATATAATAGAATTGGTGTGGCCTAGTGGTTGGACCCTTCCCTTATGTTCAATTTTTTTTACAATCTTCATCTTGGATGATTTTCATATGGCTAAACGACAATCATTCTTGGGAAATGGTTGTGTCCCTAGAAAATTGTTTTTTCTTGGAACAAATGTCTTGAATTGTCCCTCAAGGTTGTGCTTCCTCAAGAAATGTAACCATGTTCCCAAGGAAATGTTTTTGTTCCTTGAGAAATAGGTGAGGACCATAATTGTGATTCCTCACCTAGGAAACATTTTTCCTTGGAACAAATGTGTTGAACTATTTCTTAGGGTTGTCTTCCTTGAGGAAAATGCTTTTGTTCTTCTAAGAAGATGATTTGTTCTTGAGGGAAATATTGGTGTTCCTTGGGAAAAGGTTTTTTCCCAAGACAAACGTGTTAGTTGACCTACTCCTTGGGATGTGTTCTTCAAGGAAATGCTTATGTCTCCAAGGAAAGTGTTGTGCTTCACAAGACTGTTTGCTAGGGAAATGCCTTTCCCCAAGACCAATGTGTTGAATTGAACTTTAAGCTATTTTCCTTAAGGAATGGCATTACCCTATTTTTTAATTAGGGATGAAAGGTTTAAAGCTTTAGGGTAATGAGATGCCACATTCATTAGTTGTGCAACTTTTTAAAATTCTAAGACTTTGCAACTTCTTTTTATTTTTCCCAATATAAGTGAAGTCAAGGTCCTCAAGGAACATGCGATCCCAATTCCACTTTTCCTTGGGAAACTTAGCTTGACTTTTTTTCCTTTCCTAGGCAACTTGATAAAGTAATGGGCCAAGTTGCACAAAGAAATCATTCCAAGAGCCATTTTTTCTTGAGATGGTTTCCCCAAATGAATTTTTTTTCAAATTTTCATTTGGGAAAATCATTTGCTAAAAACATGGCTAAAATGGGGAAATTTTTGAATTTAACATTTACTCCTTGAATAGGTGGTTTTAAACAATTGCACCACATGCTTTTATTTGAAAAATACATGGAAGCATTGATAGTTAGTGTGCTTATGATATTTGGGCTATAATAAAAAAATTGAAGAAACATTTTTTAAATGGGCACTTCTCGTACAACAACATTAAGCTTAAGTTCCATTTAATTCATTGTTGCAATTGTGTGTTTGAATGGGGTTATAATTGGTTACAATCTTGGAAAGTGAAAACCAAACCTTGTATATAAGGGGCAAGTCCCCAATTCCAAAGCAAAACTTTGGGATATGCCTTCAAGTCCTAATGTTCTTGGACCTTCAACCTTCATGTCCTAGGCCTTTGGCCCTTCATGACTTAGCTTTCTACATGCATAAATTCATAGGCTTTTAGATTTTGAATTCCTAGGCCCAAGGTCTTATATCTTTATATGAATAAAATCCTAAACTTTTGAGCCCTAAAATCATAGAATTCTACATGCAGCAAATTCAATATATATGAAAACATAATTGTTTTTGTAATTGTTTTAGTCCTTTTTTCCAACTGTACATCAATTTTGTGAATTGTACAACATGATGATTACACCATATGTAGCTAGGTAGGTGTGGTAGATTAATTAGGTAGAGTTTACATATGTAAGTAGGTTAATTTAGGTTGGTAGATGGCCTTTACAGGCTAAGATAAGTTTGGCTAGGTAAAGATTAGATAGGAAACTAGGTTAAACTACATAACTAGATTGCTCATGTTAGGAGCCTAGGTAAGTAGGTTGCGAGGGTAAGTAGCTAAGTAGTTAGGCTAGTTAGTTAGGTAGATTAAGTAGGTTATGCATATAGATTAGGTAGGGTAGCTAAGTTAGGCTATCTAAATAGGTTTTTAAAAAAAATGACAATAATCATATGTTTCCACAAAATATTACTTGTTGAATATGTGGTGCAATGGTTAAGGACTTGATTCCCCACCATGGAGGTGAGGGCTTCAAGTCCACAACCTTTCAACTTATGCATAGGCCTAGGTTGTTAGCTAGGCTACCTAAGATAAGCTAGGTGTGTTAGTTAGGCAACCTAGGCTAGGTCTAGGTTTAGGTTGCTAAATAAGTTACCGAAACCTAGGTTTTTAGGTTGCTCAAGCTAGGTTAGGATGGAGGACCCCATCCCTCCCTTCCACATGATCACAAAATGCCTCATGACTGTATCATAATGATCCATGCATGAACACATGCCATCATTTGGTTTGGCATTTGTAATCATATAAACAACTACAAATCACAAAAGTCACGTAATCATGTGATTAGTGAATGCCACATCAAAATGATGGTAGATTCACTTTTAGTCATAAGGGGTATACAACCATTGTTAGGAATGGGTGCCATGTGGAAGCCACATCATGGTGTCTTTTGTGACTAATTTTCTTTTTTTATTTAAGGCAATTGTGAGGTTTTCCAATGACATGTATGATTTACAACTAAAATATTGCCTTTACAACTAAAATGACAATTTTAAATTTTGCAAATCTTTTTAAGCTTCAGGTAAATTGGTAACACATGGAGCATTGATTGTTCTTGTTTGTTCATGATACCCTTATACTAAGGACAATGGGAATGAAATCATCCTTCATCTAATAAACACAATAACATGGTGGGCAATGCCTTTTTCATTTACCCATTCCTTCAAAATTCATCCTTTTGTTGTTTGCATTGTAGTGTGATAATGGGTAGCCAACCCTTAAAGAGTAAAAAAAGACTTATTTTGAACATGTAACATGATAGATCCATTAAATTTTAATGTTTAACATATAACATGATATGTTTTAGTATGTGAAATATATAATGTATGAAAGATGTAACTCATGGAACCTACTAACCTAATTATCCCATATAATTATTAATTATGTTGCATGTGTTATAAGTCGGTCTTCTTGCTACACTATATTAGTAGACATTTTACATAAGCAATGTCTTTATACAAAGTTATGAGTTTCGCATGTTGTAGTGTAAAGATTAGTTCATTTTGAAACATCTATCGTGTTAAATGTCACATGTATGAAACATTGTGCTCATTATATCTATAATCACATGTGTACATTGCAATACATACTATTGCATTAGTAACATGTAATGTGCAACACATGCTACACTAATTTAATGATTGTGCGTAACAATTTGTAATAAAAGATAGTTACATGCCATAAGATAAAGTTAATAATCAAAACATTCCTCTTAGACATTTAAGGCAAAGTATATGATCTCACTAGAGCTCAAGATTGTTGAAGTCCTAAAGCACAAGCCAAGAAAATGTTCATTTTGAATTACATTTTGTTACATGGTGTGTGCACCACAACTCAATTACAAAAAATGAAGCAACTATTTTCAAATTGTAGCTAATTGTATTTCCACAAAACTCAGATGTACATGTTGAACAAATTCAAACAGGTAGTTGCAAAAAATAGGATCCCCTTCAAAGCACATGTGTTGTACAAACTAATTTATGTAATAAAGTTTTTTTTTGTAAAGAAGGGAAGACATATTAGCAACACAAGCAACCTAAGTACAATGCAAGACAATATTAAAAAAATGTTCCTTACAAAAGTATACTAGCCTTCAACAAAGTGTGAAACTACTAAGAGACTTTGAGACCCTATGTTATTTGGTTCTATGCTATTTTCAGCCATATTTGTGCCAATGAGCTGCATATGTTACAAACTTTCAACACTGTAAGTCAAAAAGCAAGGCTATTCAAAACAAGTGAATGTTCAAAGTGTAAGATTGCCATAGTTCCAATGAAGCACATGTGCATTGGTTAGTAGTTTTCAAGGTCTTTTTGTGTAACACAAACTATCAAGAGGTTGAAATTATTAAAAGGAAAAGTGCAAGAGATTTTGTGCAAGGGAAGTAGAGTGGATTTAAAAAAAGATGATATATTTGCTAACTACATGTATAAAATTGGACTTATTGATGCACATGATACAACCCAAACTTTGGGTCTATGCTTGCTCCACAGAAAAGCTTTGCTTGAATAATAGTCTCCACAAAAGACTAGAAAAGACAACACCCTACACACCAAACCCTAACCCAAGCTTATTATGCTCATTGCTGATCTAATATCACATAAATGAGATGTTGCATTATATAAACTGGGTACCATGCCCTCCAATTCCACTAAAAAGGTTGGAGGAAGTCTTTGTGGAGGCCCGGGGGAAGGGAAATTGAGGGAGTTTGATTCATGCAGAGGGGAAATGTATGTGTTTATGAAACCAGTGCATTAAAGACCTTTGGTCTGGTTAGCAATTTTCAGAATGTGTATCTCAGAAAACACATTTCAGCCTTCCATTTCATGCTCTTGTTGCTTCTACAAGGGCAGGTGGAGCCTAGCCATTTGGTGCCAAGATATGCCTACAAGACACCCTAATCAGACATTGGTGCTTTTAACATTACAATTAAAGAAAAGTTATTACCTAGTCTGGTTACATTAGTTACTCACTGGGTCCAATTGCATATCATCAGGAGTATCAACAAAATTATGGATAATCGGGGGTTCTGAAAGATCTTTAGGTTCTTGCTTATAATGGCATAACGCTATGACCCAATCCCCAAATTTTTGGCAAGAGCATTTGAAGGTGAGCATAAGAACTAACACAATCAATGCAATGGCCCCTGTGATTGCGCCCCCGATAATTTCCCCAACATGATTTTGCCCAACATGATTTTGCCCTCCATAGTCTCGATCACTACATGTGCTACAAGAGCACACAATGCTTTCAAAGGCGTCTATGGTATCAATTTGATTGCAAATGCCTCCATTAGTCGGTGCTATACTTGATCCACAACGCTCATCGGCAGCAATAGGGTAACTTGCATTCTGTGAACATCATGCAATCATGAACATCAATAACAATCATGTGATGTTCACATCCCATCCAAAGACAAGACATGAACATTTTGCTAACTTTCAAAGTGATATATTGTTTTAACCTCATTATTTAATCCTAATATATTCCCACCCTAGACACCATGAACTATATAGTGACTTGTAGCAAACAAGTTTGAAACCATGTTTATTTTTAGGGTTTGTTAGAAATCTTGCATTGTGAAGCCAAAGGATATTCATATGTTGGTTATTTTTGGGAATGAAGTGAAAACCTAAGTCACCTACTCTTTGTTGTAGGAAATAAGGACTAAAGAGCCAAAGTATAGTCGATTTTACTCACCGCAAGGCTACAATTTTGGTTGTTTAGAGTAACAATAGCGGGTTGAATATTCCCTTGATTTGTCTGATTCTCCAAAGCTTGCCTTACCAATTGTGCGATGTTGCCAAGCTCATCAATGTAAACATCTATACCCACAACTCCCAACAATTGCCCGTCGGATCCAAAAGCTGCTTTCAAGGTTACAAGCCACAATATGCCCCACGCTTTAGTCCAAATCCAAGGCCCGTCCATGAACAACAATGAATTGAAAATTCCATTGAATAACAAGTCGAACACACTCCATATACATCTAACAGTTTCTTTGGAATATAACTCCTGATACATATGACACCATGTACATACATACTACAGATCATATGACAAAATGCTGGGAAGAAGCTTTTGTAGGAAATTGGTGTAGAAATAGTTCAAATAAGGCCAAGAAGAAACAACAAAGGATGAGATCCGTGGTGCCCAATTTCGACCCTCACCAAACTACTACCCTTCAATGGATGGCACCTTTATACATGTTGTTATTGCAGTTATTACAATTTTCACAAGTTTTTTTTTTTCTAAGGTCATGAAAGCAAGCAAGTAATTTTCCAACTTTTGAAGAACTGCTTAGTTACCCAATTTTCCCGAATTATTGTTATTTTCGGTACATTTAAGTCATGCAAGGTGGAAACTATGCTTCTTCAAATGTTTTGCACCTTGTGAACAATAAAGACTCCCAAATCAACAAGTTCTTTGAAAAGAGAAAAACAGAGTTGGGTTCTTTTGCTCTTGCCAGGATATGTGACAGTAGTGATATATCCGCCGACCACATCATCGTTCTGATAAGGGCTGGTCCACAAAGGTTTTCCTTGCACTTGACTAGAAGCCATCTGTGCTGAAGCAAGGTAGGAGAAGTATGATCGGACTGCATATAGAGGATTGGTTATATCTTGCTCGATCACCTCAAAAGTGCCTCCTATCCAGCATAGACTACTAAGAAGGGAATTATTGGAAAGGTAAATGTCCCCATCATTAGGTGGGGGGAGTTTGTAAATGAACACTTTAACACCGGGTGCTAGTTGGGTTTGGGGGAGTATTACAGTGCTATTGAATGCAAATCCATCTGTGAATATTATGATAACCTGTAGCCAACCATTACACAATTGCATTGTCAATAATAGCATTTGAGTATCTATGATGACTTCAAATGCTTTGATTAACAAAAATCAAATAAAATCAACATTTGGGACCATGATATAGGGCCTATGAGCCATTTCTAGTTGCTCTTAGATTGAAAAAGGGATTGCATCACACTGTGGCCTTGCCATTTACACTAAAAAAGTATCTTAAGGCAAAAGAAGAGTTATGGAAACTCAAATATTTCACCATGCAAAAAATTGTCTCAAAGAAACCAAAATCCTTCAAGATATTATAACTCTATAACTAATCCCAAGTTTCAATATGAGCCAAAATATCATCTTTCAAAAATCTTCATATTAAAATAGACCTATTATTATTACCTAGGAGCCAAAATCCCTTAAGCTATTGTAGTCTATAATGATTCTAAACACAATATCCTTGTCTTAGTAGGCAAGGCCAACAAACAATATCTAAGAACCAAGAGCTGTCTCACAATTTGGTCATAACATGACAACAGAATGTGGTCTTCACCACACAAATAGCCACGGGTCCTGACAAGTGAGGTAAACTTTGTGATTTCATCCATTACAATGTACAATTTATGTGTTGTTTATTGTGACGCATAGTACATTAGAATGACAATTTGATGTTAGGCAATGTCACTTTTGTGGCATGTTAGGGTAATGCCCACAAAGGTTTCATTCATTAGGTGATATCAAATTGTCATTTTAATGTAATACATACCACAACAAACATCACATATTGTACATTGTAATGGATGAAACCACAACGTTTAGCTGTCATGAGTTGTGGCTTTTTATGTGAGAAAAACCACATTCTCCTATAACAACATTGTTAGTAGAGCATCTTAACTAATAG
>Ga0116229_10005769_pt1 | contig 20108 bp, 10 predicted proteins | sample S1TSphgellanicum_3_FD_87313 | JGI IMG/M metagenome (GOLD analysis project Ga0116229, IMG submission 87313) | Host-associated microbial communities from peat moss isolated from Minnesota, USA - S1T2_Fc - Sphagnum magellanicum MG | ecosystem: Host-associated > Plants > Peat moss > Unclassified... | reverse complement strand
TAGAATGTCAAAACACCTCATGATATATTTTCTTTATAAATCATGTAATACAAAACCACAAATGACTAAAGATCTGCATTGATCCCCAAAAACTATAAGCTACCACTCTCCATTTTGTATAGATGTTTATTAGTTGTATCATCAAGGCAATTGAACAAATGCAAAAAATGGACAACTTATTATTGTACGATTTTTGTTATGTTTAAAGAGGCATCTATGATAGGACTTCCCTCAATAATTTTATGCTGCACTAATTTAATGTATGATAAAAAAAGAAAAAATTGCTATAATAAATACCTATTATTCGAGAAGAAAAAATGACATATTTAGTCTCAAAAATCAATTAGACATTTGGCATAATTGTTATTGTTTGTGTCATTTGGGACTTTGAAAATTTATTTATGTTTGTGAAGATTGTTGAAAGTTTGTATAAATGAATTCATGTTTGCCATGTTTTCTAAAAATGAGCCAAAAATAAATATTTCATTCTAACCTTAGGTTGTTCAGTTTGTGATGTTTATGGGATGGGGTTCAAAATGAATAATGTATATTGGATGTGAGAAATATTTGTTCAATTTAAATATTATTTTTAATAGGTTGTTTAATTCTAAATATTATTATTTTGTACCATTTTGGAAATTTAAAAATATTGATACAATTTCAAATTGTTTTGTAGGGGATATGGTAGATTGGAAACCACATGTCATTTTTCACATTTGCTAAAAATAAGTTCACAAAGGATGTTTATGATTGGGTTCAACTATGATGAATGCAACATTATCAACCTTATGATCATAGTTGGAATGTTCAAAATGAATTATATGATAAATGGATTAGTTATTCAACAAATGTGTTTAGAAACATGATATGTTGTGCAATATGTAAACTAACCAAAATTACTCAATCATCAAGTAAACATTTCAAACAATTAAATAGTATGTATAATAATTTAAATACTAATGAATTTGGGTGTACACTTTATGGCATTACTAATTGTTTGTTATCTAATTATACAACAACTTCAAATGGAAAGGAGATATATATGTTTAGAATGCCATATTGAACATGATGCACCAACATATGTACAATATTGTTGTTTTTCAATCATCAACTTATATGTAAACACTTTTGTTTTAACATCCATTTGATATATAATTATTGGTTTTAAGAAATATTGGATTACATATACAAAAACGAAATTGGGGTTTTAGCATTGGGGAGATAATAGATTCAAGTATGAACCAATTGAACAATGGATAAATAATGTTTACACATGAAACACATGTAAATGAAAATATATCAAATATTGTAAAACACATTCAACATGATTTTTAAAATGAAATAATTTTTTTTGTACTTAATCATGATCAATAAAAAAATAATTTATATTTTGATTAATGAAAAAATTAATTAATGTATTTGGAATATATAACACATTATTTTCAAACATTAAGGAAAAATGTATTGTTAACAACTACAACTAAACCTGTTGCTTTATGATTATCATAACATGTTTGTACTATACATGCTTGATTTGAATTATTGTCTGTGGTTATCTTTTTATTTTACCACAACCAAGTAATATATTATAATCATAAAAATATGCAAATGTTATTATTACTGATGAAATGTTAATGATGATTAACACTATGTTATGTGCAATACAACAACAATTAAAATAAGCTCAAGGTAATATGAATCCATTTGCAAATGTATTATTGTTATTGGTATGAGATTTAGCACAATTGCTTGTAATTATTAAACATTTTTTTTTAAAAAATGAATTGTATTGTAAACTTTGTCACATTTCAATGGCTTCATGTTGGTCAAGTGCAAGTCATCATGTTTTATAAACAACTATGAGACATATTATAAATCTTGTTTTTTCAAAAAATAAATATGATATGTACTAAAAAACCTACATAAAATGAAATCAATAATGTTTTGTCATGTTGTAATGTTTCAAAAACCAAAGTGTTATCACATATTGATAATGATATAATTATTTTATGTTTACATTGAGAGATGTTAATAAGTATAATGATTTAGTAACACATAAAATGTTCATGCTAATGAAGTTTTTGATGATTAGATGGAAACTAATGTTGTGGGTGTTGAACATGTAGAAATTTGAAAATTTGTTACATGATTTTAAATTTTACCATATTAGATATGTAGCTATTGGAGCAAGAGTAATGACCACAAAAAACTTAAAATTTTCAAAACGAGCTATGAATGGAGCTCTTGCTATAGCAACATCTATCAGATTTCATAATAAGAAAGTGGTTGCAAGTATTATTATCAAAATTGTAAGTACAAATATAGAAATGATGTTAAAAAGACAAACATTACAACATAAATATACATCTAAAAATAACTTGTTCATGAAATCTTTTCCAAACAAAGTTTCAAGTACTTGCATTTCACTTGTTTGGTCCCTTGGGTCTACACAATAGTCAATGGATGAAATTTTATCAAGCTTTTTAAAAGCTAACTATAGCATTTGAGAATTACAAAGAGCTCTATGGAAATTTGGGAAATTTTATTGGATCCTTCTAGAAAATATTCTAAAATAATTAATTTTTAATTAAAAAATTGCATACGATTATGTTCAAATGTAACCTAGTTAAAAAAAAAGATGATGGGTTACAACTTATGATGAAGAAGGATTTGCAAGCATAGTGATTAAAAGTCACGATCATTCACATCCTATTTCACCCATGAACATCAATTAGAAATGTTTACTTAGTTGGATGTGGCTTGGTTCATCTTTATTTTTTTGTCAACTTCTTACATTTATTTTATTTTTTGAGGTCTTATAGTCAATTTATGAAAGTTTACATTCCTACCATTTAGTTTTGTATTATAGTTGTCACTTTATACTAATGTTCACATGTGTAAAACCTTTATGTTGTTGTAATTATACCTTTTGTTGATTTTTAAAATTCTCCTTCAATTTTTTATTCTTTTAATAAATAAAATTCAATACAACAAAAAGTCTCTTTGTGCACCAAGTGATTTCACCAAATTTTGAGTGAATTCACTAGTTGTAGTGAACGGGGACCAGTGAAGAAGCAATGAATTCATTGGTCTAGTGAACGGGGACTAGTGAACCGCACCCACATTTTGTAGTCATGATTCCTAATTCTTTATGTAGTTTTTTATTTTAACTTGCTTGCAAAATTGTAGAATTAGTGATGGGAATCATTAAAATGAAATATTTCTCACAACCTTGTAGTGATGCATGTTTTCAATGCATAATGATGACTAAAAAATAGCAATTGAACTAAATACATACACACATTATCTATTTTGGAGCTATAGTTACTATGGTTTTTTTGGGAAATATTATTGTATATTCCATTATGTGGTTAATGATTTGATTCATTTTGAATTTATTTCTAAATAATGGAGATCCACTAAATATATAATAGGATTACATACACTAGAAGCTTCTCAACTTCAACTATAACACTCTTATGGCACTTGGCATCTAGTCTTAGAAAAAAATTATAAAATTCAAGAGGCACACTACTAGTTAGGTTCTTTGGGTCATAAAATGCTTCACCAATCCCTTTTCCCTTGGGTTCATAGCAATTATTTGTTTTTTTGGCAATTTGTCACGAGAAGGTGATTGTAAAAAGTGTCTTGTGATATGTTCATTGGCTTTTAAGGATTTTTAATTAAAAATTTGCCCAAAAGCTCCCCTATTGCCACTTGTTGTGGCCTTATTAACTTTCATCATTAACCTTGATCACTTGCAACTAGCAATGTCACCATCTACACAAAAGGCAAAGTTTGATATTGCCATGTGCACGAACACTCCACCATTGGATGCGCCAATTCTACCACCCAAAGAAAGATCAGATCGTCAATCTTATTGTTGAACAAATTGACAATCGCCGTACCTCCACCGGTGATGAGACAACCATCATGAATCCTCACTAGTGAACATATGGGAGATCGCCCCAAGGGTTCATTCACTAATCATTTTCATTATGTTATGCGAGCTACATTCGTTTTTAAATGGGGTCGATCGTCACTTCTACATGCTCAAGGTTTAGAGTTAAGGTTTATGTTCATCATGTTTTGTGTGTAAAGATCTTCAATGTTTCTTTTGTTCTTGGCGGCATTGGTTTAAGGCTAAGTTACTTTGGTGTTCAATGGCAAGTTGACCATAATGGGGAGTGTAACAAGTTGAAGCATTACCAGTCTACTCTTTATTGTGTTTGTTGGGTGTTTGGGGTTCGTGTGCAATGGATTGTGGTGGACAAACTTAAATTGCATTGGGGTTCTTTGTGATTAGTGTAAGGATAGTCGAAAGACTGTAATCAAGTTTTACACTTCCTCCTTCCCTTTTGTTTTTTTGTGTTTGTTGAACATTTTTGTTGCATTGGGGTTCCGCAAACAATGTAAGGTTTAGCAAAGCAATGGCTTTTCCTCTTTAGGTGTTGAAACATTTCAAGTTCAAGTTGTTTTTCAATGTTGAACCAAATCCAAGCATTGAATCAATGGCCCATGTTGGATCTAGCTCCTGCTAAAGAGCTTCTAATAACATTATTGAAAGCATCAAAGTCGGAACAAAAGCATGTCCACATTCAAATACTAATGTTGAAAGTAATAGAAGTTATAGAATGGAACCTTTAGATTCTCTTGAACCACCTGCTAAGAAAAAACCCAAGAGATCTAATGGAAAGACTCTTGTGTTTTACGATACATGGGCTTCTCGTTTTGCATGGGTAGAATTCATCATTGGTGATGATGGCTTGGTTTCTCAAGTTTGATCCACTATTTATAGCAATATTTTCAGAAAGCCAAAGTTGTTGGCTCTTAAACTTGATACATTTCAAAAGCACATTAGTCATTGAAAGGCAGTTGTACTTAATTTGGGCGTGGTTATTGGTGATTGGTATTATTGCAATGATGCTACACGCTACAAGAATGAGAGGGCGTTCATTGGGCAAAATTTTGAAACCATTATGACCTTAGTACAATGAAGATTCATTTTGACATTCGAAAGAAATTCATTTAGTTTGTTATTGTCCTACACCTACTCATGCATGGAAGGCCCATGCTAGAGTATGAATCCTTATGGGAATTTTTTTGTTGTTGAAGGTTGAGAACACGCCATTGAAGCACTGGTTTGACAGTAGTGGTTGGCAGATCACAGAAGCCATGCATGATGTTATCTTTTCAAAGGCAATGGCTATTATTTCAAGTGTTATTTATGTTGTTGTTAGTGTAGATGAAATGACCATTGTTGATGCTCAACAATGGATCAACATCCATGCATATGTGATGAAGAATTAAAAAAAAAAATCAATTTTGTTGACCTTTGAAAAGGTTGAGATGGGAGCAACCTTAGACAACATTAAAGCTATCATTTTGAATGCCATGGGTGGGTATGGGGGTTTTACTAATGAAGCCATGGCCTCCAAATGGGTCTACCTTGGATATGATGGTGATTATGTGTTCCAAGGCAATTGAACTAGGGTGTTTTTACAAACATGGGAGTAGACTACCCCTTATCTCATCGGTGTCCATTATGTAACACATTGAACCAATCTAGATGTTTTGGTGTTGAGTAAACTATCTTTAGTTGCGTGCATTGAAGGTATGTTATAATCTTTGTACCTTTTTTTTTCCCTCACATTCTAAAGAAAGGGCTAGAGTTTGTGACCCTTGTCAAGATATTGGAAATTTACGTTCTATAGTCATAAATTTAGTCATTAAAATTTTGACTATTCCAAAATGAACCCCACTGTCATCACAAAGAAAGCTAGTTTAGCATTTGAGGAAATATGAAAAAAACCTCTAGTTCATAGTGTTTTTGGAAAATTGCACTCAAAAAGTGATAATAGATCACTTTTGAAACTTTTTTCAACTTAATGGCTTATTATTGCATAAAACCATTTCAATAGCTTGTAACCACTTCCATACCTCAACATTCTACAAATCTAGAGAACTACAAATTCATTGTTTCCAAATGGCTTCTTCTACACCTAGGCACTTGTCTTGGGTTTTTGTCTAACACCTAGCCATTTGCTTTTGGTGGTTCACACCCCTTTTCTTAATATGAAAGTAATATGTAATTGTTTCACTAATATTAGAATTTAATGAAAATAACTTAATGAAGATTTTAAAATTTTCATTATCATGTTTCTCATGTTGCACATAACTAACAGAAATTATATGTTGTATTTGTTTTGGTAATATTGTCGAATAATACAATGTTGCATTAACAAAACATAAAATTCCATTTTGAAACAATAAAATTATATCCCAAAATACAAATTGAAAGATTTCATTCACAAAATTTCTTATAATGTGAAAATAGATAAATAATACTAGAATAAAACATCATAACACAACAATTTATTTTACAAAAGTAAAATAAAATAAAACAATTAACATTAATTTGAACTATTCAAATCAATTTGGGTGAATTAAAAATGAACTTAGAAATTGCATTTGGTAAAAAGGAAAAATAACAAAACACAATTTTTGAGATTTTTTGATGCATTCACATCTTTATAATTTAAAACTTTTTTTCTGGTTTATTTGTGAACCTGGTAATGAACCTTCTTTATGCAATTTCATAAATGTGAAATATTTCCACTTGCAAATTGTGTATTTTAAAATCAAAGGAAGAAAGATTGGTGTTTAGCACCTTTAAATATAAAAGTTAAATCGTATTTTAAAAAATTAATACATCAATTTTCATGATATATACAATATTGAATGTAAGATGATTATATACTCTATGTTGAATATTCTTTTTCCTAGAAAACTCAATAAAAAAATTTGAGTTTCAAAATAAACTAATGAATTTGTAATTTTTTCATTAAAAATCTACCTTATACTTGGTATGTAAAAATTGAACAATGTAAAATGTGTATCTCTTTTGTTGTTTATTGCTACAAAGAAAAATAAATATTAAAAAAACGTGAAAATATGTACAATCATTTTTTGAAAAGTTGTTTACATACAAATGTAAGTTTAAGAAAATCATAGAATGTCAATTAAAACATATCTTGTGCATAAACATGAACTATAAATGTTAACATCATTTCAATTAATATATAAAAATATTATAAAATAAACCAATAAATGTGGTCATGTGTTGTAAATGGACATATATTGAATTTGTTTATCCAAATGTGTTTTTCTCAATGGACAATATAATTCAATTAAAGGTTTGTAAAATTTCATAAGGCTAATTCAAAGGATTTGAAACTAAAAAATTGTAAAATATAATGTTTTAAGGAACATAAGTTTGGATCTTTCTAAGATTTTTTTTTTGATAATTTTATTCATTGAACACAATGTTTTACATATATTTCATCGAGCATATTAATAATTAAACATCCACATTTCCTATTTATTTAGGTTATTAGATTGTAATCCATTTTACATTTTAAATTGTTATACATGTTTGTACATATATGAATTAATAAAAAATTAAAAAAGAATTTGGATATTATGTAAATGTCATTTGGAGTTTTTTAAATTAATTATATTAAGTGTCTAAACTGCACATTTAAAAATAATAATTAGAAGGAATGCATAAAATCATATAATTGATTTCAAACTTTTTATACAACAAAAACATGTCCCCTTCTATGAAAGTACATTTTCATTGGGTGAGTTTGATAAAAACCAAATCATACAAAAATTTCAAAGTCTTTAAATTTTGAAGGAAAGATTGCAAGGCAAAAGACTCATTTTTTAACCATTTGGCATAAAAATTTATGTTTAATGGGTTCAAAATGTTTAGCTTTAGTTGTAAGTCGCATGTATAGGAAATAATATTGTCAAATAAAATGTTTGGTTGTCCATTGAAACTCATTTTGGGGTGTAGGCACGGTGAAGTGGATAGAAAAAAATGTCCACCAAAATGCAATTAAAAATAACAAAATTTTATTAAATATAAACACATGAAAGTAGATTAAAACCTTATGTAACTAAAAATATGAAAAAACATGGCCCACAATTTAGTTCATGGTAAGTTGAATACAAAATTTGAAAATTTTTGGTATCATAAATTAGGTTAGAAGTATATTTGAAGTTAATAAGGTCAATTTGGTGTTTAAATCTATTTTTACATTAGAATTTTTATGTATTATGATTATAACATGCATAATTTGATAGTGCACAAGTATTTTCTTAGGTTTCATTAACTTGAAAATAAAAAAAGTTCAATATTTTATCTATTTGCAACCCATTTTGTAAGATATGAAACTTTTTAAAAATAGATGCAATTTTGTAAAATTTATTTAAATTTACATGAAGATGTTCATGTTTAAAAATTCCAATATAAAAATGAAAATTCATCTTCGTATTAATCATTGAATAAAATAATATTTATATTTCCAATACATCAAATATATATTTTTTCTACTTGTAACTTTTTGTGACAAGGTACAAATGCCATTTACTTGATCATGTTTGATGGGTTTGATTTTTGGGATTTTGCCAAAATTTAGACCATGTTAGGTTAATAATCAGTAGGGTGCAACAAGATTGACATGAATAAGAGTTATGGCTCTGACTGATAATGGAATTTTGACAAGATTAAAGTTCATTTACCTTTTTGATCTATCATTGGGCATTATTACAAATGATCTACAAAGAATTCCCACCATAATATCTCTCTTTGACCTACAGGAACTAGAGATTTTTAAAAAAAAAATCAAATCATATCCTTTGATCATATAACTAGAAACCATGATGAGGTATTGCCTCAAGTGCATAGATTATATCCAATATTTCAATTTGTTTTGAAAGATCATTACAGTTAGGTAATTTTTTAAAATCAAACAAAACACACATACAATGTGACACGAAAAAGCTTACACTAAACATCACCTTTGTTCTATCCAATGTGGTATAGGAAGGAATGTTGCTACAATCATATATTAGGGCACATTCATGAAAAACTTGCACCACATAATTGCAAAGACTGAAAATGAACTAACATAACTGAAATTATCAAATATAAGCAATATCCAAGAGCATAATTGGACTTGATTTTGCAAGTATAAATTGCCATTGGTGTTTTAATTAATGAAGCAGCAACCCCATATATAAATGTTGGAAACAAGGCAATAATTGTGTATTTTTCAAATCTAGGCTTTGAAAGGCCTTCACCAATAAATTATCCCAACACTTGTGTATTAGCAAATTATAACACCTCATATGAAATAATGTCCCCTAATAACAAGACATTCAACATTAAAATGTTGTGACATTGAAGATCAAAACATTGATAGAAGGCCAATAAACATGTGAAACATTGAACAAAAGCCTTGATGCTTATACTTACAATACAAGTTTGTTCTTCAAGAAGAGGTGACACAAAAACATACATCATGCACCTATAAGAAGACAATGAATGTAATATGAATAGACACAAAATCTTAGGTAACACCTTTTGTGCTCATGTATGCCAAAAGCTTATATGGAATAATCACTTGGAAATTGGTTCCTTTAAGTATGGACATACATGTTGTTAACCTCATAATGAAATCACACAACTTAGAACCCTAAATCAAATTTGAAATTTGAAACAAGCACAAATTTCAAACTTGATCATAAACTAAAACTCTTGACATCAATGTCACATGTACTTTTACATAGTCCCCTTGTTGTATTTTGATGAAAACCTTTAATAAAAATAAGGTAGTAAATGAGGAAGAAAATGCCATAATCTCTAAGTTTGTAAAGGTTTTTAACCTAGGAGCATACATCCATACCAAATGAAAGAGTTATCCCAAATCTTGACATGCTTAATGACCAAGGTAGTGGGGGCCACAAACATGATCTTGTTGGTCATTGAAAACTTGTCAAATATGTAAGATTTTCATGACAAATTGGGGATGAGAACTAGGAGTGGTTTTGCCCAAGTTTGAGATTCATTTCCCTTGGCATGTTCAACCATCTTACAACACACTTGGATGCAATGGAGATCAAGACATGAATTGGTTGTAGAGAAATGTATGTTGTGTTAGTCATATAGATCACTAAATTAGAAGAAGACTATGCATTGGAAGTTCTTGGTTTTGGACTCAAAATAACAACACAATCAAACTTTTTGCTATTGGATATTCATACAAAATCAATGTCCCTTTAATTCCTTCTTGGAAGTGGGGATCATAGGTTGGTTACTACGATGCAAGGAAAACAACCCCTTGCACCCAAGAAACAAGAAACATAAGCTTGACTTGGGAGAAAGCAATTCCCATATTCATTCATGTTAAAAGCACAAGTAAAAATCTTGTCATTTGCAATTGTTATATGTAATTGATTTTTAGTTGCATGCAACACAAAATTGCATAAGACAAGTTGCACATACATCTGGTTGCATGTGACAATATGTGTGTGGACAATATATATAGTATGGATTCATACTTCATCCATCCGTATACACTACGAAGGTTGCACATGCAACTAAGGTGTAACTACCATGGTGACCATTTGAATTTTCAATGACCAATTATACAATGACATGTGGCATTTGATCCATCCATTTTCAATATTGAATATTTGTATAAATGAATAATATCTAAGTCACCCAATAAACTATGAATTGGATTGACACATGCCCATATGTTGAGGTCAATTATATGGTGACACATGGCAATTAAAAAAATGCCCAATGATTATTTATTTATTAAGTAGGTAGGTAGGTTGTAGGTGCGTAGGTCATAGGTAGGTAGGTAGATAAGGCTAGTAGGTAGGAAGATAAGTAGGTTTAAAATAATCTTGTTTTATGTTTGGGTCAAGCTTTTTTCATTGGCTCATTCCAAAAGGCCCTTGGTACTTGGTTTGTGAAGAAAACTAATGCACCTACTTATATAGTGTAGACACTTGGAATGTAAAACAAAACATATGGGATTAAAAATTCAGTTGCAAACACAACCAATTGGCCAGTTGCACGGTACACGCAACTATTCATTACACCTATGCAATATCAACCTAATTTATCAACTACCTACATTATTTGTATTATAAATAATAATAACAACTAATGATACTAATAAAATAATACTTAATAAAATTCACATATTCATATTAATTACAATTATTATTAATTTTTAATGATAAATTATAATATTGTTACAAAGCTTAAATTAATAGCTAGTTTACATTATGATACTTATAGGCTACTTAGTTAATGTAGTCTACTAATCATACCTAGCATGAATAATTATTTGAAAATAATATCAACTATTAATTAATATTCTTAGTAAATACAATTACAAGTGAAATATTTTTTTGATAATTATAATCATCTATAATGATTGACAATGAATGTTATTATAATTTATCAATTTAAAACTAGCTTAGGCTAAGGTACTTATGTTAGGTAATGTAACCTAGTAACCATAGGTATATTAGCATAATTATTAATAATAATAAAATTAATGACATTAACCATGGCCAAACTAACTTTGGCTAAATTAATCTGGTTAAAGTAACCATGGATAAACTAACTTTGATTAAATTAACCATGATTAAACTAACTTTGGTTAAACAAAAATTGGTTAAATTAACTACATATGGTTAAACTATTAAAGAATTCCAATTAACCGTGGCTAAAATATTTAATAGGTTAAATTAACCATGACTAAATTAATTAGAAGGTTAAACTATTCATGGTTAAATTAATGATATCTAAATTAATGATGGCTAAAATAATTAAAAAGTTAAATTAAAATGGCTAAACTAATTTTGGCTGAATCAACCATGGTTAAACTAATCATGATTGAATTATCCATGGTTAAACTAACTAGAAGGCTAAATTAACTATTTAACCATGTTTATTTTAGCCATGTTAGTTTAACCTCCTAAATAGTTTAACCATGATTAATTTAGCTTCTTAAATAGTTTAACCATAATTAATTTAAATTCGTCGTTATTTTATCCAAAGTTAGTTTAGCCATGATTAGTTACTCAAAATTAATTTACCAAAAGTTATTTTAACCATGTTTAGTTTACCCAAAGTTAATTTATCCTAAGTTCTTTTATGGTTAGTTTAGCAATGACTAATTTAGCCATGGTTAATTTAGTCAAAATTAGTTTAACCATGGTTAATGTATTCATGGCTAGTTTAGCCTCATAATTAATTTAACCATGACTAGTTTAGCCTAAGGTAATTCAACCATGGTTAGTTTAACCAAGGTTTAGCTTAGGTTTAACCTTCATTAATGTGAATTTAACCTAGATTAAACAATGTTTTGCTTTGGGTAACATTAATTAATTAACATGGGTTTAACCTTAGTATTAAAGGCTACTATACATAGCTTAAGTAGATATATTGGGTGTACTGATGTAGATATGTATTAGCTTAAGCCATGATTTTTATGACACATGTCCATTTTGTACACTATGAGTTGCACATTAGTTGTTCACACAACTATATGACCAAAAATTATATAGTAACAACTTTATAATTACAAGCATAACCAATCTAATTGCAAATGACACCTAGTTGCACACAATTACATAATGACCAGTTATGAACAACATGATTTCTATTAGTGATGCCACATGCACATCTTGACATTTTTTCATGCAAACTTACTATTTGGAAAATAACAACAAAAATGGTTTTGCTTATATTTTGAAATATGGAACTGCCATCATGAGAAGACAAACTAATTGTAGCAAATAAAAGGAAAAGAAGTAGACCCATCCTAGGAAAGTTGTCAATCATATGCAAACATTAACTTGTAGGAAATTTGGAATGATGTTTGGGGGGTTCATTCATGATTTGGGTTCCAAAAAAAGGAAAAAGGATATCACGCTTTTTTTTACATTAATTTTTACAAATAACAACTACACAAGAAAAATTTAAGTGATTTAGAAAAAATAATAACCTAAACTAAGATAATTCATGTGGTGGTGAGGATTTTTTTCATGTGTACATTTGAGTGCATTTAAACCTTGGTTCAAACCCATAAATGTATAAAATGTTTGAATAAACATTTATGAACAATGTCACATATCTTTGGAATAATTATTTCTTGCATATGTGACCCACTCTTCAAGTTATAAAATTTAAGCCTAATGAATATGAAAAATCAACCAAATTGCCCCAAAAAAAGTCCTTTTCCTTGTAGCCCCAAAGATAGAATTTTGTTACTTTCAAGAATGTCATATGGTTTATAATATAATCAAATGCATGTAATGAACATAACCATAGATGTAAACATTATTTATCCATAAAAGGAAATTAACATCAATTACATTTATTAATGCATTCCTTTTGATTCCTTTTATAAAGAGGTGCAATTCAAACACTTGATATAGTTAGGTTTAAAGGAATCAAAAGGACATTCATATAATGTCCAATTTATTTTATTTTTAATGATTTAACATGACACCATTTTATCTATTGGCATAAAAAAATTCCAATATAATTACAATGATGCAAATAAAAAATAATCCAAAGTTGTTCTTTTTAGTCTTTTAAAACTTAGATACTCCTTTTTGGTACCCCAATCATGAATGGACCTTGAGACATTCCTATTTGTCAAAGGAATATCTTTCTATTCAAATGTTAATTTGTGCACCAACTATGCCCTTAATTGCAACTTTGAGCACAAGCAAATTCATGTCCTTGTGTTCATTATGCAATGTAGGATTCAAATATGTTAGCACAAAAAAATGTCTACTCCCTAATCCTTTTTGTAGAGGTCATTCCAAGGCTTCCCAAACCTTTGAATGAAAAATGGCAAAACTCCATTCAATTGTCAATTTGTTGACATTAGACCATGAAAGCAAATACACTTCCAAATTTAACTTACAAATGAACTTTTGTTGTCAACAAGTTGTGATTCCTACATATTAAAAGTCATATTTTGAAAAAAAAATCCTATGCATTATGTTGTTTAGGGAAGAGATGTAGCATTTGCAACTTTGTCTTTCAAAAAGTGTATGCAATTTTGCTTTTAGAATCCACAATAGTGTTCATGAGTTTTCAAGAGTTTTTGTATCACTTCTAGTACCATCTTCTTAAGGAATGGCATGCATTGGGGTATTGTTTTTATTGTTGTTGGTAGCTTGGTTGAATGCCATGCTCATGACTTTGATCAAATTGGTAAGCTTCCAAACCATATTTTTTTGATTTCAATCAATCACTTTGTCTTAATTCTTGAAGTATTGTAGCTACTTATTAAGCATGATTTCTTGGATTTGAGTTCCTTTCTCCTCCATAATAGAGTTGGCATAAATATGATTACTGGAATCTTTGAGTAGCTTCTAATGCCTTTTTCTATTGCTTCTTCCACTATTTTGTGAGTTGATGAATATGATATCTTTACACTTATACTCCCTACATATCTATGTTTTGCTCCTACTTTATTACCATGTACACTATTCATTAAACTAAAGGTTGGGGGATTATCATTTTAGTTTTACAATGGAACAATGGCAACATTAAAATCTCATGGATTTTGTGGCTCCAAAATCTATAATGAGGTTGTTGTTTTTGTGATGTTTTGTTGTTAGTAGTATGGACAACATTTGGGGTTGGAAAGTTACCAAGTGGGTTTTGCTGTGGGACATTATAAACATTTGAAATTTTTTTAGGTGTTATGGTTGGTGTTTATAGTAAGTTGATTGTTTCTGTGATGCTCCTAGTATGAGGTGGGAGAAGTGTCATTGGAGGTTGTTCATATAACCAAGTATTGTCGATAACATCAACTTTAATAATTTTTGGCATAGTCAAACTTTTGTACTTTAATTCAACATTAGGAGTTGTAGATTCATCATTCATGTTAATGGGTTCTTCCCACGTGAGGCTAATGAGGTTGAAAATGTGATTTCTTGTCCACTAATCCCTCATATATGGTGGTTGGAAAATTGGTCCACTCCCAAGAAGTTCTTACATCATTTCATACATTCTTTTCCCAAAGTTTTGAGGAAGGTTGAGGTTAGCTTTGTTTTGCATGTTCATACTCCAATAATTTTCCTTGTGGCATATTCTTACATTGTATTCATAGATTTTCTTGAACTAGTCAAATGTTATAACACCCCATTTGTCTTTGCAAGTAGGATCATTACAAAGGTGTGTTGAATAACAAGCATTCATTATAGGTACCAATATCCATTTCCACTTGGTCACTACAATCTTGAATTGGACTTGAACATCAACCATGTCTAGATTCATAAGATGTTCATTTCTTTTAGATTTGATAAGAACAAGTATTTCATTGTGCTCCCAATTTGGTTGACGCAACTTCTTCATTTAGATTTTCGAAGTTGATAATAAATTGTGGTTCATGGCACCTTTCTTTCCCTTGTTTTTTTTTCTTGGTGGGCCAATTTCTTCAATATTTTGACATGGGTTTTGCAGATATGTAATGCAAAACATTTGATGAGGTAAACTTTGGAAAGAAACTTCAAATTGCTTGTAAACATGTAGTTGCAAACTACAATGTCCATAAAATCTTGTAATGAGGTAGTTTTTTTTGCACCTTTACAAGTTAAAATGTATGTTGCATGCATTTGTTATAGTTATTATATTAAAGGGACTCAATGAAATGATTCTAACTACACTTACCTTTGAAAGAAAGAAAAATCAAATCAAATCAATATCGACATTTCAATGGGGGACGTTTTAATTTTATGGCCCATAGTGTGATAGTACACAAACAAACAATACCTTTATGGACTCACAATTTTCAAAATTTTTAATGATGGATTCATTTATTAGTTTCAAAAAATCTAACATGCCATAAGTAAATCGAAATAGGGTTTTCTAAAGCATTTTCAAAATGGCATGGAAACATAACGACTTTTCAGAGGTAGTGTTATGACTTGAAATGTCATTTATTCCTTTTGGACATCATTTTATGAAATTCATATAATGTTTTTCAAAAACCTTATATTTTAGGATGTTTATGAGGTCCCCATGTAACTACTTTTTGGAAAAGATGATTATTTTGCCTCAAACATAAACATCCAAAAATGTAACATTTCTAGCTCTGGCAAACTACATTGCAAAATGTACTATTGAGGATTCCTCATGTGCTGTTTTTGGTCCACCTTACACTATTTTTACCCAAACATTGTTTTCACAATTGAAATTGACAATTCTTCTTTAGTGAAATTCTTAAAGTTCATGGAAGTTGTTTTATTGTGTTTTCGTTCTGTGGTTGCAAACACTTAAAATTGAAGATCTTTGAAATAGTTTGTCTACATCATCTATCTATGGTTTCAGGAACTCCAACTTGAATTTTTTTGAATTTCTTTATTTGTATCATCTCTCTCTTTGGTTTCAAGTACTGAAAAATTGAAACTTTCTTAGTTTTTTGTGAGCATTCTTTCTTTGTGGTTGCAAGTACCCAAAAATCAAGAACATGAACTATTGTAGGTAAGGAACATGAGTAGGGGACGTCATAGCTTTTGATTAGAGAGCCAGGAAAGCAACTTGATTTTAATCAAACATTGAGATAAAGCATCCCTCATCTGGCAGATTCAACAATTTGAGAAAAAATTCATGTTCTAAACACATTTGAGTCACTATTGCAAGTGCTTGATCACCACTGGAAGATCATGTCATATAATGAATGTGGTCAAGAATGTGACAAAATCTGTTACCCCAGACCTTGATTGTGCAGTTTCTTAGCAATTCTTATTTATTCACTGCAGAGGGAAACCAGATGAGCAGGTTATCAGCTTTTGATCAATTGTCTTCAGTGCACAAAGAAAACCTCAACTAAACTAGTAAACCAAATTTTAGTTGATCACATATGGAGCAAATTCCAAGTGAACTCCTGTTTCTATTTGACATGTCTTGAAAAATTAAGTTTTTCAATTTTGCTGGTAGTCTCTATGTCCACAGAATCATCATTGAAGTTTGATCAACTCAAAACCGAGTGGTAGAAACTATGGTGGTTACAGATACCATGAGTGCCAAATGAATTTTAGTTTCATTGTCATCAAAACAAGAGATATACTGAACAATTGGCAATCCAAGCTCCAATACAAAATTGAATATTCTTTGACATGTTATCTTGTCTTGCTCCTTAATCACAAGTGTTCAATTTTAACAACTATGATGATGGGCTATCATGGATTGTTTTATATGATGTCCAAGACCACGAATTCTGTGTAATAAGGAGAGTTATTGTCATGCATTTGCCTTCTTCAGTGTCTGAATCCAGAGTACTAAAAGCTTCTAAATCTGTACAAAATACAGTGATAAATAGTCTTTTCTCCCATGACTGACTTGGCTTCTACTGCAATACAGTGAAGATGTGCTACAAATTATTGTCACAATGAACTAGTTGGAGGCGGTTGGCCTTGTCGTAGGTTAGTCTTTACAGTTACAAAATGGATTCACATTTTGATGTGGGATCCTCTTGGCTGGTCTTCTTTCTTCAATGGGTTAAAAAGACGGGAGTAAAGTTTTGAACCCATGAGAGATGAGACAATTCTTCTGCACAGATTCTATAGAGGGGGATGGGACAAAAGTGTAGTATTGTAATTGTGTTATGATTTTCAAACAAGCCATCTCTTGTCAATTGTTACGACTGCACAGTTAGGACAGTGCTGGTGGTCGAAGGAGTGTGGGAATGGCTGTGTTCGCCTTCATAAGTGACGATAAGCATTGAAGAATCTTCCAAGGATCGCTCCACATGCTTCCTGGCAGGGCAATTCCTCATGCTACTGCACTTGTAGTAACCCCTGCAAGGTAACAACAACACAAGGTCAAAACCCTTTTTTTCAGTTTCCATCATGATGCAACCAACAACATAAACTTATGAATTTGATAGTTGCCAAGATGCAGGGGGTGCAACACCTAGACTGGCTTCTTGAAGGTAAAAAGATGCACTCCACTTTCCAACATATCTATGAGATTGGGCAGAATTCAAAACTGCACAATAACACTTTGAAGTGTTGGTTCCCTGGAGGAAAGCCTAACCTAACATGACAAGAATTGAGTGTGGTGATAGCCTTTTGAATTACACTCACAAAGTATCATCAGCACCATAAATAGCAGTGATTGAGTGCAGCTGCCATGACACTACCCTCTGACTTCATCAGCAGCACCCAACAGTGGGTGTAGAAGATAACACATCAAATGATATGCCCACAACGTTGGGCAAACAATCGTAAAGAAAGATCTACCTATAATATCCTAAGTTTCTCTGTTGCCTTTCCAGAAGCAACAACAGCGAAGACCCTAAGTTCTAACACTATGGAGGTAGTAGGATTATGAGGAGAAGAGTCAAGCAGAAGAGCAACACAGCAAATGGAAAAAATGACTGCAAATCTTGAATGAGAAGCCTTAAATTGGTCTCAAACTGCGTCAAATAATAGTTCTATGCACTGATCGCAATATTAGTCCTAAGTTCTATGTGCAGATCATGAGATTAGTGATTTAAATGGAGTTCTATGCACAGATCATGAGATTAGTGATTTAAATGGAGTTCTATGCACAGATCATGAGATTAGTGATAAAATAAAATGCAGTTAGTAGTTCTATGCACAGATCATCATGAGATTAGTGCTAAGTCAAAATGGAATTCTTCTATGTGCAGATCATAGGACTGGGGAGAAGTTTTGTCTTCACAAGCTTCAGGCTGCAAGTAGGTGCTAACCTTGGATGTGGGGAGCCTTTGATAGGCTTCTGGCCATACTTGCGCCAGGAGTAATCATCAGGTGGGATATCTGCCAGCTTGCTGCTAATTGCTGGCACCTTGATTGTCCGCTTCAGTCTCAATTTTCTGTGCAAGAGAAAAAATAAAATACAAGGTTCAGAGCTTGTAGTGCTAGAATCAGTACAAATTTCTTTTGTCCTTGGACCTCCGATGAAGAAAGAAACTTGTTTTTTGGTTGCTCACAGCAGAAACAATTCAGACAGGAAAAAAACACAGAAAGACAGGCAGGAAGGGAAAAAAAAACACACACATGATGTGGAATGGAAGAATGTAGGTATATATTTTACCTGCGCTTGGATCGATGGCTGCGACCCACAGAGGCACAAGAAGACTTGGCTCCTCCATTGTCATCAGATGTGATTCCTGAGCTTTTCTTGTTGTTGTTGCCTGCTGCAGCATGATGATGGCCACCACCCGCTTGTGCTCGTGGTTCCAGGGCAGCTGGAGACAAGGCTGAGGAAGTCTGCTGCTGCTGCTTCTGTAGGTTGTTGTCAGTGGCACCACTCCCATCCATGCTCAAAACAGAGAAGCCGGACTTGGTGGTGGTGGAAAGAGGAGGACCTGAGCTCATGGAGTTGTCAACTTGGCTACTACGGCTTGTTTTCTCTTGCATCAAAGCGCTACGGCTACTCTCCTGCTTCTGGTGCTGCTTCCCGAAAGAAATGATTTCTGTCGGAGTTGGCAGAACCGGAACAAACCCAACAGGAGCAACGTGCTGCTGCTGCCATAGTAGCTGCTGCTGAATTTGTTGCTGCACTTGCTGTTGGACTTGCAGCTGATGTTGTCGCAGTTGAAGATGCTGCTGCTGCTGGAGCTGTTGCGCATGGTGAAGAAAAGCGGGTACAGAGCTATTGGCATGGCCGGAGCTTCCATCCGGCGATGAAACCGAGCTGGGTCGCGGGTACTGCGGAACCACTGCTGCAACGGAAGCAACAGCAGCAGCAGCAGCAGAAGAAGAAGGAGTAACAGGAGCTGCCGGCGGTTCTGGAACAAAATTCATGGTCTCCTTCTCCCTAGACTGATGATCCTTCTCCAAGTGAATCCGCTTCAACTCCTCTTCTTGCGCGAAATTCGCACTCTCGAAGAACACATACTCGTATCCTGAGATGGTCGGATTTGGTGGTGCTCTTCTAAACCTGGCGTGACCCGTGCGGCTGAGCAACGACACCACTTTCTGGAACTTGGAAACTGCAACGCCAGCCGCAGCATCGCTCTCTTCGTCCCCTAGTTGAGAGCGCTGCTGATGCGATAAGATGTGCAATAGCTTCCTGGCATTATCTATCCCTGTCCTCGCCGCTTCCTGCATCTCGTAGTCTCTATCCCTCTTCCCCAAATTGCTGTACTCCAAAACCTCCATCTCGACTTGTTTGTTGACAAAAAAGAGCACTAGATCCTCACGTCAGACTGCTCTTCTTCTTCTTCTTCTTCTTCTTC
>Ga0116229_10005768_pt1 | contig 20108 bp, 10 predicted proteins | sample S1TSphgellanicum_3_FD_87313 | JGI IMG/M metagenome (GOLD analysis project Ga0116229, IMG submission 87313) | Host-associated microbial communities from peat moss isolated from Minnesota, USA - S1T2_Fc - Sphagnum magellanicum MG | ecosystem: Host-associated > Plants > Peat moss > Unclassified... | reverse complement strand
ATATATATATATATAAATCCATGATATCTTGAATGGAGCTTGGTAGACCAAATTATATATCATGCCTCACATGTGACTAATGAGGTAGTTTCAAGAATTATAAATTAAAACTACATATTCTTGTCCCTGGCCAAATGTTCACCCATGATTGTACACTTGGTAGTTGTGCTTGTTCACGATGCACAACCAACAAAATGCCAATTGGCATAATGGGCAACAACTTCTCAATTGCCAAAATGTAGGGACACATGTGATCCTTCATAAGGAGTTTTATGTTTGGAACCTATCATTTATTCATTTTATGTTGTTTTTTCCTCTCATTTTTAATATTCTTACTTTAATTCCAATGATGATTAGATGGGAATTGGTTAGGGGAGATGATTATAAGGACCACTTTTTTATTTTGGAATTTTAATGATTGGAATCTATTTTGGATGGAATGGAACAATGTCTTTTGTGATCTTTGCCTTTTTTCATCCCAATTTCATATGAAAATGAATTAGAGTCTCACACTTCAAAAACATTTGGAGAATTTATTTTTTCTTGTCTTTGTGCAAATAAACAAAATATATTACATGTTCCACATTGCATCATATCATTATTATCCTTTGATTGAAATACATTCATATCAAGGTTATTTGAACATGTCATTGACATATGAACATGTGTTGTTTCATTAGGTTTCATGTGAATATGCTAACATTGTTCAAAAGATTGGTAATAAAGGAGTAAATGTCAATGTAAAAAGTGAGAATCAAAAAATGCTTTTGGAATTATTTTGATGGAATTATTTAGATACTATTTATGATTTTCAATCTCCTCCTTATTTCTTTCAACTCCTTTTTTTGGGTTTGAAAGATCATGAATCTTTTACAAATTTATATGATTTCTTACAATTATGTAGATATTATATGAGAGTTGTATGTATATAAGGCAAGAAGGAACAAATATGAAAACATGTAATTTGTTTGATAATGATCCAATGAAAATGTGTCCTAAAGACAAAACAAGAATGAAAGTCAACCATAAAATTAAAGATATCAAAATTGTGTAATTTTTATCGAGCAAATTGTAATTTATGATAGAGCATTTTTTTAATGAGTTTTTTATATTTGGGCATGCACATATTTTTTCTCCCTTGTATATTTATTTAAGGGGTTATACAATAAATGATTTTCTTCATCTTATTATGCAAAACAAAATGATTGAAAAAATTAATGGACCAAAAAAATAAGGATGTATTATTCTTCTCAATGTTGTTGTTATGTATTTATTTTTTGAATAAAAGTTTATATTGACATGTGGGTAGGTGCACAAATGGGTGGACCAATTTGCCGCAAAACCAAAGTCCCTATTTATTCAAAATCCTGGTTAGATTTTGGATATTACAACTATTTTACACTAGTTTACATTGATTTCCTCCATTTTTTTTCCATTACATTAATGACATGTCTAGAATTTTTATTTTTTTAAGCATCTAACAAATTTTTTTTAAAAAAATTCCTTCTTCCAATATGATATGGACTTTTGAGAAAATGCTCCTAATTAACCCATTCAAAAGTTCATAAGTATAGTTTTAAAATTCAACTCATTATTTATTTTGTTCCTACGTTTTTTTGATATGATATCTTATTAATTCCAAGTCCTTAACACACACCCCATTTGTCTATGGACTATAGCATAATACACATAAAAATGGTAGTCAAAAGTGTAGTCCATGAGTTTTGAGTTTAATAGTCCATGGATTTTATGATTTCAAAAAATTTGTAAAATGATTTTGTGCATCATGTAGATATTCAAGTTAAGATCTTTAAACCAAGTCCATTTTATAAATTTTAAGACCTATAAAGCGACATGGGCATTGCAATGGTGAGCATAAAGTAGAATTGGCTTGTGTAACACCCAAATTGGTCCCACCCATTTGTGCATGCACCCATGTCTTTTGATAATTTGATTAAGTTTTATGCATCACATCATTACTATATTTCATAAGCCATATCTGACATCAACTCATGTATATTCCTATAAGCATGCTTTAAATGACATGGGAAGATTTTTTTTTCAAAAATAAAAAAGAAAATATAAACTACAAGTTGTTTGTCTTATGGTTCCATGTACCATAATCACATCAATAGTCACAAAATGGTTGATTTTGACACAGGCCACAAATGTATGGGTGTGGGCATGGACAAGATTCCTTGGAATACATTTTTGCCATGTATTTTGAAAGACAATTTTTGTACATTTGATTCTTTAATCATCTTGAGAGTGGATTCATGAAAAGTAAATTATCTAACAATGGAGTTGTTAGGTTGAGAGGAGTTAAAATGAAAATGAAGGTTGGGTCAGAAACATCAAAGTATTTTGTTGCCCTCTCCAACAAAAATAACTTAAATATGATTTTTTTGGGGGATTTTCAAAGGTACCACTTTACACATTAAAGCCACAAAACAGGAGGGACCAAGGTTATTTGCCAAAAACAAGGCTTTCAAAAGTGTAATTCAAATGCTAAACTATGAAGCAAGAAAGAATTGAATGGTTTAAAAAACTTCAAAGTTCAACATAGAGGAACAAGAAAATACAATTACAAAACAAGATTATGGAAGGAATTAGTTTCAAAGAAACACGAGATTATGAACAACGATTTTTAAAGAAATATAAATATATTAACAATATGCATTTTTTCAAGTGAAAAAATGAACTTGAAAAAAATGCAAATGTGTTTTTATGTTCTTCATTTGAGTTACATCATTAATGATCACAAATTCAAGAGTTTTGTAACTTGTCACATGTTAATTTCATTTAGTTTCCAACACACCCTTAGGTTTACAAGTGGTATTGAGGGTTAAAAACTTGGGGGAATATTTAGTGGAAAGTTTGGGATCTATGTGCGTCAAACAACCATTTTTAGGGAGAATATTAAATAATTGTCCAACCTATTTTTTATCACCCTATTATTATTTATTTTTCTAATATATACATATTAAAGCCACCTTATATTAATTATAATTCATTATTTCAAATTATTACATACTTTATATTATAATTAAATTGTTTGAATAAAATGTACTCTATTTAAAAACTAATTAACTTATAATTTTTACCCAACAACCAGTATATTTCACCTTATATGTTTATTCACATATTTTTTAATTTATTTTTACTAGTCTCCCTTCTAAGATTAAAAACCATTCGTTAAAAAAAGATATAACAAAAAATGAAAAAAAAAGGAACACTAAGAAAAAGAAAAAAACTTGAAAAATACATCAAGGTGGACATGGTGACTTGGTTGGCCATGATGAAAACATGATGACCAAATGGAAACCTAGCTTGGTCCAATATATATGGAAACGTAGCCTACCTAGTGTTTTGGGGATGCAAATCTAGCACAATGGAGGTGACTTGTAGTTTATTAGAGGCAATGAGGTTCAAGGTGTAAAGGGATATGAGGTAGTTAGGCCATGTGAGGGTAAAAGGTAGGAGAGAACAATTAGGAAGGAGAGCTTAGGAGATGTATAATTTTAATATCATAGGTACCTTTAGTAAGGTGAAACCCAACATCAACTTAGTTGGTTTCATCCATGATTGAGTTGTATGGGGGGGTCCATCCCTCATCCATTGGTGTGTTGGTAGATGCAAGTTGAATCAATGAGCTTAGGGTCTTCACTTACCATCTCTTTGGTCATAGGGTTTGTCATAGATTTATAGTTACATTTCATTAGTGTAATTTAGAGATGTTCAACCCAAGTTTGTGTGATTTGATCTTACCAAAAGGACAATTGTCTACTAAGGCCAAACCAAATCAATGCCAAATTTGTAAATCCTTGTATTTAAGAACTAGGTATAATATATTACAAACCTTTTAAACTTGTTATGCAAACTAAAAATGTATTTGCAATAACAAAAAAGTTCTTTGATTGGTAATTCTACATTTCATTGAGATTTTCCCAATTTGCCCAATTCATAGTAATGTGAGAGCTCAAAACGCTTCCCAAATTTCCAAAATTTCAAGATTTGATTCAAGGTGCTTACAAAGGGAAAGACATCTCATCAAACACCTTGTGATGTTTTGCAAAACATGTAAAATTTGGAACGCAAATGGTGGTTTGCACTAATGAACATTGTTGACCCCTTTGTTTCCACCTCTCCACTATTGGATTGAGATTGAGACCCACAAAAGTTCAACTTGACAATATGAGAGTTCTTGTACAATGATTGGCCTGCACACCCAAAAAGGGGCTGAAAAAAGCTCTTGAAAGTTGAAAACATATGTTCACAATTGACATGAATAGTAGTCAAGGTAGTAGACATTGAAGTTTGAAACCTCACACTCAGCATAGTCAGAATAAAACTCTCCTGGCATATAACCTGAGCTACAATGAATCAAATGGCAAATGATGGATGACTCAAGTCTCACACCATGTGGAAAGGGATGCTTGATTGGCTAATGCACCCAAATGAAATTGAAAGGACCAATTATACCCAATTCTAACTTACCCAATTAGCATGGCACTCAACATCTTACCATTAGAAAGGAGGCAGTCTTTTATATGATAGTAAAATTATCTCTTTGAGTTATAAGTGAACACAATAGAGAATGGGCCTGTGGTGGGAGGTAAATGGTCACTAGGCTAGAGACCAAAATAACCCCCAGGTCAATTGTGTGGAAGGACCAAGGACTTAATATAATACACATATGTGACAAGATTTTGTGATTTTTTTAGGTTACCAAAGAAACTCAAGGTTAATTGTGTGAGAGGAGTTAGGAAGTGTCTTTGTATGTAAAGTGATTTCAGTAAAATTTGAGTGAATTTGCTGGTCTTAATAAACGGAGATTAGTTAAAAAATAATGAATTCTCTGGTGGTGCAGTTAACAGGAATTAGAGAATTGCACCCACATTTTGTAATAATGAATCCTAACAATACAAAGACAAAAAAATTATGTAATTCTTTAGGTTAGAAAAGAAACCCAAGGTTAATTAGATGGGAGAAGCAAGGATCAAATATGAAAATACAAAGGCAAAATATTTGTGAGTCTTTAGGTGGAGGGTAACAGCCGAGGAGAGAGCAGTTATAGAATTAAGTTCTTGCCCAAGGCAGAGCTGACTTCTCCCTCCAAGAGTGTGTGTTACTGAGCACACAAATTGATGTAAGCATTATAGGAAAAAATGAAAAAAATTTACAGCAAGCATTTTGAAATGCTCACTTCTCACGCACAACCTACTACACACACAACCTACTACTCACTCACTGGGAGCGTACCTCCAAATACACTAGAACAAGTTGTGGAGAAAACAGCACCCCCCAGCACACCATGAAGGCTGGATGGTAATAATAGGTCAAGAAACAGTTTTCTGTTGGGCTCCAGTTCCTGAGTTAACCATGGTGGTTAGCTCAGCTCAGTTGCTGTTTTACTACCTACCAATTAACAACCCACAAGCAGGTTACATGTAGGTAAACAGCCAGACCAGCCCTTGAGTATGCATAAACCATCTACTTACTTACAAGGTAATTACCAAATTTCCTATCTATTTAACTATATATTTGGGCCATTTCTTTTCTTTTCAAATTTTTCATTTCCAAATTTTGACTTGGTAGTTTTGCCCAAAAGTTTAGCAAAAGTAGTTGAAAATATACTTAAAAACCCAAATTTTCCAAAAAAATTAGGTGGCTAAAATGAGCCCCACAAAAAAAAGAGCCCTAAACAACAGGACCTACTTCTCACGGAATGCAGGGTTATCAAGGTGAAACCAGAAATGAACTCAGTTGAGGTTCATCCACAACAGGGTAATGACGGGCATCCAGTGGATGATGATGACCTCGTGGGTGGCTGGTTCATTCACCGTGGCCAAAAACAAAGACAAATTGGCGGGGGGTGACATAGTACATAGTATTAGCTAAGTAGCAAAACAAGTGGGGGAGGGCGTATTGCAATGGGGTGGGTGGCATGTGAGGGCAGCCGCGGGACCGCCAAAAAAAAGGCCGCCAAAGTTAGGCAGAAACTTTAGCCCCAATCTCTGGCCTGACACCACACGGTAAGCGCTTCTGTTGCTGTTGCCCCTTGCGCGCCCCACCTCCCCCTTTCCTTGTGGCACCCAAGCCTCGGTGCGCTTCTCGTGATTCTTGTTTCCTCGTCAAATCTGTTACATTTTTGGACTTTTGCTGCTCAATTGGTGCCTACACTAACGCTGTTAAGCTGGTCTACCTCCTCCGAATTTCCAGTTTTTTCCTCTCTTCTTCTTCTTCCCCGTAGTTCGCCCCCCTCTTCCCCCCCCCCCCTGGCCCCCTTCTTCTTTTAGAGCATAAAGCAATCGGCTCCCAGTAGTTGTTGTATCCCCATGACCTATGTCTCCTCGAATCACTTCTTCTTCTTCTTATTCTTCTGTGTGCATTTTTTAGATCCCTACTAATTCACATGGTTCATTCTTCAGGTTTGCTCCAGTGCACCCATTTCCGGGTTGCATCAACATTTTATTGACTGCAGCAGGTCCACCCATCTGCAACAAGTTGATTGCATTGCTGGAAGTCTAGAGGACCTGTTGTTGCACTAGTACTGTTTGTACACGAAGTTTATTTGTGGAACGTTCTGACAGTAGTTCTGAGATTGAATCTTGGGTACTTGCAATTTAGGATATTCTTATCTAGAGCGTAACTATCGTTTGAAGCTCGTAATTTGTTTTGGAAGATTTTCAGATTTCAGGGTGAATTGTGAGAGATTCAGAAGTACTTGGGTGATATCATGGCGTTTTCGAGAGCGTTCAATGTGGCGATGGTGGTTGTTGTGCTGGTTGTAAGTCTTGTGGGGTTGCAGTTGGCATCACAAGGAGTCGAAGCAGCAGGTCACATTCCACCTCATGGCACCATGAATTTCCTTGTTGAAGAAGGGAGGGAATTGAGTTTATTCACGCCGCCTCCACTCATCCTGAACTACCACGGAGGCCCATTGTTGAGCGCCAGCACGGGAATCCCTCTCTACTTGATCTGGTATGGGAGTTTCTCCGTCAAGGAACAGTTAGCAGTCGTTGAGTTTCTGTCTTCCATTTCGCCAACCAAGAAGCAAGCACAAGGGCAACTAGGAACACCAACGGTAAGCACATGGTGGAAGACGCTGACAACGTACAAAGATAAGCTGAAGAAGGGAGTGTCACCGATCGTCACAGTCGCAGGCCAATACCATTACACGACTCCGCTGCCATACGGGAAGCAGCTAACGGCAGCCGAGATCGAGAACATTGTGACGAACTCACTGGAACAACACTTCCCTAAAGCAAACAGCGATGCGGTCTTCTTGGTACTCACCGCCTACGACATTGCTGTAGACGGATTCTGTGAAGCAAGCTGCGGCTCTCACGCCTTCGTGACAACAAAGTCCAAAGCCAATGTGCCGTATGTGTGGGTGGGTAATCCCGTAACCCAATGCCCTGGACAATGCGCATGGCCTTACGCTGCTCCTCTGTATGGACCTCCGGACTTCACACCTTTGGTGTCTCCCAACGGTGTGGGTGCAGACGGGCTGGTGATCAACATCGCGATCGTTCTAGCCGGGACTGTGACCAACCCATTCGACACCGGGTACTATCAGGGTGTTGCTAGCGAACCCAGCGAAGCGGCTACCGCTTGCCCTGGCATCTTTGGACCTGATGCTTACCCCGGATACGCAGGCCAACTGGAGACAAACCCGAGCTCCAAGGCCAGCTTCAATGCTTATGGAATCCATGGTAGCCTGTTCCTTCTGCCAGCTCTCTGGAATCCTGGTTCTCAGAGTTGTCAAGCATTGTGAAGTTGTTCTCAGTGGGTCCAAGAAGACATGATGAGGATCAAATGCACTGACTTAATTATAGCCGGGAAGTTCTGGAATTTAGTACAGAAAAATGTTGAGTTTTTGTGACCAAATATTCTGAGGGAACTCAAGTGCAAGTGCTTAGTTCTCTCGAGAGAAAAATTTACAATCTGTCTGATTTCAGTTTGAGTTTTTTATATTGTGATCAAATTTTATATAAAAAGGCACAAGTTCGATGCTGATGAAGATCAGGGTCTTCTCATCATGCACATTGTGACCATGTGTGGGGTGGCCCTTGTATCATCATCCCTGCCTCTAGTTGGTGGGTACAGTTTGTACATTTTCCAGAACATTGATGATCCAGAGATTGTTTCAAACAAACCCAGTCTTCGCATTATAATTTATGTGCAGAGCTAGCGACCAATAAAGGAAAAAAGGTTGCAAAATCATGACCTTTCAAGCCTCCAGACAAATCATCAATCCTGAAGCACGCTACTGCATGGGCAAATTATCGATCAAGATCATTCAACTGTTTTTGCATCCACTGACTGGGAGATCATGAGACCCTAGTCCAGATTTCAAAACTGCATGAATTCCAGCCCATATTTGTTCCATAAAAACAAGTGAGAATTGCAAGCTTGACAGCTTTTTAAGTCCCCTCCAAAGGCCTCACATGAGACAGAGCTCTACAGACTTCTTCTCAGATTGCAATAATTTCTGTCCCCCAAAATCAAAGAGGCCAGGGTTCAATTGGATCTGACGGTGAGCAGCTTTGACCATGGTGTAGTTCTAGAGCCACCCTGCTATTGTAATTACTTGGTGTTGGGTTTTTCCTGATGTCAACTGCAAGAATTCAATCTTGTAATTTTAGCAGATGACACCTGATCTTGAAGATTTGTTGTCAAAGCCTAAGAATAGTACTGCTCATGTAAGAACAGCAACATCCACCACATCTATCTATAATCTGAGGAGTTGACTATGTGCAAAAAAGTTCAACCTTTACAGTTATGGCTTGGACCAGAGACATGTCAATATTCTGTTGAAAATCTATTCCTGGCCGTTTTGCTAGAGGTGAATCTGCCACAATATATTTATTTTAGTAACTTGAGGAGATTATACAGATCTCATCTGCCCTGGAGAGACTCATAACCAGCAAGCCAGCCACAGCCAGCCTGTTGATGAGTCTGGGACCCAAGCCACTAGATGAAAGCAGCCAACTCCTAGCTTTCAAACAGTACTGGCAACAGTGTTGGTAAGGGGCTTTCTAGCCTTGATCAGAAGAGTTTGGCAACAGCCTTTCCCAAGTCCACTAAAGAGAACTTCCCAGCTTTAAGTCTTTGACATCAAGCTGAATGCAAGTCTAGTTTGCAACTTGCAAATGGTGATCTATAAACAGCATCTTCAGAATTTAAGCAATTGAATTTGGTTGGAAAAATTTGGGGTTTAATCCATGATCATGATCATTGAGTATAACCAAGTTTTCTTTTAAGGGCCATTAATGGAACTTGGGTGTTGTTTGTAACTGTATGCACTACTGGTGCAGCTAATGTGAATCCTTGAGCTTCTCTAATTTCCCACAAGGAAATCTTCAGTCCTGAGGATACTAGTTTTAATTGATTTGAATGTGAGAAACTTTGATTCTGTCCAGGGATCTAATAGTCCAACTTCATGAAGCCATGGATGTATGTTGCTGAACCTGTACTGCACATTTTAATTTTTTGAAATGGGGTTTGGAAAACAGGCCATGATATATATTGAGAAACATGATCAAGTCTACATGCATACTTTGAAATTATACCATGAGGAGGAAGAACTAAGGACAGCTGGAAGGTGCAAGACTGTTATGATAGGACAAAGTGGGCCTAGGTAGAGAGTTCTGATCTGCAGGTGGGTACATGAGATAGATTCTTGAGATTCTTGAGTTCACAGATAATAGGAGATAATGGTTTTAGCTCCTTAAAGACGTGGTCTGGAAATAAGTACACTGCTTTCACTTACTGAGATGTTGGCTGTTGAGAGCCTTTGTGCAGCCTTGATAATTCAGTCTACCTCCAATACCCATGGACTTTATTTGCACAAATGCCAGAGTGAAATACTCTATTCTGTTGCTCTGAGGACATACTTGGACTAATGGCATCCTGTTTCTTCCAGGCAGTTCAAAGAACATCTTATAAGTAATCAGAATTGACCTCTCAGAGAGGAGATCAGAGGAGGATGGTCATTGATTCCTAACTCTCAGGCTTACTGAATTCTAAGTAGGATTTAAGCTTATTGTTGATTATATGATCTCAAGAGAAATCCTTTCTTCACAGGGAGCATGACCTTGCCACATTGCAAATCAATGTATATATTAAGCCAGGAAAAATCCAGTAAGTGGAGGAGTATTTCACAATCATCCTTGCCACATTGCAATCTATGTACAAGCCAGAAAAAATCCAGCTAGAGGAGTATAATTTCATAATCATTCTTGACCTTGGGGGCTTGATCTGTGCCCAAAATTAGTTTGGTTTGAATACTCCAGGATTTGGGCTATTTCTGAAAATTAAGATTGAGATCACATTTGCTGTTTTCAGTTAGTCATGATTCAAGTCCAGAACATCGAAATAACATTCAGAATTGATGAACATTCTGATCCATGTGGCGGTAGCTATCGTATCTGAAGCTTCAATCTGTTCAATACATCTTAGGAAACAAGTTTACAGTTGTGTTCTCATGACTAATTACATCACCTGCACATTGGCATGTTTCATAATCTTGGCATCAGTCTAACTTGCTGGGAACTCATGTAAAGTCAGCCAAAAAGTAACCATTCCTTCAGCACACGAGAAGCTCATCATGCATAGATCATGGACAATGGACTCCTCCAGGGTGGAGTTGTCCTCGGTACTCTTAAGGCTCGAAACATGTGATTGTTGACATTGGGCTGAATTCTACATCTGGAGGAGCTACAAGTACATCTCATGGTGATCTCACATTAGTAGAAATGTCGTGGACAAAATGTACTCCATCAGAGTCAAAGCAAATCTCACCTACTTCATGCCAACTCTGTTTTGCCTCAGTTGCAGGATCTGAGTGTTGCTTAATCTTGATGATCAGTTGCTCTTATAATGTCAGATGCAGTCTAGCTGCAATCAGCATGAGCAGAGTATCAATAGCTTGTGTCACATGCAAATGGATCATAGTACACAAACATTGAAGAGCTGACCAGTAGTCTAACACAGCACGACGACTCAAGTCTCTCAGTTCTGGATCTGATAATCAGACCCAGTTCTAGTCTGATTCTTTCTAACCCCTGTTTTAGGCACTTTGTTTGAAAGCCACTTTGTTTTTCAAAGGCATGTGTTTCAGTTCCACACAAATGGAATTAGGAACTTGATTTTGGATCTAGTTCTTTTTAAGAAAATCTGGTGCTGATTCTGAAAAGTCAGACCTAGTTTTGGTGTTATTCTTACTAACAGCAAACAGAACCTACTCGGAATTGGACCCAGGTTGAGAATGGCAGGTTCTGGAACTGGGTGGGAACCAACTCTCTAGTTTTGACCTTGAGTGTAAGCAGAACTGAACTCAGGGTTCGATTCCAAAGTGGTATGAGAACTAGAATTGGTCTTAATGTTCATAAGAAATTCGTTCCAGTTCTAATTCTAGGGATTTTAGATTTTTAGGGTTTAGAGTTCAATGGTTTTTTTTGTTTAATTTGTTTCCAAAGTTCAAGGCTTTTGTTTCTTCTTTCTTCAAAGCTTAAGCTTCAAAGTTGATAAGTTGTTCATTTAGCTTGTGTCTTGAATGTGTTCATTTGCTAGTGCTTTTGGTGGCTTTGGTCATGCCTTTTTGTTGGTGTTTTTTCTAACCTCAACCAAGTTGACTTTCTTTGTGTGGTGGTGTTTGCATGGTGGTGTTGATCATGGTGATGGTGGTCATCATTTTTTGGTATGTCGGTCTTTGGTGCTCTTCTTGGCCTTGGTCATGTTCTTTTGCCAATGTTCTTAGTTGCTTTAATCATGTTCTTATTTTGGTGTTTTCATAGCCTTGGTCACACTCTTCTACTTATGCTCTTCGTTGCTTTGGTATGCTCTTTTACTAGTGTCTTGGTTGTCTTGGTCATTTTTTTTGGACCCTAGTTTGTCTTGCATTATTTGGGTTGAAAATTTGAAGAGGCAAGTTGAAAAAGTGAAAAGCTAGGTTAGAGAAACCTTAAAATGCAAGAGGTGAGTAAGAATTGAAGGTTGTAGTAACTTAGAATACTTTTCTTCTTATTTTCATCTTTCAAATGTTAACTTTCCTTACAAGCAACTTGATTTCGATTGTATGGGCTGAAAAATTATCAAGAATAGACAGGTCACAAAGGAAGGTAGTTGTTGTTTTACTTTTGTTTATAATTTTCGTTGAAGAAGAAATATGTTATGCATAAAAGTTCGTCTCAAATCAAGTTTCTTCATTGATTTTTGTATTTGAAACATGCATGTTTATTCATTGCATTTCCTATTCTTGTTGTTATTGTTGTTTTTCACAATCTTGCTTTAATTGATATACATTTTTTTGGGTCTATGATTTACAATTTTGAAAATTGTGCAAATGTCAATTCAAGATTAAGAATCACTTGGAAAGATTAGATCAAAAGAGGGGTATGATTTGTTAAAGAGGAAACACAAGAACAAAAAAATTGTGACCCAAACGATGGAGGAGGGGATGCAAGCATGTCATATTATTATCACACTCCTTGCAAGAACCTTGCTAACAAAAAATGCTGCACTAAATGACTTTTCCATAACACTTTAAACAACAAATTTGTCATTAATGATTAAATCTCTAAATTTGTTGACCTTTTTATTCTTTCCTAGTATTTTATGTCACGAAATGAGAGGCAAGATGCAAAAGATAGAGACACATTTTTTTGAGAGCATACCCAATCATGTCACATGCAACTCTTGTAAAAAGTGTATAAGGTTCTATGTTAGTGCAATGTAATACCATTCATAAGTGTGAAGGACTTGTTGTAAGAGGCTAAAAGAAACAAGTTGTTTAAGAAATATAAGCCATTATTCAAGCCTTGGGGTTGAAATAGGGTGTAAGCAAGATGAGAACATTGACATTATGAAGAGACGTGGAAAGTTTGATTTTCAAATACTTGTATTGGAATAGGACTTTGGAGCCAACCACTTCATCATGACATGTTATTAATATGTAGCCAACTAGTTATTTAAAAACTGGTTAAATGTTTCAAGAATTCAACCTAGGCTACAATGGAATAACTTATGTCTATCATAAGGATGTATCATGACCCCAAGCTTTGCAACCATTTTCCCTTCCAATTGTTCAAGGAGATAACATTGACACATTAAAGGTAAAAATCATAGTTTATAGAACAAATTTTAAAACTTCCACACATCATATATTTCTATTGGGTGTATATAGATTTAGATTCATGGAAAAATGTGTTGCCAAGAACGTACATAGATTTGTACATTGTAAATAAAATAAAGTAGTTGTAATATATTGTCATAGTCGTTGGCATAATAAGATTGGAGTACAAACATATATTTTATTGCATCAAATATAAAAAGGACTACATTGTGTGTGTGTGTGTGTGTGTGTGTGTTAGTTATATTTTACTTTTGTTTAGCATCAAATCTTGACAAGATTTCCTAACTTTTTCTTCAAAATGTGTAAAACAATATTAAGGTATTGGGTAGGTCACCACAACTCAAAAGTCAACAAAATGTTGGCACATACTTTGGAAAAAGAACTTGTGTTTTTCATAAATAACAATCAAATCAATAGAACAATTGGTGCATTGGTGTACCACAAACAATTTTTCTACAACAAGTGTTGTATATATCCTACTATAGGCTCTGAACTTTGTAATCCTCAATTTTTTGAATTCATTAACTATGGATGTTCTTGGGTTTAGGGTTTTCACAAAAAATTGCATGTTATAAAATCTTACCACCTTACTATATAAATTTTAATTAGTTTTTATTGTGTTGTGTGACATTCAAGTTATATTATGTTTAAAGTGATAATGTTAGATTTCTATGATCTTCCATTCAATGATGTATTAAAACTTAGTTTAATTGTTTTTGGTATTCAAAGAAAGAGACTTTGCATAGCTCAAGGAGTTTCTCTTTGTAATTTCTACAAATGAATACAAATTGTTGAAAATTAGAGTGTAATAGGTAACCATTTTCATGTATGATGAAATGTTTGGCCTTTTCCTTTATTTTCTTTTGTTTTTTTCATGTGCCTTTGAATTTATTGAATGAATTTTAGAAGCTTTCTTTTAATTTCCCAACAATGTTGACTTTTTAGAGCAAGTGCAATAACATTTTCAATTCAACATGCACCACTGATCATATATGGTACAGATATAAATTCCTTGATTGAATAATTGATGTTAGCCACCATGGAATTTGATGACATGAAATCTACCATGTGAATGTCATGGTTTGAAGTGTGCAAGCTAACACCACCCAATTTTCATGCTTGTGAAATTTGTTTCGCATTAACTTTTTCTTTTGCATTTATATTGATTTGACATTCTGATCAATAAAAGACTCAATAAATAAAAGACTTGAGGCACTAGGTGGGGTGACAAGTCTAGGTTTTTTCTGTTGGTGATCTTTGTGGGCTTGTTCACATTCTTCTATCAATGTTCTTTTGTGTTCTTGATCATGTTTTTCTATTGGTGTTCATCTAATGTTGTTCATTTGCTACTACTTTTGTGTTAATGCTTAGTTGTTGGTGTTTTTTTTTGTTGATGTTGATGTGTTGGTGGTATTCATTTACGAATGCTCATCTATAGGAGTTGTTTTGTTGGTGTTCATCTAATGTTGTTTATTTGCTACTACTTTTGTGTCAATGCTTAGTTGTTGGTGTTTTTTTTTGTTGATGTGTTGGTGATTTTTTGATGGTGCTCTTTTTTATATGTTGATCTTTTGTTGAACTATTTTAATTTAAGGTTTAACGTTATGGATGGGTTAATGAATTTTCTAAAGGAGATAATGTTCCCAAGAGGCTCTCCATTGGAAATGAATGTGTTGTGCAAAGGCACTAAATGAAAGCAAATTTGGGAGTTGTATATGGGCAAAAAGGGGATGAATTGGGAGTTTTGTGGAGATACTTTTGAGGGCAGATTTGGGTAGTTATTTATGGGAAAAAGGGATGATTTGTGGGTTTTTGAGGGGGTGATTTTGGGGGCAGATTTGAGGTTTTAAGTGGATTTTGCAAGTGGAATTGGGGGGTTACGGGAAAATTATGGCACATTTGAGGAAATTTAAGGGCTAATTTCAAAGGTGGCAAGATGAGAAGTTTCAAAGTTGACATACAAGTGCATGAGATGGGAAAACATGAGATCAATTGGTATTTAAGAAAATTGTATTGATCCATTAGAACTAATAATATAGTTTAAAGTTTTAAAATATATTAGTTTGACTTAATTTGGCCTTGTAAAAGCTTTGTAATAATGTTTTTTTCAATGAAAAGTTGCCTTACATCATTGTGATTAATGATGTTTCAAATTTTGGAACCTAATTGCGAGGTCACCTGAAACCTAACTTAACCTACCCTAGAATCGAAAATCAACTTATGTTCAAAATTTAAAATACTGAAACTGAAATTCCCTCCCCCCCAAAAAAATTGAAATTAAGTCTCATATTTGAAATTTTTTTAAAAAAAATGAACTTAACTAGAAGTGAATCCATGAAAAAATTTAAAACCAAGATCAAAAGTTCCTCTTAGAACCTAGGAATTGCCCAAAACTAGTATCAACCTCATAACATAGGAAAGTTAGTAGTTCAAAATAGCTAAAGAGGTAGGTAGCAAACTGAACATGAGTAACCTTTTGCCTGACCTAATCATAGAATGGTCTTTTCACCACACCTCTGCTCCTCAGTAATACACTGATTTCCTTAGCTACTTGTTATAAAGCTACCAACCTGACCATGGTTGGTGACTTTAAAGGTTCAATAGGCTTTAGGGCCCTTTTTTGCTCACTTTTGCATGCTAACCTTGACAATGTAAAATGCACATGCTCTGAAGGCTAGTGTGAGTATACCCAACAACCTTGAGGTGATGTTTTCCATAATGAAGGCCTTACTGGCATTACAAGAGAATGTAATTTTTCTCACACAAAAAAAGCTTTATGTGTTACTATTTGCCATTATCTAGACTTGTCAAATTGCCATTATAATGTAATTTACGTCACAATAGACAGCCAAGATTGTACATTGCAATGACTAAAACCAGAAAAGTTTACCTCACACATGTGTCATAAGCCACAACTTTTTGTGTGAAAAAAACCACATTCTCTTGTATTGTGTTGAGGTGTTATGAACAAAGAATTGATCCATAATACTTTGATAGCAGGGCCTTCCCTCACATACCAACTGAAGGGCTTTGTGAGTTATAGGGCTGTAATCAATTGAGATCAATTGTCTAGGTTTGCTGCGAGGGCCATAGAGTGGTGATCAATTGAGATCCAAGGTCAGCCTGGTTCACGACCACCAAAACACAGCTTGACAGAGGGATACTACACAAAATCTCCCATACCAGCTTGGGCGAAATGCCTCTTGAGAAGGTGTCCATCAATCAACGAAGCAAATTTCTACCAAAGTTGTTATGGGTCATAAGGGTGTGATTGATTGAGATCCATTATCAGGGTTGACCGTTACCAAGACATGGCCCGCCAAAGGGATATTATGAGCGTTGGGTGGATATCACCTTTTCAGGATATCCACCAAATAAGGATTTTTTTTTTTTGATCTGTTGGATAATGATATTATATTTTTATCATTTTTTTAAATTAAGATATTTTGGCTGGATATCAAGTTTTCAATTTTTTTCAATTCAACCTGGATATTAGTGTTCTGGGATATTTGTTGTTTGTTTATTAGTCGAATATCAACAAGTTCCGATATTAAAAATTCAAAAATTTGCTTTGCCTATTATGTTGGTTGCCAATCTTTCCTATTTTGGGCAGAAAATCTTCTAAAGGCAACTTCCTTTTTTTAAAAGGGAATTAAAAAAAAAAAAAGAATTCACAAAAAAAATATAGGCACAATAATAACTACTAGTAACTACAACTTTGCAGAGACCTTTGACAATGTGTTCCAGAACAGTTTTAAATTGTTTAAGAATTTTCGCCACCCGAAATGCGTTAGGAAAATTAAAACAAGCATAGCTAGGTGTGAGCTTACAAACCTAACCTAATTAATAACCTAATTGACTTACTAACTATTAACCTTGATATTCAACCCTGAATCTGATATCCAAACTAGATATCAACATTTTTGATATCTGACATAAATTTCAAATATCAAAGCGCCGGATATCACAACGGATGATATTTATAAGAAATAAAGTCCTTTCTTAATTTTTGCTATAACTGAAACTTTCAATACTTGATTCGGGATTTGAAAAATTAATTTCTAAGGGTATATATGTTGGCCAAAATTTGAAGGGGTGGGTTGTTTAGAAGAATGACAAACTTAATATGATCCTTGTAAATTTCTATTTGCTGAGACAATATTCACATCATTTTTCATTTTATGGTGCAACAGAAACATTTGAGTAAGGGGCCAGGGCTCTTTACGGTAATTTAAATGCATGCGGCACTATTTCATGATCACCATAAAAATTTGAATGTCTTTGTCTTTTTGAGCAAGTGTTGAAAATTGGTTAATGGCAAAAAGGTTTACTGTTTATAACTTGATTTTGCTGCACATTTGAAATTCTTTTATGGTGCATGGTTAAAGTTTGACCATTTGGTGACCCTTTATGTATACAAAGAAGGGTTATAGTATTTGTGTAGAAAATATACACAAATATACATGAAGTCTCTGGCATATGCTTGTGCTTAGATTTGAGAAAAAGCCTATGTGGCAAATGAAATTGTGAGAATGGGAGCCTTGAATAGTTTTGAGGTTCTCTTCAGTAAACCCACATTTAAATGTTGTAATATCCTCATAGGCTTGTGCCTAGGTGTGAAAGAAACAAAATTTGTGGACAATGAGAATGTTTGAATTGGTGCTTTAAATTTAATGTTTGAAGAGTTGCCTTAGTGAACTAGCTTGGTTGCATGTGGCATAAGCAGAAGATGCACAAAATGCAAGCCACATTTAACAAGAAATTGGAGCTTTTGATACATGCTTCTCTGATTATAATGAGGGGTGCACAAACCCAAAAGTGCAAGCCACATTTAACAAGAAATTGAAGCTTTTGACACACGCTTCTGTGACTATAATGAGTGCACAAACCCAAAGTGCAAGCCGCATTGAACAAGAAATTGGAGCTTTTGACATGTGCTTCTCTGATAATAATGAGGGTTACTCAAACCCTAACATTCCACTACATTACCAACCTTACCACCTCATATTCTGACACATTGCTTTGGCTTATCATCTTTGTTTGGGCACCTGTGCAACAATGGTTAATAATCTAGGGGTTATGTAATACCAGGTGATTTCAGTGCAGATGCCGCTATTCCAGGGTGCAACACACAAGATTTGAATGTCTTGTTTTCCCATTTGCAGCATATGTGACCACCATTGGCTAATGAGCAAGTCCTTGTTAACACTGTCAATGCAAGTGAAGTTCAAACATTGGGCAAACACTCATTGACCACCTTGGGAATCAAGGTGTATCAATGTATGCTAGAGTATCATTTGTTCAATTCCCGAAAATTCACCACCAAGTTGAATCCTGCGTAGGGAAGGAATTAATTCTACACATTGGCTAGCCCATGAAATTTTTTAATTTCTGATAGTTTGTGGCACATTCAAGCAATCCACATGACAAAGTGGATATGGAGACTTGGCAATGTGCACGAAAAATCATGAGGTCCCAAAGCTTTCTTTTAAGACAAGCTTCATCAATTGTGGGTCTGTTTCTAATTAGTTAGTAATTTGCTGTAAAATCCAATCAAGGCAAATGAGTGTGTCTGGGTTGGTTCATAGGTTTTATTGTTTTGGTTATCTCCTCAAACTTGAACCCTAATACCTGATAGGTTGTCTCCAGTTGCGTCTCCCTTTTGCAAGCAAGGTTGCAAACATGAGCTCGTTCCAAGTATCAGGAACTCCTGGGAGGCAAAAGTGACTACAATCTTGCCTGTTCCGAGGAGTTGGTACTAGGGTATAATTTTTTTGCCACAAACCCCCATGCCCATCTGCCCTGTATTTTGTGGCAGTTGTGATATCAATAAATGACATGGCATCCCTCTTCATATTGCTCTCAATTTCATCTGAGATAATTGCATTTGTCCAAGGAACTGTTGTCATTTCAGCCTTCACTTCTTCATCTGTCATTGGATGAGTATCTTCATGACAATGCCCTCCTTTGTTCCATGCACCACCCCTTTAAAACATCCCAAAAATGCAAATTTGATGAGTTGAGGATTTGATTCAACCACTGAACATTGTGTCCAAAAATACCCTAGTGAATTTGGATGCTTGAGAAAGTTGAACATTTTTCATCTTTAATTCTGGGGGAGGGGTCTATTAAACAAAACTTTGTTCAATTATAGATGATGGACAGTACAATGATGGCAACAAATTTGCACTATTGCAACAATCCTTTAAACATTGGGACCTTCAATCAAGAAGACAGTAACCTAATTCATACATTTTAGATATGCCCACTGCACTATCCATGTTTTTACAATTGATGTGTTTAACAGAATTTGATCATGTTCGTTGTTGGACTTCAATGGAAGACTTTGGTTTGAAAATTGAACATCAACATAGCAATATCTCATAGCTGACTGCAATTCCATGTTAAAGAATTGAAAAAGAATGAATGTGTGCAATTTTTTCCTTAATCAAACTGCAGTAGATACCTGAAATGGACAGGCGCAAAACTCCGAAAGATGACTTGGGTCTTTTTAGGGTCAAGGTATTGCTCCATCCACTTTCCCCAAGTTTGCAAAGCTGTTTTGAATCCTGTCTCAAGATCCATGTCCATCATCAGGTGATCCCCAACCTGGAAGTAGCAATTCCTGCAACAATAGAAGGGAGACCTTCATTAGATTAACCCCACTATGTTAACCCTAATCCACCTTACAACTCATATATCCACTTTAACAAATCTAGTACTATATGTATGCAAATCTGGGTGCCCCTCAGCACTCAGTACTTTCCTTGTAAGTTAGACAAAAAGAGACAACTGTAAAGAACTCCAATATAACTGAAAGGCCAGGGTTGAAAAATAGTAATAATAATTGCTTCTTCTCTCCAAATGCTATGACAAAATGCCTCCCTAACCCATGTAGGACTAAATACCTTCTTAGATAGTAATCTAAAATGAACTTTACAACCAAATGAGGACAGGAACTTCATGT
>Ga0116229_10005765_pt1 | contig 20110 bp, 12 predicted proteins | sample S1TSphgellanicum_3_FD_87313 | JGI IMG/M metagenome (GOLD analysis project Ga0116229, IMG submission 87313) | Host-associated microbial communities from peat moss isolated from Minnesota, USA - S1T2_Fc - Sphagnum magellanicum MG | ecosystem: Host-associated > Plants > Peat moss > Unclassified... | reverse complement strand
GTGGGAGCTGGAAAATTTTGTTCCTTTTTTTTATTTGGGATGTTGTTTTTTTTTTTTTTTTTTTTTTTTTTTTTTTTCTCAAGCCCCCCCTTTTGGTTTTTTTTTTTTTGGGGGGGAGGGGGGGGGGGGGGGGGGGGGGGGGGTGGTAGTGAGGTGGGTCAGTTGGATGGATGTTCTGAGAATTCTGCTGATTTTTGCTTGTCCATTTGTGCACGGTCACTGACTGACAAAGTATTTTTTGTCAGGAGTGCAAAGCAAAAGGAAAAATTAATAACATTCTTCCCAACCAACACAATTCACCCCCCAGGGCAAAACCCATGAACAATTTTATTTTTTTTAATATTCAAATTTTCCATGAATGAATGAACGAATGGAACCATAGGGAGGGATAACTTAACGATTTTCTTCCTCTAAGTATTTAGGGGTTAGGGTTTGGGCTTAAACCCTAAACCCAATCCTCCCATCTCCAAACCTGTATCCTTCTATTTCGTGCATGCGGGTTCGGGGAGTAGTTATGTCATTAACAACTGAAAAGGAATGAAATCAATCTGACTTGGGCAGGGATGCAGTTCAATTGTGCATTTCCGGCCTCGGTGTCTAGGCTGTAAATGCCCTGCTCCCAGGGCTTTGCCCTCCACATTCTACTTCGTCAGAACAGCTCTAGAAGGTCATTAAAACATTTTGTAACTTATTATTATTGTACCCAAAACCTAACAATCAACAGTTTCTGTCGAAATAATTAAATTTTTCCACAACTAATCATTTCAACAGAAACAATTAATTATTCACACAATTATTATTTTTTAATGGTATAACTGAGCTTGGGATGCTTCTAGACTTGAGTACTTTGTGTTTTCCTTACCTTTCGATGTTTTCTTCTTGTAATAAAGTTTGTCAGGTTCATATATGGTTATCAAAAAGTTATTGGAAAATCACTATGGCTTATAAGGGACTGAATTAAGCAAACCCTTTTATTATTATTTCATTGGTTGAAGGATGAAAAAGTATAGTGATTTCATACTATTGCAGTCTTTCGCACAGACTTCCTCAATACTTTTTTTTCATCCTTGTATTTTAAGAATTTTCAACCTTATGGTGAAGGATGAGAGAAGTAGAATGATCCTGTACTATGGCTTGAACTTGCCACCTTGTAATTAGTTGTTGCACATGATTCACTCCACTTCACAAACACACAATTCCCTATCTATTGGTAATAAACTAGTGTTCATGGATGTTGGTCTTTAGCTTGTGAACCCCCTAGCCTCGCCCCCTCCCTGAACCCATCTTCTCTCATCTTGAACTTTGTTGGCCATATCTTTCCAACTCACTACCTTGCTCCATCGGTCAAGCAAATATGCTCAATATGCTCCCTTTAGACCCCTCTATTTGTTTTTCTCATTGTTCTTGTTTCATTTTTGTGTGTTCTTTCTCCCTTCTTTTAATGGTGTACAATTTGGGAGATAGTGCAATATATTTCTCTCTTTCTAGTAGGTACATTTCACATAAAGCCTTTGATTTTATTTTTTTCATATTGTTCTTGATGTTGTGTTGATGTTATGGTATGTTTTGCTTTCCAAGGAACTCACAATTGTCATTAACATTGCCTTTCTTTTCCCCCTAATTGTTTACATTCCCCTTTTAAAGAATTCTTATTATTTTGTATTTTTTTTCCTTCTTTTTTACTTCTACTTTTTCCTATTACATAACAATAGTGTTTTACCTCCATCGAAAGCAATAATAAACTATAGCCAAGCAAGTTAGTTTGATATACATGAATATATTTCACTAAGTTGGATAAAAATGAACCATATAAATGGATATAATGAAGTGGAATTTTTTTATTTACATGGATGAATCTTATGTTAACTTGGTGAATAATTAATCCAAATTGATGAGTTTCAATTGATTAATTTTATTTTTAGTGGATGTAAATTAAATGGATGAATTTTAGCCATATTTATTATAATCGTGAAAATCAACGTTGGATAAATAATCAATTCAACTGCACCCTAAATGAACCTAATGGGAATGGATAAATTAAACTCATATTAACAACAAATCCTAAGTTGGTTGATGAATTTGATCAAGCTTAGATGTTATACTATGATTGACAAAAATTGATTAAAAAAATTAATGGACTCGATTCATTCTCATAAAATAATTGAGGGTGTGGATGAATATTTTATTTTATTTTATTTTATTATTTCATTTTATTTTCATTCTATCAACCTGAAAAATATGATTTTGACACATACATAAAAATTTTGTGAAAAAAATGCTCTTAATTTGCCATATTTCAAAGCTAAAAAACTAAAATCATCTCATTTTTACAACATGTTCCAAGTGGTAGACAAAACGTAAAAGTATAATTATTTTTTCTATTTTCATATATGGTTCATAGCTGAATTTAATTAAATCTTCTTGTGCATGATCACTAGTTCAACTACATCAAAAAAAATTTGAAAATGAAACCATGGTGTGGATGGTTTAAAATTTTGATGGATTTGTTGAGGACCAATAGGAATTTAGCTAATCAAATTAATTTGACATACAACTAATTATGTATGGACCTACTATATATTGATCTTGAGGTCTAATGGTCTATTATAAAATAGAAATTAAAAACTTGACATATTAATATCCATGATAATAATAATAAATAATCTATGATGTGGTTGTCCAATGGTTACCCATAGTTGCCTCAATACAAGTACATAAATAATATACTTAATAGTTCACAAAAGATTTCTAGCAACTAGTGAGTCTCAGTGAGCATCAACATCTCCCCTTGGGTTTTTGAAATGAATATGATAGTTTCACAATTGCAAACCATGGCTAATGAAGGAGTGGATTGCTTCACCATCTAAGACACATTACTTTTGGTTTTCTAAACATTTTGTCTTTTGTGTAAGAAGATAAACAAGTGAATTTTTTCATGGATATGTTTTAAACTTGAAACCATGTGTTAAAATGAAATATTGTTTATTTTGTGCTAAGGCACAAATGAAATACTTTTACATCAACTCAAAAATTAGATTGTTGAGTAAATGTGTTTTTTAAGCCCAAAACAAGATTATGATATTCCAAATGTGGGTGAAGTTGATTAGTTGTAATTGCTTCCTCTTCCAAATGAGTTGGTTCTACAACATAATTGTCACAACCCTAACCTTGGGCTTATAACCAAGGTTGAGATGCTACAAGAAATGGGCCCAATAGCAATGTTAGAACATAAAGTGAGGGTAACATGCCCTCGCATGAGGTGGGAGGCTTATTGGAAACAAAGGGAGGCATGCTTAAAACTTTTTTAATGAATTTCCAATTTGGGAGTTGGGAGCCCAAAAATATTCAAAGGCAATTTGGGGAATCAAATTGTTTTCAAATTAGGATAAATTTTAGCTCGTTGAAATGATCTTTAAAAGAGTTTCAAAATAGTGGGATCACATTATAAAGAAAACCCTATTTTGAAGGAATAATGATGTTCCAAAGATGCAAAATGTTATGTGTTCCAATTTTGGGAATTCATTTTGGGACTTTTGAAAATTTTAGCCATTTCAATTTTCAATATAATATCCACAAAAAAATCCATAATATACAATAGGAGGAAGAAGCGATGCTTATTCCCAAGTGTGGGCCATGTAAATTTACAGTGAATTTGAAGCAAATTCATCACCCAATGTTGGCTCACTTTGCACTAACCACTTGCCTTGTTTGGTTTGTGCAAGTGAATTCACCAAAAGGTGCCTATGAATGTCACCTCATCTTAGCTATTCCCATCCTAGAACTCTTGCACAACTTTCTTGCCTTGGTGTATGATTTTATTTTTTTAATTGATTTTTTTTTCTTTCCATTGATCTCACCTTGTGAAATTAACATGAATTCCTCAAGAAACAACATGATTAATTTCCAATTCTCCTATACTCACAAGTTTTCTTTAATTGAATGGAGTCTAACAATATTGTGTTTGATGTGATCATGGAATATATGTTTTTAAAAATAAATAAATTATACTATAGTTCTTTATTGCAACCTAAACATTAGGTTTGTGACTAAATGTGGAGTGCAAGGGTACATGAAACCAAGAGAGTGTGTTCAAGAATGAAACACATTCTCACAAGCAAGGCAAAATGCAAGAAATTGAACCCAATGACTTTCAAGTGCACTTTCATTTTGAAAGTTGCATTCATGCGAAAGTCCCAAATACTCAAAGCCTTGGTTGAAAAGGTAAACAAATGCAAATTTGGGCCCCCAAGATATCATTGGAATTTTTTTTAAGTGTAGATGCCTAAAGTGCCCTCGCATTGTTCATTTAGATTTGAAATGCATGAGTTATGATCAAAAGAAAGGTTGGGAATCAAATTGGGACTCCCAACCACAAATCCCTTTAGAATAAATGTCAAATCATCTCTATTTGGGGTGTGCAATACACCATTGGAAAAGATGTCTTTGAGGGCTATAAAATATTACCCTTGCATGCTTAATTTGAAAAAGATATGAGTGTCCACAGTTTCAAGACAATAAGAGTACCAATTTTGGGACTCCCATTTAAAAGCTTTGGGAAAAATGCCATTTGGATGTAACCCCCGTAGAGAGTCACAAAATATACTACAGGAAGCGGAGTGGTGCCTCCTCCTAAAGGTTGTGGGTCATGTAAAGCTTATGCTTGAGGTTGTCCTATTAAATTTACCGCACCACTTGCATTCAACTTACATTAACCGCCATCTTTCCTTGGTTGTGCAAGTTGATTTCATCTTGAACTTTTGCTTGTGAATTTTCAACAGTCCCATTTTGGAGCTCCAGCACACCCTCCTACCCCAAAAATGTTATGAGCTAGGAGCATGCCTTGACTTCTTCTTTTTTCCACTATTTCATTATAGGACCTACATTTGGGTCTCTTAAGGAGTTTAAGGGCACGTCATTCTCGCACTTCAATGTTGTTGGTTATATTTCATCAATTATATAAAATTATGAAAAAACTACATCAACCAAACTACTTTTACATTGTCAATCATCACCATGTATTTAACTTCTATTGATGACGTAACAATACAAGGTTATTTCATGTTGCCCCAAGTTAGTCGATTACTAAATTTGAATTAGATATACCATTAAAATCCATGGTTTTAAAAATTGATTACCTTGTTCACCTTGATTAATGAACATGTTCATTTTAACTAGAGGCACAAGGCCTAAATGACATGCATATTTTTTTACTATTGAATTTGATTAAAATAACTTATTTAATTATTTATCAAATGAACATCCAGTCAAGTTGAACAAAAAAATTGACCGCCTTGGTTAAAATGGCCAATGCATTTTAATCAAGTGAAACATATAATCAAATTGGACAAAGAAAATGACATTTTTGGTCAAAATGACCAATGGTCTTTTAATTGAATTGGACACCCTATGTTAATTAATAAGCCAAGTTAGTTGGCTATTACCTAAGTTATGTAAGTGCTTAAATTTACCTACCTACCTACTTAGGCTTACCTACCTAATTACTTAACTACTACCTAGGTTAGATATGTAGCTTAAATTTACTTATTAACTTATGTACCTAGGCATACCTACCTAGCTACCTAACTATTGTCTAAGTTAAGTAGGTAAACATAAACAGATAAGTAACCAAGGTTGATATAGTTACATAGTTATTACTAATGTTGGGTGGGTATCAAAAAAATGTGAAAACCAAACAAGGTTTCAAGCCAGTTCTTAGTTTGAAACCTTTAAGGCATCACATTGAATGATAACCTTTATAAAACCTAGTTGTGAGAACCAAGCTTTTGAAACCCTGATCAAATGTATATTTAAATTTTATTGAAATCCTACCGAAATATTAAAAAAAACAAAGTCAAGGTTTCAAGGTTTAAAAATAATTAAATAGTTAGTAATCAATAGGGTGTAATGTTTTGTTAATAGTTAATAGTTAGTTGAGGTTTTAGTTAGGTTTAGGGTTTAGCAAGTAAGCGGTGTCACTTGTTGCTTGATCTAAAACAAATGTTTCCAAACATTTTTTTCATTGTGTGTGAGTTTGTTTTGCTCTCTTCTTTGATTATTGTTCAAATTAATTCACTTAATTAGTTGGAACTCGCTTAATAGTTGTTTTGCTTTAGTCCTTGCTTGGCATTTCTTGCTTGAACTATTGTTGTTATTCAAGCTCTTGTTGCTCCTCTTGCTTGACACTATTGTTTCTTTTGTTCGACATTATTACTTTTGTTGTTTAATGTTATTGCTCCTCTTGTTCGACACTACTACTCCTTTTGCTTAATGTTGTTACTATTCCTTGCTCGACATTATTAATCCTTTCGTTTGATGTGGTTGTTATTTTTACTCGACACAACTACTCGTCTTGTTTGACGTCGTTACTCCTCTTGCTTGACACTGCTATTATTCTTTGTTCAATACCACTACTCCTTTTGCCCAATGTCATTGCTCTTATTATTCAACGTCATTGCTCCTCTTCCTCGACATTGTTACTTTTATGTTCATTCATCTTCGATGCGACTTGCTCAAATACTTTTCTACTACACTCATGATGTTGTTGTTCCTTACTCGACATTGCTGCTCTTGTTGCTTTTGTTTCAGATTGGTATTCCTCCCCTTTAGTTTTTGCAGGTGTGGGAAAAGTTATCCAAATTCCTCATGCTAGACTTCGAAGGTGAATTTTTCCTTTCAATCTTTGTTTGTTGATGATTTTTTTTAAGTATCCATGTTTTTGGGAAATGTTAGTTGATAATGTGTTTGTTTGTTATGTGTAAGAATTATTGGACATTGTACATTTAATTATACACCTTGCATTTCACTTTTACAATTACATTTCATTTTCATAATTGTATTGTGTAAATTTTCAACACGTTGCATCTTTTTCTTTTTTTTTCAATCACTTGTAAATGTTTAAGTTAATTTTCAGTGGCAAAATCTTATTTGGCAAAAAAATACTTATTTCTAATTTCTCCTTTAGGGCAGGTAATATTATAATAGAAAATGGGGGAGTCATATCAAAGTGGAATTTTAATTTTTGATTAAAGAAACGAGACCAATGAAAATGAAATGAACATTGAAAAACATGTGGAAAGAGTAGAAAGTGAAAATGTGCAAATAAAAATAAGTAGAATTGAAGAAAATGGGGAACAAATAATGAAAAAAAGTTTGCAAAAATTACATATTCAAAGAAAAAATTGGATAGGCCATAACATAGATTCTTTATGTTGGGCATTCTATTATGTGAATGACAGGAAAGAGGTTGAAACTAAATCCCATCAAATCATGAAATGTATTATATGTTATGATAATTATGTAAATATTTTTAATCCAATAATTAAAGAAAGAAAAAATTTAATAACCTATTATAAAATTTATGGTATAACTAAACTAAAGAAACATGTAGATGCAAATCATTCTATAATTGCAAATAAATTTGAAGAAGAAATTAACAATGAAATAATAGGAAGTGTTGAAAAACAACCTACAAATAAAAGGCCAAATGTCCTAGCAAGTGCAATATCTTTTTTTTTTTCCATAAAAGAACCTTTCAAAAAGGATGATGTGCAACAAAAAGACTTTTTACAAGACCTTGGCCTTTTGATTGTGAAAAGAAACTTACCATTGCAATTTGTTGAAAATGTATGGTTTGAGCGATCAATATTACATTTGTCTCCTATAGTTGCGTTCCCTTTTATTTTAAAAAAATCACAAAAAAATGACCTAACTTGGAGAAAACGAAACAAATATATGTTTTGCCAAAATTAACAAATTGTATTTCTACCATGGCAAGCTTTAACTTGTGGATGTCAAAGGGTGCGCATGATATATTTGCTTTTGTTATAAAAATTTTGGGATTTGATTAGCAACCCAAACATGTAACTATTGGTTTGTTTGAGGCAATAGAAATTACTAGGTAAACATTAACCAACAATTTTACAAAATTACTTTATCAATATGGGTTAAGAAACAAAATCATTGTCTATGTTAAGGATGAGAGGTCAAATTTAAATACTATGAAAATTACCGAGAAATTTGTTGTAAAATGTGAAGTTTTTGGTTTAGATGAAAGTTTTCAAAGTTCTTGTTTTGGCCATGCTTTTTCCAAAGCATGTCAATATGCTATTACTAACAAAAAAGTTTACATGAATCTCAAGTTTGTTTCAATCAAGTCCCTAGTTAAATTTGCAAAAATGCATAATTTGGCTTAAAATTTATGGAAAGGGTAAATAAGAATGGAACAAGGTTTGTTCAAATTCAAAATTGCCTCCAAGAAAATCAAATGCCCCAGTGAAGACAAGGTGATTATTTAATCTATTGATTTTTTTTCCCATAATTATTGTCTTTTTTATTTCTTATTGATTTGTTCTAATTAAATTTTCTAACATTGTAATTTGAAATTTGATTTCAGATTTGCCAACAAAATCGTTATGTTTTAGGAAGCCTTAAAATTCAAAGATGTTATTTTTTTGTTATAATAGGCAGAACATTTTATGAATAAGTGGAAGAGTGCCTCCTATTCTTACTTGGCACATCTTTAAAATAATTGTGGATGTCTTATCTCATGTTGTGGCTACTTATGTTCTGAACCAATCTAGTAGCCACCGGTTACTTTCTGATGCATTATAGTCTACCATTACTATGTGTTTAAAATTCAGGGAAAAAATTACAAACCCATATGCCCCAAACAGTTTGATTGATGATGATTATAGGATAGCTTTTGAGTTATCTTTGTATGCTTCCAACATCGAAAGAGAAGTTTGTGGTGTTTTGGATTCTTTTTTTTCTTTTAAAGAAAATTTGAAAAAAAAACTCATGACATGTTCTCTTTGATGCTAGACCTTAGATTCAAAAGTATTCGTATATTACCTTTTTTTGGCTAAGATGAAGGTGTAAGTATTGTGGATGAATATGATAGGAGAACTTTGTATCCTATGCTTTTGAAGTATTATCATCATTTGCATCCAATGACACAATTTGTTGGATGTATATATCAAACATGTGATGAAGATTCTAGTATGGATATTTTTCAATAGACTGAATCCACAAGTGAACCATCAAATGAACTTGTCATTAGGATTTTCAAATGTTAACAAGTGGATCCCAAAAACATCAAGTGTCCTTTTTAATGTTGGGGAAAACATGAAGCCATGTTTCCTACAATTGGTTTTTTGGCCCATCAAATCTTTAGGCATTGTAGGGTCACAAATTGAAACAAAAAGAATTTTTTCTTTAATGGGCATACTTACAAACCTAAAAAGATATTGATTACAATTTTAAAAACTTAGAATACTTGGCCAAGTGATCCTAGAAATGGATGTAAACCACCCTCCAATTTAATAGATAAAATCCAACTATATTTAGGATTTGAAGAAGAGTTAGAAGAATTTGAAGGCTCATTTGAACAAAATGAAATAGTGGACATATAAAATGTTGAAAAGAAAACTAAAAATTTTAACTTTTTTTGTGCAATTTTGTTATTTTAAACATTAAAAAATATATTTGAGATAATAAATTTTATAATAACTAGTATGTGAAATTGGTTTTGAAAACTAACCGGTACAAAATGTCTAAGAACAAACACTTTGACCAAGTGAAATTATTTTTTGCAAATTTTTGAAACCCTATTTGGGTCTTTAAAAGATGAAAATGATTTATAAAAAAAAAATTGGGTCATGTCTTTCAAAACAATCTAATACATGGACCGGACAATTCTCAAAAAAACTACAAAACTACCCAACATTGGTTATTTCCTAAGTTAAGTAAGTAGCCTAGGTCTACCTACCTACCTCCCTACCTACATGTACTTACTTACTTACCTAGTTACTACCTAGGCTAACATACCTAAACAAGTGGATAGTTTAAGCTATGTATTTACCTACATACTTACCTACCTACTATTTAAGTTGAATATATATAATTTAGGTCTACTTACCTACCTAGGTCCACCCACCTTATACATAGGTCTACTTATGCACCTACTCACCTTTTACCTCCTTTAACCTCCTTCACCTACTTATAATCTTACAACCTACCTACCTTCAACCTACTTATTAATAACCTAATTTTCTTCCTTGCTTACATGAATAATGATGTGAAATAAAAAAAACTTGACAAAATTTGTCACCTTTTGAAAGCGTAGCCCATTGGTAAAGACTTGGTTTATCATTGTGCAAATGAAGGATTCAATTTTTAATACTTGTAAATTATAGGACTAAAGTAATTAAGTAGGTTAGGCTATGCTTACCACAATCTCCTTGCATTTTTATGACCTACTTAAACCTATTTACTATCTACCTATTTTTAAATATTTAAAATGATAATCCAAAAAATGATTTAAATTTAGGTGAAAATTTGATCACTCAAATGGTTCACTATCTACCAATGAAAATGACCAATCAAATAGTCTCTTACTTTGCTAACAAAAAGATCACCCTAGTCACAACAATGGGTTTAAATCAACTTGTCTAAATTGACACAATGGTTTTTTTGAAACTTGTCATTTTGGATTTTTTTACTATAATATCTAATAAAAAACCTTTTTCTTTAAAGATGATATCTAATATGTATTTTTTCTCTCCCTTTGCCAATAACAAATCACAAAATCAATGGACCCTTTGATCTATTGGAAAAAATGTTTGATAACATCCAAATGAGGAACTTGAATTTTATATGCAAATTGGTTCACCACAAAAGGCAACATTGGGCCTTGTCTAAGTGAAAAAAATCAACTTGCCCATTGTATGTTGGTATAATAGCACCCATGTTTGATTTAAATTTCAAATCAATCTAAAGAATAGGAACAACTATTATATCAAACTCTTAAAGCATTTGAACTACATAGCCCCATTGAATAACAATATTTCCATTAGGACAAAATAAATATTCATGACCCACTAAATGATTTAATAAACACATTTTTGTCATTTTGAAATGTTTTTGGATTTTGAATTAGTTCAACTCAACTTCTTAAGAGGCATTTGCATGGTACAATGTAAATAAATGGAATCAAAATTGAAAGTATTTAAAGTATCAAAATAATAACATGTAAAATTTCACTCATTTTGAATTATTCCAGAAATCACATATAATTAATTCTTTCTTTAAAAATAATTTTTAAAAACATAAACCATAGATATGAAATTGGTTTATGATTATGCTTTAGTGTAAATGTACAATAATAATTTTATAAAATAGCTTGTTAAAAACACTATGTTTGACAATAGTGAAAGGGCGATATAGTTTTCTTTTAATTTCAAAATTTTCTCTTTATTATTGTAGAAAAATTTTTAAAAATTAAAAACTAAAATAATAATAATAAACCTAGCTATATTTTCAATGGAAGAATATTTCACAACCCAAAAAGTTCATAATCATCAACATTGTGATCATAACATAATATAATACCAAATATTTATGTATCATTTAATATAAACTTCATGACATTAAAACAAATAGAAATTTTTAATGGAGAAAATTGTATTTTATGTTTGTATTTTTTCATGTGAAAAAATTCATGGATAAACTCCCATTGAAACTAATATTTCTTGGTCCTCTTATTACATTGTAATGTTGTGATGAACAAATTGCAATTTTAAAATGTACGAATTGTTCATATGTGCGCCAATTTCATAACATAACGTAAGTTTAAGATGTTATCCACCTTTAATTGCACATTTCCATCACAAATTCTTCTCCACATATCCAAAAAGCCACATAAAAAACGAGTTGTTGCAAAAATGTTCAAAATATGATTCCTTTGTGCCTAAACAATACCATGCAAACACTCCAATGTGATTTCTTGATCTACGTGCAAATTGAATAATGCAACTTTCTTGTGTCTTCTTGTAAATATTATGAATTTTCATATACATATCCATGTTCTAGGCTTTTTTGCTAAAGGTAATTTGTGTAGCAAGCACATGATGATAAGCAAAGCCCATATAAAACCTTAAATTTTTTGTAAACCTTAGTCTCCTTCCCTTGCATTAAAAATCTTTCTTGCTATTCAACAAAAAACTCTTCAATTAATTCATCATTTTAAAATGCAATATTCACATCAAGGTGTTAGATTGAGCATCCATTATGTCTTATTAGAACAACGATGGTACAAAGAGTTTTATATTTCATTATTATATTGAGCATCTCATCCAAATCCACTCTAATTCATTACTAAAACCTACAAGCTACAAGACATGTTTTAAACCTTACAATAGATACCATCCATACATATGACTTTGCCTTGTACACCCATTTAATTGGTGGTGACGAAGTACTTGGTAGGTGGTACACCTACTAGGATCCAAGTTTAATTTTCATGTATGGAGTTATTTTCTTGATCCATTTTTTAACCCAACCATGAATTGTAATAACTTCATCATATGAAGTTGGTTCAATGACCACCTCATACAAAGCAACCACAAAATCACTAAACTTACAAGGTGTGTTGACATCCCTTCCAAGTTGAAGTGTGAATTCCTTGTTAGATAGGTCAACATTTTCAAACCTCTCATGAGAAGTTTGGATTGAATTACTATTGTTCATTGTTTCAATGTCATTAGTCATAAAATGACCATTCATGTTTGAATCATGATCTATATTTGTATAGGAATTATGCACATGTGACAGTCAATGAGACTCCAAGTAGAAGATCCATGGGCTAATAGTTCTAAAAAATATTGTGGTTGATTTATAATGTTCTTTCGAGGCTTGAACATGTGCTAATATAGGGAAAATAATACATGCTTATGCAAGTGTTGGACCTTTGATGGTGGCTCTAGAATACCCCATGTGATATCCAAAAATGACATCTTTTGATATCATTATTTGTTTGAAGATTGAGACAATTACAACATTTTGAACTTGAATCATAAATGCAAAAAAAACACATATTGTTTAAACTTTAGCAACCATTTGGTCTTGTGGGTGTTAATATGCATGAAACAAACACATCTAAACACTTTAAGGTGTTGGACATTAGAAGGATATCAAAAAATTGTTGATAGGGTGTGAACCCATCATTGGTGTTGGTTAATGACATGTTAATTAAGTAGTTAGTTGTGTTCATGGTTTCAACCCACAATTGTGCTAGTATGTGAACATTAATGGCGAAGCTATGAACCAAACCTTTCAATCAAGTTCTATTATTTCTTTTTGCTACTCCATTTTGATGGGGAGAATTGAACTATGTAAATCATGGTTCAATGCCATGTAAATTCAATGAATTCATTAAAGGTATATTCACATGCCCTATCTAATAAAAAAAACCTTAATGGTGTGAAGCCAAATTCTTGTTATATTTTGGCTCTAAATCACCTAAAATGGGTGAATGTTTCAATTTTTTCTTATGAAAAAAACCCAACTAAACCTATTATGGTTGTTAGTAATCATGCTTACATAAACGACCTTTGACAAGGATGTTGTGGTAAAAGGTCCACACAAATTTGTATGAACCAATTGATCAAATGGTTGTGAACTTTTCCTATGAAGATTTTTTTGGGTGCCTTTTCTTGGTTATGTTTCCCAAATGTACATGCATGGCATAATAGTCCATAAGAAAAAAATTGTGGAATATTTACATGGTCAATTGATTTAACATTTGCAAAATTATGAGATTTAAATTTGGGTAAAACCAAGCTAATAGGAGGCAATTTGGCGTAACCAATCCTTGGGTTTGATGTTCATCTCTCATAAATTAAGTTAATGTTGAAAGTATATGTTGTATTTATGTGAAACCTTTTATAATATATTAATTTAACATCTAATAAAGTTTGAAAGGTAATCCAATAAATATATAATACCTTTTAGCACATTTTAAAACCTATAACCAGTGTTTTTCAACATAGTGAAACAATGTAAAAACATTGTTTAAGCACTAATGTTTAGCACTATTTCAAGACTTTTCATCTAATCATATGCTACCACATCATCTTTTCAGGACTAGTCAAAGTGACTCAAGAGGTTGCCATTGGTTCCTATTTGCCCATTTTTACCCATTTCCCAAATGTCAATATCAAATTTGTACAAAATTTGAGCTAACTATTGATTGTAATAATCATTTTTTCATGGTAATAAAAGTTTGTAGAACTCATTAAACTTATCAATTTACATCCATCCCCTTAAGACATTAAACCTAACGTCCATCATGTAGACATGTTTGTTATCAAACAACACTTTAAAATTGTTGGCAATTTGATTGAAATTTTTACAACACCAAGCATGTATTAAAAAAATTCTCTTATCCCATCATCTTAACAAATAATCACAATATTCCCCTTTTAGCCACTTGATGAAAAATCCCACCAATAACTTTAACCTTTGAACCTCCCCCTCATCTGCAGTTGACATCAATTGGACAACAAATAATAACATTGTTATCAATAGACCAATTTAGCATATATGCACACATAGCCAAGTTCATTTCCAACACATCTCCTACCAATTCATATCATAATGTTGTAATCTTTGAAATTGTCTACTTATTCATTGTGACCTTTTTCAACAATGTTGATTGAATTCTTAAGACATTGATTGTGATTGGTTGCACAAAGTTGAATTTCATTGGCCAACTCAACGCCATTTCACAAATCTAGTGATTAGGGTTCCCATAAAACTTGCAATCCCCATGCATTTGATAACAAATCCCTTCTTGTTCTTGGTTTGTTTGTATGTGATTTTGTCAAGCTTGAATTGAACAAGGCTTCATTTTTTGTTTTCTTTGAGTTTTAATCTCTTATTTGAATTCATCATGTAAAAGTTGTGAAAACAATGTTAAGAACAATAAAAAATTTAACTCTATCAAGTTCCATGTATGCATACATGGAACTTGCTTAATATCCAAGCAACAATAAAACATCAAAAATAGCTCTTTGAAATTGTATTACATAATGAATTTGAACTTCAATCCAAGTACAACATTAAAACAAAGTTGTTCCATGATCCCATCATAAGTGATACTTTTTTAAAATTACATTATATAGTGTTGCTAATTATGTTATGAACAAACTAAATTGGCATATAAACAATGTTAATACATGTCAATAGTTTTCAATTGTTATCAAATGATTGTAATTATAGTCTATTATTCAAAATCAATTTTTGAAATCATTGACGAAGTGAACTAAAAATATTCAACAAGAATATGGATGTTAGGTTAACAAATGAAAAAAACTCAATGTAATAGACTTAAAACATAAGCTAGAGATTCAAGACTTTCAAAGAGTGGGTTGGAATTTGATTTTATGATAACCTTTTCATGATGTTCAATATTTGCTAGCTAATTCATGACGTCTCTCAATTGTTTAAGAAACCCAATGACACAAATCTACAATCTTCAAGGTGGTTATTGGTAAAGTTGGTCCCCAACAAAATTGACAAGCTTAATTTTTTTGCTTGAAATGATTTTTGTTTGAGTTTGGCACATAATTGTTGGTTTGGTGAGACCAACAATATGTCACCAGCAATATGTGAGATCATTTCATCTTTAACATAAAGATTGACGATTGCCAATGCCCTTTTCTTGCAATGTTCCAATTCTACATAAAAATCACCTTCATTTTCCATGATCATTTTGTTGTTGTCAACTTCAATTGACTTATGAGTTCATATTTCTATAGCAAACTAGACATGAAAAAATTCCAACTAATATAATTGAAAAATCTTAATAATTTGGAACTTTCATACATGTTTTCTACATGGGCCATGCTTGATATCTCCTTGCTAATGTTGCACAAAGTGCTACTAGTGACACTAGCTAGTGTAAGCATTGCGAGCAATACAAACAACAAGTACTCCCACCTCTAAACCCAACCATTTTGAGGATCAATATGAATGTTAATGAAATGAGTTTGACATAAAACTAATTATGCATGGACCTATTATTATATACTAATCTTAAAATCTATTGGTCTATTATAAAACATGAGTTAAAACCCCGACATAACATTATCCATGAATAGATTCTAACTACTTGTATGATGTTGTGGTGGTTTGTTGGTTAGGTATAATTGCCTCAATATAAGTACATAACCAATTTCTTTAATAACTCCCAATGAGTTCTACTAGCTAGTAAGTCCGAGTCACTATTATGAGAATTAACATGTTCAATATAATTATATTTATTTATTTATTAATTATCTGAATACCAATCTCATGTGTATTGCAATATTCTCATCAATCACTGGTGACATCGTGAGCTAGGTGAGTCTCTCAGGTAAGTAGTAGATCAACATGCAAATAGGAATAGGTCAATAGCTTTAAAAGTAGGCTAGAGTGGTGAGTGTATTAGTTGATAGGTAGGTGCAAGGTGGTAAGTGGGTGGGTGTGGTCAGGTTTGGAAGGAAAAAAAGGACAAAAAATAAATAAATAAACAAACACAAAATCAAATTATGCTAACTTGTGTGGTTAGCACAATAGGTGATAGAAACCAATGAAAAATCAGTGACCATCCAACCACATACATCCCCAACTAGTGGAGTCATAAGGACTGGTTCAGTTGACAACTCTCAGGGTAATGCTATGGTTATGCCAGGAGTTCATGACTTGGTCTCCTCTCTCTACTTCAGCAATGAGCATGCAAGTGTAACGACAACCAAACCCCTTATAATGGCCCCTTTTATGTTTGTTCTGTCTCTTGCTATTGTGGATAACAGTTTTTGTGCTTTTGTTTGGTTGTTGTTGTTGGCATATGTTTCTAAAGTAGGTGGCTTGTCAATTGAGACCAATTCTATCTACAAATTGACTCTTACAACACCCCATCCCCCCACCCCCCTTCCTCCAAACACCACTTTCCTTGCTTTGGATTAGCCTTTGAGAAGATGGGTCCCCACATAAATCACACCCAGAAATTTGGTACCGTGTATTGGGAGGGTACCATTATATCCATGAATGTCCCTCTTACAATAAAGGAGGAATCTTACACCTATTTCCTTGTAGTCCAATACTTGTAGGTGTAAGATCCCTCTCGCTCGTAAAGAGTAGGTGTACTCATTATTAAAGAGTAGGCGTAAGAATACTCCTCCACCGGCTCATGATCTCCGTATGTTTATGATAGGATTTGTTTCATGCTTTATTACAGGTAAAACTCATGAATGAGGGAGAATATTTTGAATGTAAAAACCTAGGCTCAACTATATGGGTTATTAATTTACCTCCACAATTAGGACCATGCCTTTCATTTGAAGGACTAGAGTTCTTATGGTTTGTAAAATTCCCCATATATTATTATGAGGTGGGTTCAAGAAGTCATACAAGTTTATCTCAACCACCAATTCTACATATTATGTCTTGTTTGATTTTGTCCATTGGCCTCTTTCTTTATGACTTGGAAGGCCCTTAGATGACAACATTACGAGAATCAGGTCTGCACGAGACAATTCCACACTTGGCTATTGCATCATGCAGGCCCTAATTGTGGAGGTAAATTAACCCATGTCATAGAGGCCTTACCCTACACTTTAAGTCATGACTAGTACACAAGTGAACAAGATCCTAGAATATTATGGGCAAGAAAAATATGATAGGCACCTTGTAATAGGGCCCTTCTTTTGTGGTGAACAAGCACCTAGAATATTAATACGGGTAGCAAAAATACGATGGGCACCTTGTAATAGGGCCCTTTTTTCTTGGTGAACAAGCACCTCGAATATTAATACGGGTAGCAAAAATACGATGGGCACCTTGTAATAGGGCCCTTTTTTCTTGGTGAACAAGCACCTCGAATATTAATACGGGTAGCAAAAATATGATGGGCACCTTGTAGTAGAGTCCATTTTTCTTGGTGAACAAGCACCTAGAATATTATGGGCAGCAAAAGCATGACGGGCATCTTGTTAAAGAGCCCCTTTTTCACGTAATAGGACCCCCCTAATTTTTTGACTTTATGGGTAACTCTAATCAAAAGGATCCCAACATCCCTGTAAATGTTCATACCATGTCCATTCTGTATATGAATGAAAAATGATGTGCATCCATCTGCTGAATAGGGTTATGGATGTAACTGATGTTGGTTATGTCCAGTCATCTGCTTTATGCGGGCTGTGATTGGAAATAGCCTTGGGGCGTGCCAAGGCGTCTTGGCTATTTTCAATAATAATCAGCAGCCTCCTCTCATTGGTGATTGTTGTTCAACAATATGAATCACTCTTCCTCTGCATCATAACATGTTAGCTCTGTTGTCTCCCCTGCCAATAACCCAACAACAACTACCAGCAACCAGCTTTTATGCTCCTCCAAAACAAAAAAGAAAAATAAGAGACTCAAGAGGGCTAGGTGGCAATTTACTGGAAGCTGAGTCATAAGTTACAACTGAAGGCATTCTAAAGGTGGCCAACTGGCAGCAGCTTCCATGCAAATTTTGCATGTAAAAAAGTCTTCCTATTAAGGAAGGTAGTTTGTTTGTTTGGTTTGCTGGCCTTGCCTACCAAGACAAGGATATTGTGTTTAGATTCATTATTACATATAGTAAAGGACGTCGTGAAGCATCATTTCATCCATCTGTCCTGTCATCCATTCTTCCATCTGTCTGGTCATCCATCTGTCTCGTCATGGTCTGTTTACTCCGACAGGGCGAAGAAAGAGTGGAATACAGACGCGACATGATGGAGAATAATACATATTAGTGTTGTAAATTTTTATTATTATTATTATTTTTTTGGCGGTTTTTGGACTTAGGTACACTCATCCTGTCTCTTTCTCAACAACTGAAAGAGTTGGGTTGGGCTTTTTTTTTTTGGTTTAGAATACTGGAAATTTTCAATGCTTTTTACATTGCCATAATTTTTTATTATAGTTCAATGGATGCCAGAGTGAGCAGCTGTTAAGCACACTTTTATTAGATATTGGCAATTTCAAGGTTTGCATTTGCCATAATAATAATGACAATGGATGTCAGTTGCCATTTTAGCACACAAACTTAATAGATACATTGGTAATTGCAATGATCAGATTGCCTAGAAAAACAATTTTGCCAATAATAATAACATGCTGTATGCCAAAGGTATTATTATGATGCATGTGAAAATTGGCTGCACCAGATACCCTAACCATTATGAACAGGGAGGGGGTCTGGATACTGGAACTTATCAACAAAAACAAAGAAATAATTTTCAACAGATTGATACCTACTAAATAAGTAACTTACTACTTACTTACAAGTTGAACAACGTTGGGGTATATTTGTCGTCTCTAGTCTATTCCCATGGTCAGCTGTATGTTGCTATCTCACGAGTCACAAGCAGTGCAACCATCAAGATTTTCAGCGGCCAAGGTGCCGATGGATACATGCGAAATGTCGTATATAAAGAGGTTTTGGAAATGTAGTTTGTAATTGTAAATTTTGTAATATGTACCATCAAATACACACACACCTGTGCATTAGGCATGAGGTTCAAACTATTAATGAAGGTAGTTTGTTTGTTTGGTTTGTTAGCCTTGCCTACCAAAACAAGGATATTGTGTTTAGATTCATTATAGAGTATAATAGCCTAAGGGATTTTGGCCCCTAGGTAATAGGTCTATTTTTATATGGGGATTTTTGAAAGATGATATTTTGGCTTCTGTTGAAACTTGAGATTAGTTATTATAGAGTTATAATATCATGAAGGAATTTGGTTTGTTTTTAGAGGATTTTTTGAAGATTATATTTTTGCATCGTGAAATATTTGAGTTTTCATAATTCTTCTTTTGGGTGAAGATACTTTTTAATGTAAACTAGTGGGTGCTCGTGACCTTCGGCCACTGTGAAGTCCTCCAATTTTTTAAAACTTGGTTCGCGTTTTAGTTTTTTTTTAAAACTTTTAATTTTTTTAATTTTTTAATTTTTATGTGTTTTCTATTTTTATTATTATTTTGTGATCATCCAGTCGGACGAACATTTCATCCATTCCCTTAATCGGGACAGATAGTAGCTAAAAGAAAAAAAGCTTCCCCAAAATTCGTCTCATCATCAAGTCGGATGGACATTTCATCCATCCCCTTAATTGGGACGGACAGTAGCTAAAAGAAAAAAAAAGGTAGTCTTGGTCAATACAAAAAAAATAAAAAATTGATTCTGGGCTGTCCAAGGCCTAAATATTTTTTTTCTGGTCTTCCCCTAAATTCGTCCCGTCATCAAGCCGGACGAACATTTCAT